>Ga0206101_1000372_pt1 | contig 10019 bp, 1 predicted proteins | sample 1B0metagenome_FD_148613 | JGI IMG/M metagenome (GOLD analysis project Ga0206101, IMG submission 148613) | Enriched microbial communities from leaf-cutter ant dump, University of Wisconsin, Madison, United States - 1B0 | ecosystem: Environmental > Terrestrial > Nest > Insects nest > Nest dump... | reverse complement strand
TTCTTCTTTCCCCAGGTATCGCTGTAATTAATACCCGCGGAGTTGGTCGCCGTGATCCCGTTCTGCTGTCCCACGAGGAAATTCCCGGCATTGGATCCGCCGCCGCTTCGTCCGCCGCCACCACCACCGCTTCTGCCTCTGCCGCCGCCGCGCCTGCTCGTCCCGCCGTAGCCGCCGCGCCCCTGTCCGCCCGAGCCGGCGGAGACGCCCAGCAGGTCTTCAGTGCTGAAATTCTGCTGGTTGATATTGTTGGAAAGGCCGATCACCGATATCCGCCGGTCCCCGTCGAAGAAATTGATATTACCGCCGGCATTGTACCGGTCGTCCGTGCCGTAGCCGGCATACGCCTTGCCGAACTGCCCCTTGTTCCTGCCGTTCTTCGTGATGATGTTGATCGCCTTCTGCGACTGCCCGTCGTCGAACCCGGTAAACTGCGACTGGTCGCTCAGCCGGTCGAATACCTGTATCTTGTCCACCACCTCCGCCGGCAGGTTCTTCAGCGCCGCTGCGGGGTCGTCCCCGAAAAAGGGCTTGCCGTCCACCAGCACCTGCTGCACCTCTTCGCCCTGCACCTTTACCGTGCCGTCCTCCGAGGTCACCCCCGGCATCTTGGTCACCAGGTCTTCCGCGCTCGCGTCGGGGTTGGTCTTGAACGCGCCGGCGTTGAACTGCATGGTGTCGCCGATCTGCTGCGCACGGATCTGCTGCCCCTGCACGAGGACGTCCTCGAGGACGTGCACATCGTCCTTCAGCCGGATGACGCCCAATGCAACGGGCCCGTTCAGGACGGTAACGCGCTGCTCAAAAGGCTGCGTGCCGATGTAGGAGACCGTCAGCCGGTAGCCTCCCTGCGGCGCCTGCAGGGTGAACCGGCCGTCCATATCTGTGACCGTCCCGCCGCTGAAGGCGGTGTCTGTGAGCGATTTCAGCTGTACGGTAGCGCCGATGACCGGCAGGGTATCCCTTTGTTCCAAGATGCGCCCGGTGATGGTGAAGGTCTGGGCGGCGGCGGTGCCGCAAAGCAGCGCGCAGAGCGCGGGGATAGAGATCCATTTCATGCCGTTCGGATTGACGATGGGAGTTAGACGAATATTGTGCCGGCACGTTTAAAAGGACAGCGGACGAAGGCAAAAATAAAGAAGCCTGCACGAAAGATTTGGAAGTTCGAGGATCATGCCTATCTTTGCACCCCATTCGCAAAAAGTTCTTTCATTTTTTACAGGAAAACAGCGCTGCAGCAGCGTAAAATCTTTACCGCGAAATTTGGCGGATAAATAAAGATCGCGTACCTTTGCAGTCCTGCTCTAAAAAAGAAGAAATAATTTTTTCGGTCTTTGGTAATATGCGGAGATACGGAAGCGTATCGGAAGCTCATTATGATATTTGTGCAGCAGGTTTTGTGCAGTTGATCATGCTCTTTGAAAGTGAGGGAAATAATATAGATAGCAACAGACTGTACTGTAGCGATGAAGTTTGCTACGGACAGGTAAGAGCGTAAGAATAACAATTACGATCACACGACGATTCTTTCTTTGTTCTGCTTTGGAGATGGGGGGTGCTTTAAGGGGTGCCATTTCATTAAAGGGGTATTAGGATAGGGATAGGAGTTAAGAAGTCAGGTGATCGGACTACTTCATTTACAATGGAGAGTTTGATCCTGGCTCAGGATGAACGCTAGCGGCAGGCTTAACACATGCAAGTCGAGGGGCATCACGGGTAGCAATACCTGGTGGCGACCGGCAAACGGGTGCGGAACACGTACACAATCTGCCTTTGTCTGGGGGATAGCCCGGAGAAATCCGGATTAACACCGCATAATATGCTGAGGGGGCATCTTCTTGGTATTAAAACTTTGGTGGACAAAGATGAGTGTGCGTCCCATTAGCTAGTTGGTGCGGTAACGGCGTACCAAGGCGACGATGGGTAGCTGGTGTGAGAGCACGACCAGCCACACGGGCACTGAGACACGGGCCCGACTCCTACGGGAGGCAGCAGTGAGGAATATTGGTCAATGGACGGAAGTCTGAACCAGCCATGCCGCGTGAAGGATGAAGGCGTTATGCGTTGTAAACTTCTTTTATATAGGAAGAAATCACTTTTTTTGAAGAGTGTTGACGGTACTATAGGAATAAGCACCGGCTAACTCCGTGCCAGCAGCCGCGGTAATACGGAGGGTGCGAGCGTTATCCGGATTTACTGGGTTTAAAGGGTGTGTAGGCGGGCTGTCAAGTCAGTGGTGAAATCTCCGGGCTCAACCCGGAAACTGCCATTGATACTGATGGTCTTGAATTTCGTTGAGGTATGCGGAATATGTCATGTAGCGGTGAAATGCTTAGATATGACATAGAACACCGATTGCGAAGGCAGCATACTGAGCGGACATTGACGCTGAGGCACGAAAGCGTGGGGATCAAACAGGATTAGATACCCTGGTAGTCCACGCCCTAAACGATGATTACTCGACATACGCGATACACAGTGTGTGTCTGAGCGAAAGCATTAAGTAATCCACCTGGGAAGTACGTCCGCAAGGATGAAACTCAAAGGAATTGACGGGGGTCCGCACAAGCGGTGGAGCATGTGGTTTAATTCGATGATACGCGAGGAACCTTACCTGGGCTAGAATGTGAGCGCTGTATCCTGAAAGGGATATTTCCAGCAATGGACGCGAAACAAGGTGCTGCATGGCTGTCGTCAGCTCGTGCCGTGAGGTGTTGGGTTAAGTCCCGCAACGAGCGCAACCCCTATCTTCAGTTGCCAGCACGTAAAGGTGGGAACTCTGAAGAAACTGCCGCCGTAAGGCGCGAGGAAGGAGGGGATGATGTCAAGTCATCATGGCCTTTATGCCCAGGGCTACACACGTGCTACAATGGGGAGGACAAAGGGGAGCTACCTGGCAACAGGATGCCAATCTCAAAAACCTCTTCTCAGTTCGGATCGTGGTCTGCAACTCGACCACGTGAAGCTGGAATCGCTAGTAATCGCGCATCAGCAATGGCGCGGTGAATACGTTCCCGGACCTTGTACACACCGCCCGTCAAGCCATGGAAGCCGGGGGGACCTGAAGTCGGTAACCGCAAGGAGCCGCCTAGGGTAAAACCGGTAACTGGGGCTAAGTCGTAACAAGGTAGCCGTACCGGAAGGTGCGGCTGGAATACCTCCTTTTTAGAGCTGTACCTGTAAAGGTCTGCTGCTGCTGTATTATTTTCCCTTTTCTTTCGAGGTATTTTTTTTTGAGTTCTTTAAGGGAAAGATCAGGCCGAGGGCGGTTACGCCTGAGCCGGCTGGGGTGCTGGGGCCTGGGAAAGAGTCTCGTAGCTCAGTTGGTTAGAGCGCTACACTGATAATGTAGAGGTCTCCAGTTCAAATCTGGACGGGACTACCGCGTCCGCCGAAGCTTTAGGGCAGGCGGGCAGTACGTTGACGTTTCAGGGGAGGGCGCCTTCGCTGAAGCTTCGGCGGCCGAAGGGGGGATTAGCTCAGCTGGCTAGAGCACCTGCTTTGCAAGCAGGGGGTCATCGGTTCGACTCCGATATCCTCCACGGGTGGGGGATGAGGAGTTGGGGAAGTAAAGTTCATTATTTAAGAAAGAACGGATAATGCCTGAGCGGCACAAGAAAAGGAGTGGTTCGTAGCCATGATTATCCGCATTAAATGCCGGGGGAACCTGGTGTTTAAGAGGTCTTTGACATATTGGGAAAGCAATTTTTGTTATCAAACACGGTGTACGCCGCATGCAAGTGCGGTATACAAAGACAGGAGTGAATAACCTCCTGAGAAAAAATAAAAGTTATTTAAAGCAAATAAGGGCGTATGGCGGATGCCTAGGCATTGAGAGGCGATGAAGGACGTGGTAAGCTGCGAAAAGCTGCGGGTAGGTGCATACAACCGACGAACCGCGGATATCCGAATGGGACAACCCGTCATGTTGAAGACATGACACACCGAAAGGTGGGCTAACCCGGGGAACTGAAACATCTAAGTACCCGGAGGAAGAGAAAATAATAATGATTCCCCGAGTAGTGGCGAGCGAAAAGGGAAGAGCCCAAACCGTAGGAGCGTGCTCCTGCGGGGTTATAGGACTACTTTTAGAAAGCACATTGAAGCTGAATTACCTGGAAAGGTAAGCCGTAGCGGGTGAAAGCCCCGTAGGTGTAAGGGTGTGTGGACGTGTAGTATCCTGAGTAGCGCGGGACCAGGGAAATCCTGTGTGAATTTGCCGGTACCATCCGGTAAGGCTAAATACTCCTCAATGACCGATAGTGAACCAGTACCGTAAGGGAAAGGTGAAAAGTACTCCGAACAGGAGAGTGAAATAGTACCTGAAACCGTACGCCTACAAGCGGTCGGAGCCGGAGCGATCTGGTGACGGCGTGCCTTTTGCATAATGATCCTACGAGTTGCTCCTCACTGGCGAGGTTAAGTTTTGAAATAACGGAGCCGTAGCGAAAGCGAGTCCGAACAGGGCGGTTTAGTCAGTGGGGGCAGACGCGAAACTTTGTGATCTACCCATGGGCAGGCTGAAGGTGTGGTAACACACACTGGAGGGCCGAACCCATTAGCGTTGAAAAGCTATGGGATGACCTGTGGGTAGGGGTGAAAGGCCAATCAAACTGAGAGATAGCTCGTACTCCCCGAAATGTTTTTAGGAACAGCGTCGCATAATAGAAGTTTATCAGAGGTAGAGCTACTGATTGGGCTAGGGGGCTTCACCGCCTACCAAACCCTGACAAACTCCGAATGCTGATAAATATCTGCGGCAGTGAGGCTGTGGGCGCTAAGGTCCATGGCCGAGAGGGAAATAACCCAGACTATCAATTAAGGCCCCTAAGTACATGTTAAGTTGAACAAACGAAGTTCGGCCCCTAAGACAGCCAGGATGTTGGCTTGGAAGCAGCCATTCATTTAAAGAGTGCGTAACAGCTCACTGGTCGAGGGTCCGGGCACGGAAAATGATCGGGCATCAAACATGTCGCCGAAATTGTAGATTGTGTAGCAATACGCAGTGGTAGGGGAGCATTCCAAACGGCGTTGAAGGTGTATCGCGAGGTATGCTGGAGCGTTTGGAAAAGAAAATGTAGGAATGAGTAACGATAAACAAGGTGAAAAACCTTGTCGCCGAAAGACTAAGGGTTCCTGATCAACGTTAATCGGATCAGGGTTAGTCGGGACCTTAGGCGTAGCCGAAAGGCGAAGCTGATGGAAAGCTGGTTAATATTCCAGCACTTGTATAAGTTTCGACGGGGTGACGGGGAAGTGAAAGGACCGCGATCTTACGGAATAGATCGTTAAAGGGTGTAGTTATAGGTTTTGTAGGCAAATCCGCAAGACTTGGCGAACCTGATAGTACAGGAAGGCTTCGGCCGGACTGATAGTGTCCCTAACCATGCCCACGAGAAAAACCTCTAAGGATAGGCTTATACGACCCGTACCGTAAACCGACACAGGTAGTCGAGATGAGTATTCTAAGGCGCTCGGGTGAGCCGTGGAGAAGGAACTAGGCAAATTGTGGCTGTAACTTCGGGATAAAGCCATCCATAGCGATATGGACTCAGTAAAATGGTTCAACCAACTGTTTAGCAAAAACACAGGGCCCTGCGAAATCGAAAGATGAAGTATAGAGCCTGATACCTGCCCGGTGCCGGAAGGTTAAGGGAGCTTGTTCGGAGCAATCCAAAGCTTGTGACCGAAGCCCCGGTAAACGGCGGCCGTAACTATAACGGTCCTAAGGTAGCGAAATTCCTTGTCGGGTAAGTTCCGACCTGCACGAATGGTCTAATGAGTTGAACACTGTCTCCTCCACGAGCCCGGTGAAATTGTAGTATCGGTGAAGATGCCGGTTACCCGCCACGGGACGGAAAGACCCCGTGAACCTTCACTACAACTTTGCATTGATTTTGAGTAACAGATGTGTAGGATAGTTGGGAGACTGCGAAGCGGTGGCGCCAGCCATTGTGGAGTCAACGTTGAAATACCAACCTTCTGTTACTTAGAGTCTAATCCCTGTAAAGCAGGGAGACATTGCATGGTGGGTAGTTTGACTGGGGTGGTCGCCTCCTAAAGTGTAACGGAGGCTCGCAAAGGTACCCTCAGTACGGTTGGTAATCGTACGCAGAGCGCATTAGTAGAAGGGTGCTTGACTGTGAGGCTGACTAGCCGAACAGGAGCGAAAGCTGGCTAAAGTGATCCGGCGGTTCTGCATGGAAAGGCCGTCGCTCAAAGGATAAAAGGTACTCCGGGGATAACAGGCTGATCTCCCCCAAGAGCTCATATCGACGGGGAGGTTTGGCACCTCGATGTCGGTTCGTCACATCCTGGGGCTGGAGAAGGTCCCAAGGGTTCGGCTGTTCGCCGATTAAAGTGGCACGTGAACTGGGTTCAGAACGTCGCAAGACAGTTCGGTCCCTATCTGTGGTGGGCGTTAGTAAATTGCGTGGACATGACCTTAGTACGAGAGGACCGGGTCGTATGTACCGCTGGTGTATCTGTTGTGCCGCCAGGTGCAGTGCAGAGTAGCTATGTACAGCCGGGATAAGCGCTGAAAGCATCTAAGCGCGAAACCTTCCACAAGATGAGTTTACTTTTAAGGGTTGTCAGAGACGATGACGTTGATAGGCTGCAGGTGTACAGGTGGAGACATCAAAGCCGAGCAGTACTAATTACCCGTAAGCTTTAATTTATTATTACCGTGTGCGAGAAACGGAAATTGCTTTTTTCCAGTATGTTAAGATATGGGTTGTTTTGTGGTATTGGTATCAGGTAATCAGTATCAGGTATCAAGACGGGTTTAAAGGTTACACGTCTTGCTACTGAGTACTTGCTACTTGCTACCGGGCAAAGCGACAAAGAACTTATGGTGGTAATGCCGGGGGTGATCACCTCTACCCATTCCGAACAGAGAAGTTAAGTCCCCCATGGCCGATGGTACTGCACCACAATGCGGGAGAGTAGGTAGCTGCCATATTTATTACAACACACAGAGCGCCGTCGTCAATATGATGACGGCGCTTTGTGTTTTTATACCAGCCGCTGTTCAGGACTGAGGGGTGGGGACTGAGGGTTGAAAGGTGAGGACATTGTTACCTTCTCCCGTCGAACTAAAAGCCTTATTACGATTATCTCCTCCGGCTGAAGCCCAACAGTTATGGCTTGCATGCTGGTACTGCTGGGTACCAGGGAGTTATTAATTTATTGTAATTTCTTATTAAGTATGATAGTTAGTACTTACCCGGCCATCACTGTACGGCTAGTATTGTTCAGTGCTGGCATTAAGTTGATTATTAAGCAGCTTCATTCTTCAGCCGGAGGTTGAACACTTCACTGAGGCGGGACCTCCATTCCATAACAAAGCCTTTAGCAGGTGGTGTTTGGAATTTTCTATTGCTTAGAATAGCTTACCAAGGCTTTTTGAGCAATAATTTTGGGCAGTTTTTCTGGCTTTTTGAAACGGGGATGTCAAAGTATTACACGATACAACTACTAATAGGTGCATTTGTATTGTTCCACCAATCTATTATCTATGGTTCTGGACTGGATTTTATAAATTAAGCTATAGAATCAACAATGGACTTTAATATCTTTATGGCATTTGTAACCGGCAGACAGATTTCAAATGCTGTCACAAATACAATGCTCTATTGTTAGCAGTAATGCAGAAAGACCTTACTAAAGTAAATGACAATGAAAAAAATAATCATAATTGTAAACAAAAACTGGGAAACAGAACCGGTATTGAACGCTCTGACAAATTCTGAAATTAGAGCTAAAGAATTAATCTTTCCGAATTGGATAAACTCACCCAAAGATGGAACAAATAGAATGAATGCACCGAGAGCATTTTGGAGGTTTTCAGATATTTTTGAAGTTACTCTTTGGTGTATTCAAGATTTAATGAACCCTAAAAAAAGCAGTTCAAGTTCTGAAGAAAAATATAGAGTTCTACCAGAAGTCATATCTAAGGAAAATCCTGATTTAGTTATTGCAGTAGGAACAGCAGGCTATCCCACCACATCAAACGCAAATGGTTGTATTGTTATTGGAAGCAACTTTTTATTGTATAATGGACACCCAAACAATTGTGACAGCAATCTTAACCATCAAGATATAGGGAAGCTACTTTCTTCAAATATAAATAATGAATTATTTAATGTATTTTCAAAAGATTTTATTTCTGATATAGAATCAAAACTTCTGAAAGTGCCAAATAATCCGACTAATCCTACATTGTTAGCATCTGTTGAAAATGCTGCATTGAGCAATATAAATGTTACGGATTATACAGAATATGGAACTATTGACTCGCCTGGTGTTGATGCTAAAGGTGTCGAATATTATTATCAAGTTGAAAACAAGTTGCCATTAACATCTATTGAAACCACACACGGGGTAATAAAAATATCTACAGATAACCCCATTATCTTTATGTCTGCGATTGCCGACCGGTTGGGTTACTTTGACAAAGAAGCTACGCCGGGACAAAACTACATAGCGTCATTTAATAGCGGAATTGTGCTTGGAAAGCTCATTTGTTCTTTAAAAAAACTCGCAGATAGTGGATTTGATTTCAAGAAACAAAATTGAATACTGCCATCAACATGGATAAGCACTGCACAAACTCCATTCAAATAGAAATTCACAGCAGCACGGACAAATGAATTTTGTTACAAAAGCAGGGTGTAAAATAAACAATCCCTCGGCTTTGTCATTGATCATTTTCAATTAACACTCTTCAAAATAATACAGCAAAGTAGTCCGGCTGATTTTACCAACTATTTTGGCACCATTACCTTTGACATCTATATCAACAATTAAAAACAATTACAAAAACAGTCAACGTTTTTAAGCTTTAAAACTCCATCAACCCTCAGCCCTCAACCCTGACACTCGGCTCGCATTCATTATCGCCAGCAACGCCACCCCTACGTCCGCAAACACCGCCTCCCACATCGTGGCCAGCCCGCCGGCGCCCAGGAGCAGGATGATGCCTTTTACGGCAAAGGCGAGCGTGATGTTCTGCCAGACCACGCGGTTCGTAGCGCGGCCGATCCCGATGGCCTGCACGATCTTTGAAGGGTGGTCCGTCTGTATCACCACGTCTGCCGTTTCTACCGCGGCGTCGCTACCCAGCCCGCCCATCGCGATGCCTACGTCGCTCGCCGCCAGTACCGGCGCATCGTTGATGCCGTCGCCTACAAATGCTACCGTCCGCCCCGGCGTCGCTTTGAGCTGCAGCAGCCGCTGCACCTTGTCTTCCGGCAGCAGCTCCCCGTAGGCATGATCTATATGCAGCTCACGGGCCACCTGGTCCACCACCTGCTGCCGGTCGCCCGACAGCATCACGGTCGCTATGCCTTTCCGGTGCAGCGCCGCTATGGTTTCCCTGCTGTCTTTCCGCAGCTCATCCGCCACGATCATATATCCCGCCGCCTGGCCGTCCACCGCCACCGCGACAATCGTCCCCGTTTCTTCCGCCACCCGGCCATCTACAGAAATGCCTTCCTGCCGCATCAGCTTCAGGTTGCCTGCAACCACCTTTTTCCCCGCCACGGTACCTTTCATCCCGTTGCCGCTGATCTCCTGGTGATCCGTCACCTCCAGCGTGCCGGGCGCATACCCTGCATAGCTCACCACCGCACGGGCTACAGGGTGAGTGGAACCTGCTTCAAGCGCGGCGGCCAGCGGCAGCCATTCGTGCTCCGGCATACCCTCATACGCGATCACCCGCTGCACCCTGAAGATACCTTCGGTAAGCGTGCCGGTCTTGTCCATGACAACGGTATTCACCCGCGTCATCAGGTCGAGGAAGTTGGATCCCTTGAAGAGAATACCGCGCCGCGACGCCGCGCCGATCCCGCCGAAGTAGCCCAGCGGTATGGAGATCACCAGCGCGCAGGGACAGGAGATGACCAGGAAGATCAGCGCCCGGTACAGCCAGTCGCGCAGCACATAATCCTCTACAACAAAAGCAGGGACGATGGTAATCGCCAGCGCGAGGAAGACCACGGCAGGCGTATATATCC
>Ga0206101_1000371_pt1:5000-10026 | contig 10026 bp, 4 predicted proteins | sample 1B0metagenome_FD_148613 | JGI IMG/M metagenome (GOLD analysis project Ga0206101, IMG submission 148613) | Enriched microbial communities from leaf-cutter ant dump, University of Wisconsin, Madison, United States - 1B0 | ecosystem: Environmental > Terrestrial > Nest > Insects nest >... | reverse complement strand
TTTTGATTAATTAATCAAAGCAAAAAAATCCAAAAAACACTCTCCCCTCTCCCCCTATGTCCAAAAAAGTCAAAATTTTTTTTTTGCAAAAGTGATGTAAAAGGCATAGTCTCTATTAGATAACCACTTTTCATCGAAAAAAAAATTTTCGATTTTTTCGACTTGGGGGGAGGGGAGAGAAGTTTTTTTTCATTTTTTTCATTGATTAATTAATCAAAAAGTGTTTGATTAATCAATGAAAAATTTGATCAATTAATTAATCAATGAAAATTTCATTGATTAAATCAAACTTTTGATCAATTAATCAATGCAAAAAAATCAAAAAACACTCTCCCCTCTCCCCCTAAGTCAAAAAAAGTCAAAAATTTTTTCTTTGCAAAAGTGATGTAAAATGCATAATCTCTATTAGATAACCACTTTTCATTGAAAAAAAAATTTTCGATTTTTTTGAGTTAGGGGGAGAGGGGAGAGTTTTTTCAATTTTTTGCTTTGATTAATTAATCAAAAAGTGTTTGATTAATCAATGAAAAATTTGATCAATTAATTAATCAATGAAAATTTCATTGATTAAATCAAACTTTTGATCAATTAATCAATGCAAAAAAATCAAAAAACTCTCTCCCCTCCTCCCCTAACCCAAAAAAATCGAAATTTTTTCACTCTTGCAAAAAGTGTTAAAATGGTGCATCCGGGCCCCTGGGGCCCTTATTTGAGTGTTTTAGAGATGTTTTAGGAAAATCAAAAAATCTCAAAAAAAAATTTTTTGGAATACCGATCTGATTCAGATCGGTATTCCATTTTTTTCAAAAGGCCAAAACTCCCTCAAAACGAAGTCAAATCGAACTCGAAAAAATATGAGGAGAGTGCCTGATTTTTTCTCTACAGCTCTGTAGGAGAAAGAGGTATCCTCACTGTACAAAGTTTTGAGATACGGAGGGGTCAAACATGGCCGAAACCGAAAATTAATTTGGGTGCCAAAATCACAAATTTGAATGAGATTTTGAGTTTTTGATCAAAATTTTGAGATTTTGATCAAACTTTTGCCGAAAAAAATTCCTTGGGAATACCGATCTGATTTAGATCGGTATTCAGATCGGTATTCATTTTTTTCAAAAGGGCAAAACTCCCTCAAAACAGAGTCGAACCAGCCTCAAAAAAATATGGCTGGATTCGCTGATTTTTTCTCTACAAGTATAGCATAGGTTTGAGGTAGGTCGCTTTAGAAAGTTTGGAGAAAAGTGAGTTTGAAAAATGGCGAGATTTGAGATTTTGATCAATTTTTGATCGAAAAATTTGAGGATCAAACTCAAAATTTTTGATTTTTTGCAAAAGTGCATTAGAGTAGGAAAATAATGTATCTGGGCCCCAGGGACCCTTATTTCTATGTTTTGCTAAGAATTGAAGTAAGTTGTACCCCAGTGTAAAAATCAAAAAATTCCTGAAAATACCGACCAGGTGTCCAGATCGGTATTCATTTTCTTTGAAGGGGCAAAACTCCCTCAAAACGAAGCCGAACCGAACTCTAAAAACTATGGCTAGGTTCTCTGATTTTTTCTCTACAACCCTATAGGAAGAAGGTGTACCCTCATCTTACAAAGTTTTGAGATAATGAGGGGCAAAATTTTGCCAAAATCGAAAATTAAATTTCCAAATCTCTCGATTTTTCAAACTCATTTTTCTCAAAACTTCACAAGGCAAGGGTACCCCAATCTCCCCTAGGATTGTAGAGAAAAAATCAGGGAATCTAGTCATGTCTGGTTGAGGCTAGGTTGCTTTTGAAAATTGAGAGTTTTTCCACTTTGAAGGAAAAAAAATACCGATCTGGAGTACTGGTCGGTATTCCCAGGAATTTTTTTTTTGACGAAAAAAAATTCCCAAAAAGTACTGATCAGGTGTTCAGATCGGTATTCCATTTTCGTTTTTGGCCCAAAATGGCCTTAAAACTTAGTTACCTTGACCCCAAAAAAATATGGGAAGGTTCACTGATTTTTTCTCTACAGCCCTGGCCTAGGTTTGGGGTAGGTCACTGTGTTAAGTTTGGAGAAAAGTGGATTTAAAAAATGGAGATTTTGAGAAATTTTGATCAAAATCTTGATTTTTTGGGCTTATGACCTAAGCAAATTTTTTGAGCAATTTTTAATTTTATTAGCAAATACACTAGCTTAGGTCTTTTCCCCCAAAAGGCCCTCTAGTGACCCTTTATCCACCCTATTGAGGGCCTAGGTCACCATTATATCGTCTTCTCCAGGGGGTTGACAGGTTTTTGTGGCCATCTAGCCATCTTTGAGGCTAGGTGACCAAATATATAGAAATCTCCTAGATGAGGATCGAAGAACCTATAAGGACCCTATAAGGCTAGACATTACCCCCTTAAGAGGGTATATAGAGCTAACTAGTAGCCCCTTAGAGGGGAAATATGCCTCTTAAGAGGCCTTTTAGGTACTTTTTCTCTAAATGACCCCTAAGAAGAGGGTAAACCTCCTTTTTTTGGGGGATAAGCCCCCCTAGGTACTCCTATTAGGACCTAAAGGACTCTATTAAGGGTCTATAGTTCCCTCTTGAGGGGGTTATATAGGGGCCATAGGCCAATATACACCTATTTTTTCAAAATCGACAGGGAAGGGTTTTGGCGGGTAATGGCCCCCAGAAGTAGGTAGCCATGAGCTGGGGGAGTCGAAAGGTATAGGGGTCGGGGTATGTAAAGGGTCAAACCAGGGGACCAGCTTGGTCCGAAAAAAAAAAAGACTTTGTTTTTTTGGAAAATTAAAAATTCAGCAAATCTATCGACCCCAAAAAAAAGCATATATATAGGATATGATCCTGAAAAAAAATTTGAGCATTAATTGATGCAGCAAAATATTAATATGAATGATCCAATAAGAAACTCATGTAAATGTGTTTCGGAACATTCGCCTAATAAAGTAGCTGTCGTCAACTTTAATGATTCAAATCTCCTAAAATGGCCACTCTACTAGTGCCGAACATGGGGTTTCAGTGTCACTATTATCCTATACTCTGCATGCAGGGCTTGATTGTGCAAACACCAAGCCAGTCTTGCTCCTGTTTTTAAGACTAACAGTCCACACTGTGATAGTGTGATGGCTATAGAAGCCCCAAAGCTTCTAGTGTTCATCGCGGATTGTTGTGTCAAGGTTGCTAAATGTGATAGTGAAATATACGATAGTATCAAATTCGAAAGGATTTGAGAAAGATTTTCATGTGATCTCATTCTAGAACAGGTCGTTCTCTGAACACGGGCTAACAAATTAAAACCTTGTTAACCTAACCTGCTTTTAGAGGAACACATGGCCACAGACCAGTAGATTCAAAATGGGCTTGAGCTTAAATTCTCTAAGCTTTCATTTTTGGATAAACTTGTGTCTAGTTGGTTGTCTGGTAATAACATAAACACACATAGCTCTATTCATTTTGATAATTCAGAATGAATTTAGCCTATGCGTTGGTAATGTTAAAGAACCTAAATCTTATTATCTAGTATCTCACTTCGCCTAAGCAAGCTTAATCCCTTGTTTTAGCTGAGGTGAGAGAAAGGATAGTAATCTGGTTGATCCTGCCAGTAGTCATATGCTTGTCTTAAAGACTAAGCCATGCATGTCTAAGTATAAGTATTATACAGCGAAACTGCGAATGGCTCATTAAAACAGTTATAGTTTATTCGATTATTTTCTCCTACATGGATAACCGTAGTAATTCTAGAGCTAATACATGCTGTCAAACCTGACTTTTGTGGAAGGGTTGTATTTATTAGATATAAAACCAATACCCAGCAATGGGTTTTGTGATGATTCATAATAACTGAACGGACCGCGGCCGTGCTGCGGCGAATCGTTCAAGTTTCTGCCCTATCAGCTTTCGATGGTAGTGTATTGGACTACCATGGCGATCACGGGTAACGGGGAATTAGGGTTCGATTCCGGAGAGGGAGCCTGAGAAATGGCTACCACATCTAAGGAAGGCAGCAGGCGCGTAAATTACCCAATCCTAATTCAGGGAGGTAGTGACAAGAAATAACAACTCGGACCTCACTCGAGGTTACGAGATTGCAATGAGAACAATTTAAACCTCTTATCGAGTAACAATTGGAGGGCAAGTCTGGTGCCAGCAGCCGCGGTAATTCCAGCTCCAATAGCGTATATTAAAGTTGTTGCAGTTAAAAAGCTCGTAGTTGAATATCTGGCCGGTGCTGTTCTCGGCTCCCTGAGTCGGCTCAGCGCCTGGTCATCCGTATGGGAAACTAGCTCGACCTTCACTGGTCGGCTAGTGGATCATACACTTTACTTTGAAAAAATTAGAGTGTTTCAGGCAGGCAATTGCTTGGATACTGTAGCATGGAATAATGGAATAGGACTTTGACCTATTTGTTGGTTTCTCGAGGTCAAAGTAATGATTAATAGGGACAGTTGGGGGCATTCGTATTTAATTGTCAGAGGTGAAATTCTTGGATTTTTTAAAGACGAACTTATGCGAAAGCATTTGCCAAGGATGTTTTCATTAATCAAGAACGAAAGTTAGGGGATCAAAGACGATCAGATACCGTCCTAGTCTTAACCATAAACTATACCGACTAGGGATTGGTGAGGTCTTTTAAGCCTCATCAGCACCTTATGAGAAATCAAAGTCTTTGGGTTCTGGGGGGAGTATGGTCGCAAGGCTGAAACTTAAAGGAATTGACGGAAGGGCACCACCAGGAGTGGAGCCTGCGGCTTAATTTGACTCAACACGGGGAAACTTACCAGGTCCAGACATAGTTAGGATTGACAGATTGAGAGCTCTTTCTTGATTCTATGGGTGGTGGTGCATGGCCGTTCTTAGTTGGTGGAGTGATTTGTCTGGTTAATTCCGTTAACGAACGAGACCTTAACCTGCTAACTAGTCACCTTTATGTAAATAGGGGTCTGACTTCTTAGAGGGACTTTATGTGCAAGCATAAGGAAGTTTGAGGCAATAACAGGTCTGTGATGCCCTTAGATGTCCTGGGCCGCACGCGCGCTACACTGACACATGC
>Ga0206101_1000369_pt1 | contig 10036 bp, 25 predicted proteins | sample 1B0metagenome_FD_148613 | JGI IMG/M metagenome (GOLD analysis project Ga0206101, IMG submission 148613) | Enriched microbial communities from leaf-cutter ant dump, University of Wisconsin, Madison, United States - 1B0 | ecosystem: Environmental > Terrestrial > Nest > Insects nest > Nest dump... | reverse complement strand
GCAACATTTAAAGGAACAAAAAAATATTTTTCTTTGATTATACAAGATATTTTATTTTTTTTAATTAATTAACAAAACATTTTAAATGTTCGATTATTACAAGAGGTTTCATCAATAATAACATTGTAATTGTTTTTCAACGCAGTAATAACTGAACATTTAATTATTTTAGTAACTAAAACCTCTGTTTTATCATCATGTTTATAATTATTCAACATACTTCTAATGTCATCACGACAAACTCTTATATAATTTGAGTTTATTTTTACAAAATTTATATAGCCCAAGTGCTTTTTCCTGATGCAGGTATTCCTTTGCAAACGTATACGGTTAACATAATTATAACAATTTATATTCTCTTATTGTTTTCTTTAACAATTCGATGTTATCTATTTTTTTTACGCTTATTAATTTTGAATTATCTATATAATTAGAAAAATTAATAAAACAATTTTCATTATTTTGAATATATCTAAAAATAGCATTAGCTTCAGTTAAATAACTAACAAAGTGTATATATTTATAACTTTCATCAACACAAACATATGTTATGTATATATTACAACTTTTACAATAATATTCAAACGTCATTTTCCCAATACTTCTATTAAAGTAATTAAGTTGATTATGACAATAATAACAGACATCCATCATCTATAATTGTTATGGTTATTCAGAGCACTTGCAATCACAATTTTCTAATTTAAAAGTGGTATGTTTTAAAATTAATAAAACCCCTATTTGTCCAACTATGTACAAGAGGGTAATAACACAAAATAATTTTTGAGATTTAGTCATAAGTAAATTACTGTTTAATTAAATCTTCAAATTTTTCAAAATTAATTCTTTTAGGATTAAAACCCTTATAAGATGTAATCCAATAAGAAATTTTCTTTTCAAATTCTTCTTGATTTATGGCTTCTTCTAAATACATTTCACCAAAATAAATTAATAAATTTTTACCCCCATTTAAATTCTTTTGTGATTTTACAGAAATATTATATTGGTTAGAATATGTAACGGCAATAACAGTATTCATATATTTTATTATTTCTTTTTATATTAAGAATTATTTGCTAGTTAGAAACAAAAACATTTATTATTATTTTTCTGGGTACCAAACACCATATTCATTGGTACTAATCGAATACACAACTTTATGCACTCGTTTATTTTTAATTAATGTTTGGCAGTGGGGGCAAGGTTTTGCAATTCCCCAAGATCCATCTCTTTTTAATCTAACAATATATAAAATAGAACCACAACCACCTTTATTTAGCACCCTTTTTTCAGCGTGGGCGGCTGGGTTAGGATCTTTTGTTAGTATATTGTTTGATATAGTAATTGAGCCATCTTTACGAAGACAAACAACCCCAAAGTTATAATTCTTTCTATATTCATCTCCAATACAAGAAATATTATTCTTTGCAACCCTTGCTGCTATTTCTAGGTAATTCATATTAATTTTGACTACAAACTTATGCTAAAATGATAAAATATAATTTAGCTTTATATATTTATTAATTTTAATAATTTAATTAATCTATTTTTAACATCTGTTGGATTAAATCCATTTAAAAATGGATCAAAATTAAATTTATCAATGGATTCGCCAGAATTGTATTGACAAATAATTTTAAAATTTAATCGTAATTTATCATCTACTAATATGACTTGAGACAAATTCTTAAGAAAACAAACTTGATATTCTTTTTCATTTATAATAAAAAAATATATTATATTATATATATCTTTATCAGTAATTTGGAATTCAACATCACAATTATCACAATATTTTGAGGTTAAAAACCTAGAATAATTAGAATAATGTGAACTAAAAATATTATATATTGCTCTATTTGTAGAAACTAAATTTTGAGAACGACAAAATTTACATTTGAAATGTTTTTCCATTTAATAATTTATTCTTTATATTTGAAAGAAGATGTTATTCCTTCAGCGCTAATACTTATATTTGTTATAACTTCATAATTTTTAGTTTTGAAAAGCTTATTTATAAAATCAATAAATTCTGGATTTCTAAATGAAACAAAACTTTTGGTTAAACCAGTGTCATCAGAAGTTGTTTGTAATTTAACATTAATTTTATTATTATCCATATAATATACTCATTACATATAATGTATAGCACACAAAGTAATTTTTAACTAATTTATTAATTATAAAATTAATTTAAACAAATTATTACATTGGTGTTATTGAAAAATAAATTATTAAAAATACAAAAATAAAAACAATTAACCCACTTAATACATCATCATATAATTCAAGTTTATTGTTTTTATCTTTATTATGCATAATAACCTTATATACAAAATATAAATATTATTTTAGGTAAAATTTTTAAACCTTTTTATTTGTTTTGAGTTTTGTTTAAGAAATCTGTAATGTCCAAAACAATATCCACTATCTAAAAAATAATTTTTAAATTCAAAATTTACAAACTCAATACGAATTTGTAATCCCTTCTATTTTACATTAAAATAAATTGTAGGTATATTTTTTTTAATGTCATTAACACCATATACATCAAACAATGTTTTAAATACAAAATCTTCAAATATATTCATAATTCATTTATAAATCTATTTTTGATAGTTACATAATAGTTAAAGCTAACCTTAATTCTTTATCAGAACGCACATTTAATAAACAAATTCCATGTATCCAATATTCTTTGTAAGTAATTTCATTATTATGATAATATATTAATGCAGCGCCTTTTGTATTGTGAAATTTACCATTAAGAATATAATTCTCTTCTGTTTTGTTAAATTTATTCAAATCATTTTGAATAAACTTTATTAGCGCTGGTTTATTTTTTCTATGAAATAATCCGTTTTTTTTATATTGGTACTCTTTAAAAGATCCATTAATAGATGATAAATAGAGTATTATTGTTGGACCATATTGACGTTCTGGAAAATAGTATTTGTTTTTTACCTTAATTCGATAATTATTAAATAAACTAAGTTTAAATATTTTTTCCGATTTTAATATATAAATAACATCATTTATATCACAGTCATTTATAGTATAATAAAAAATTTCAATTACTTTTTGCTTATTATATTCTATAATAGTTTTATGAGATTTGTTATTTAATTTTCTTTTTACTTTTACAATATATTTTGTTTTCTTATATGGTTTAGCATAAATTTCTGTTATGCTATTTTTATACATCAGTTTAAACATCTAAGGTCCGCAACAATTCTTTTTCATTATAAACTTCATTAGGTTGAAGTTTGTTAAGTTGTTCTTGCAAGAATTGTTTTTGTTCTTTTAATTTTGAAGTTTCACTTTGAATATTCTTTTTTTGACGATGTCCTTTTTTGATACCACCATAGCGTCCTTGAACAATATGATAAGTATCAGATTTATTTATAACTTCGCTTGCCGCAAGTTGTAGAAGTTGAGGGTGTAATCCTGTTTTTTGAGATAGGCTTTCTGTCATCTCTTTTATTGTAATTATTTTATTAGGAACATAATCAAAAGATTCTACGGAGTTAATAACTTCTTTTAAAGATGTTTCAATATTTGAAATAAATGCCTGTAAACTTGTGTTTAAATCTTTCATATTATATTCCTCTTTATTTTAAATAAATTTAACTGTAATTTTATTAATTAATAATTAATATATTCTGATTCATCAACTATTCGTATATTCATTTTAGAAATATGTTCGTAATAGTCATAAATTTTTATTTTAGCTTCTTCTTCAGAGGGAGCTTCTATATATTTAGAAAAATACCCAATCCGCCCTAATGCACCAACTTTTCTACCATAACCACTTATATGATATTTATTTCTACACATATATCTCCTTATATTAAATTTACATATATTTTTCTAATTTTTTCAAAGTATTCCTGATATGTTTTAAACATAAGATTAGAATAAATTATTAAATTAGCTGAAGTTAAATTGTCTTTAAAATAAACTTTTTGCTCAAGATTACTTACCAATATTTTTTGGTGAACATTAATATATAATCTCCCACTATCTTCATCACACTTACTGAATTTACAGAGACAGTGATAATATGTATTATGTTTCCAAATGATATTTTTAGTTAAATTAGAATTACAAAGCCCACAGCATACTATCTCATTTTCATCAAATATAACTTTTTTTATTTTAGAATCCATAATTATTAAATTAAATTCATACGTTTTTTAATTTTTTCAAAATATTTAATATATTCTATATAATCTTCAAATATTAATTCAACATCCATTTGTCGCAAAAAACATTTCTCAGCATTTATGTAATAACCACAATTATTTAATTCCTGATTAAAATATAAATAGTCACGGTTTTTATTAATTACAATTTTAGCTAATTTATTAGTAATGAAACTATAATTACATTTACAGATATATTCTATAATCTGAAATTTATTAGGAGCGAATTGTAATCTTGCATCACAATTACCACAAATAATATGATTAGGAATAATATCTTTTATAAAAAACATATATATTTTTTTTTGATTATTACTATAATGTAATTTTTGATATTCTACGTTTATTATATTACACTTTAACTTTAAAATGATAATAATATTATTTGTGTAATTATAAGCTATATACAATTAAAATAATTGTCTATAAATTTAATTACATATTTTACATTTTGATGAAGCGTATTATACATAATATCAAATTCATATATTTTTTTACATGGCACAGGAGTAGAAGTATCTAATACTGTCATCTTTTTTACGTGAGAATTGAAGGCTAAACATAAATTTTCTTTAATTTGAATAAATCCATTATTATTATGGATTCGACTAAATCCACAAGAACATATGTAAAGAGATGAATCAAAGTGTTTTTGCAATACACTTTGACACGTATAACAAAAAACACTTGAAGTTTTCATTTTAATTTGAATCATTTTCTTTTCAATGAAATATATCAATAAATATTCTGCTTGTTGTTAATACAACAATAATTATTATTGCTACAATTTTAATCCAATAATGGTTGGTTTGATTATCTCTTGTTTTAATAAATTCAGATAATAAAATGTATGAAGAATTCATTTTTAACAATGTTTTTTTATTAACAAAACAAGATTTAATTAAATTATCATATTTTTCTTTTATTTGTTTTTGAGAAATAGTTTTAAGATCTTGAATTTTTATATCAAACAAATAACAAGATCTTAAAACTTTTTTATAAAAAATAATTTGTGATTTATTCATGTTTAAAAAACATAAGGGAAATCATATTGATTTCCCTTTTATTTAAAGAAAATAAATTTTCTTTCGATTGAAAATTGTTATAATAACTAAAAATTATTTTTTATTCAGAAATTTCTAGTTGATTTTGTTCAGATAACTGTCGCCGCAAATCTTCGATTTGAGCCTTTAGGGCTGCCTTTTCCGATAGCTTTTTTGGGGCAGCGGGAATCGGTTCGGGATTGGGACCGGGCTTGAACCCACCATTTCGACCCTTAGCTAGATGATGACTATCGCAATTTTCTACAATTGAGCTCATTGCTAATTGTAGCGTTTGGCGACTCATACTTGAAGAAGAATGATTTTCCGCTAGCGATGAAGCTGTTAGAGCGCTATCGCTATAATTATGAGATTCTACGGCAGCTACCATAGCATCTAATGTTGTTGATAATAGTTGTACAAATTGTTCCTTAGAACTTCTTAATGTTGTCATAATAATATACCTTTCTTATTCTGTTTTTTTTTGTTTGGTTGTGGGTTGTTACCCGGTGCATTTTATCAATCTTTACTTTAAAATGATTAAATGGATTATCCTTAATAATTAATTAAAATAAATTAAATCGCCTAATAAAATTATTTACATCCCTTATTTAAAAAATAATTCGAGTTCATTTAACTCTTCTCTAGGCATTTTATGTTTAATAACTCTTAAATGATTATTAGATAATTTAACAATTAAAGGATCTATTTCTATTATCTGAAGAATCTATTCGCTCACCAGTTCCAAGAAATAAAATATTAAATGGTACCCCAGCTTTTTTAAATACATCAACAGCCTCTTTCAATAATTGTCCATTAAGTATTAATCTATGAGATGCGATTACATCCGTTTTAAATATTCCATATCCAGATTTTAAAATATCATCAGCTATAATTGAAATTTGAATTCTGGTTTTACCAGTTCCACAAGGTGATATAATCTGACCTTTATCATGTGATTTAGCACACTCAAAGGCATCTAACTGATGTTGTCTACAATCATTAATAAAATCTTTTAAATAATTAAAATTCTGTTTATATTCTTTTGTTTTAGGTATATTAATCATAATTGTTGCGTATTAATTACTTTCTTTATTATAATTAAGTTTTTTTAATTTATTATTAATTTGTAATTTTAATCCCTAATATTATAAAAATCCGGAAGAAAGCTTTTAATATAGTTTTGAGTTTCAACATCAACATCAAAGTACTTGAATAATTTTTCATCGTCCCAATGTTGGGTAAAATCAAGCCAGGAAATTAATTTTAATTCACCGCGATGATTATTGCCATTAACCTTTAAGAAAGATAAACAGATGCGAGCGAAATCAGTTTTTAAATAATCAATAAAATTATTACGCTCAAGTTCGGTGTTAAAACCATAAGTAATTTTTCCCGCAGAATCTATATTTTTAGTTAGCTCTTTATTTTCTTTAGATGTTTTTGTTATCATAGTATAAAAGTCATCAGAAATAAGCTTATTTGTTTGACTATGGGGAGAGGATACGCTACCTCTCACGCCAGCTATCTGAGCATAATAATTAAAATTGCCACTTTTAATTCTATGATTATGAATATTATCTTTTTTACAAATATTTAACATTTTATTATAAATATTTTTAATATAAAACCACTTACTTCCAAAAACGGTAATGTCATCGACAGATGATGCCTGAAATTTATCTTCAAAATATTTTATATTAATTTGTTGATTATTACCGTCAGTTTTAAAATGAGAAATCATACATGGTGTAAATTGCTTAATACCGAAAACATTATTTCCATTAAACATTTTAACATTTTTCAAATATTTTTCGGCAAGGTCTTTTGATTCTTTAAATATTGCCGCCCCATCTTTATTAGATAATAACCAAGCTGATGGGTGAACAAAAACTATTTCTTTGGCTAATTTATTTTTAAGTAAATGATTTAATATTAATATTAAGCCCAAAACTAAATATTAACTTATAACAACTGCTTAATTGAAGTTCACAAAAATAATGATTGTTTTTTAAATAATAACCTACATCAAAATTTTTATATTTGTTATATAATTTTCTAAGCAGCCTAACAGAAAATTGACCATACCCGGCACAAAGGTCTAGTGTTTTAGAATTTTGGTTTAAATTTGGAATATTCAATATATCATCCACTAGCCATAGTGGAGTAAACACTTCTCCAAATTCTTGAGATTTATTTTTGTTTGTAGTAACTTGACTATTAATTTTTTTATTAAAAGGAAATTTAGAATAATCTCCGTCTATTTTTGAAATTTTAGAAAATCTTTTTTTCAATATTGTTAATTTTAATTTTGCTCATAATAATATAACAAATTATATTTTAAAACTACTAATCTAATTTTGTTCTACAAAATAATGAGTTTTTTCATCAATTGTTAAGGTTAGTGTTTTTGGTTTCAATTCTTGATATTTATTTTTATAATTTAAAAATTCCCTAAATGCTTGGCTTTTATTTTCCTTATTTTTACCTTTTCAATAATTAATAATTTTAATGTTTTAAAACAATTAGGGTTTTCGCCTGCTAAAGCTTGGAAAACCCTAAGAACCATTTAAAATATTTAAAAAAAACCGCCTCTTTAATTAAAGAGGCGGTTTTTGATATTACCAATTAACGCAAAATATAATTTCGTAATTCGTTCTTCAATCTTTTGTTTCGTTTCTTTTCTTGAAACTTCTTTCTATCCTTAGCAATAGCTTTTTTTACAGATTGAATCTCGATATTATCACTATATTTCATACTTAACTTATTCTCCTTATTATGTTTTTATTTCTACAAGTGATAGTCTAATGTTTAGGCTTTGTTTCAAAATGATTAAGTAACATTTTGAAATTTCAAAAACTTTTTAAGATTTTCATCATTTTTAATTTGATTATAAAATTTGCCATTAATCCAATATTGTCCTGTTGCTATTATTATATTCATCATAAACAATCATAGCTTTACCTTTTGTATTATGTAATAATCCATGTTGATAAAACAATATCATAAAAAAGTTATTATTTTTATAATATTGTATATAAGCTGGACCATTATCTCTGTGATATTTTCCAGCTGAATCAATATAATATTCAACATAATTTCCATTATTAAGATGTTTTATTTGAAGAATAATTTAAAATAAGCTCCGAGACTAGGGTTCGAACCTAGGACCAATCGGTTAACAGCCGACCGCTCTACCAACTGAGCTATCTCGGAATAATGTTTGTTTAGATATAAACTAACAGATTTGTGTTAAAATGATTATTTAAGTTTTAGTTTCTTTAATTTTTTACGAATAATAGTATCACTACAACCTAGTTTTTTAGCTAATTCTGATATAGATTTATTTTTAAGTTCTTTTTTTAAATTAATTTCGGACCAATTGATTTTAGATCTTGCTTTATAAGCACATGATAAAGAACAAGTTTTTTTGTATACTGGTTTTTGTTTTGAGCAAATTTTACAAGCATCAGTCTCAATTGTTTTTTTTACATTAATAATATATGAAAATTCTATTTCAGGCAAAATATTTGGCAATTGCAAATTATTATAATGAATTTCTGCATGGCAATTATGGCAAACTAAAACGCATTTTTTCATTTCATTAATTATATTTTTTAATGAAGAAGGGTTTGCTCTAATTTTTCCAAAACTGAATTCTTTTTGAGATGGATCTAAGTGATGCAAAACTAAAGCAGCATTACATTTATCATATCCACAGCACACACATTTTCCGCCCATTGCATTTACTATGGCTTCTTTAGTTTTTTGTCTCCACACTTTAACACGACTAGATATTTCCTGCATATCTAATCATATATCATCATTATTTAATATTTTGTATTAAAATTTCTTTAAATGTATTATTCAAGGATAAAATAAACTGTTTTTTAAATCTTTTTCTATCAAGCATTTTATTTTAGAATCAATCACTTGATTTTTTTGAACTACATAAAGCAATGGATAATAGTTGTTATAAATTTTATTATATTTTTCTCTTAATCCTTCAAAGTTATATAACTTATTTTTATATAATAAAAACATTGAAGGAGCATTATTATCACTAAATGATAATTGAAGTTGAGATAATATATTTAATTTGTATTAAATTTTTCATAAATTAACCTTATAATAAAATATATGATCCATATCTGACCAAAAGCTTTTCAAATCGTGAGAAGGAATTAATTTTTTAATTAAAAGTTGTTTTTTACTAAGCTTAATATTTAATTCTTTAATTAATACATCCAAATTATTATTTAGAGGTGGCAAAGAGCTGTGATAATAATTTATCCTAATATAGTATGTATTATCTTTATCTTTTAATAAAGATGCAGTACCACTATAATTTGGTAAATAAATAGATTCAATTTTTTTTAAACCCATTTCCCAACTTAATGTATATTTATATTCTATTTGTTTAATTGCAAAATATATTATAAAAAATATAAATGTTAATATAACAACAATAATTTCTATTAATTCCATTTATTAACCTTTGTACAAAATAATAATTTTATTCTGATATGAAATAAAAAGTGGGTCTTTTAAGAGATAGTAATTCACAAAAATACAATCATTGAGACTAACAACAGTAAGTTAAATATTATTTAATAAATATTCTATATCTGTAGTTAATGCTGGTTTACCCCAAGCATCAATTCCAACATGTATACATTTATCTTTAACTTTTTCTTTATTATGTGTGTGACCATGAATAAGGATAATTCCGTTTTCTTTTTTTGGTCTTAATTGTTGATACCTCTTATCAGAATTCAAATAATATGGAAA
>Ga0206101_1000366_pt1 | contig 10054 bp, 7 predicted proteins | sample 1B0metagenome_FD_148613 | JGI IMG/M metagenome (GOLD analysis project Ga0206101, IMG submission 148613) | Enriched microbial communities from leaf-cutter ant dump, University of Wisconsin, Madison, United States - 1B0 | ecosystem: Environmental > Terrestrial > Nest > Insects nest > Nest dump... | reverse complement strand
CGCCAGGCAGACCACACCGCCGCGAGCATGATCAGCGCCCCACCCGCCAGCGTCTGCCCCGTCAGCTGCGCCGCCCCCAGCAGCACCGACGACCCGCTGGCAAACACGATCTCCGACAGCATGATGATCGACGTAGTGCCCGCCGCCAGGCGCGCCGCGCCGAACTGCAGCGCCCAGTTGCTCAGCACCAGCAGCGCCGCCAGGCCTAGGCCCGGCAGCAGCCAGGCGGCGGCGGGCGCGGGCACGCCCGGCACCTGCCCCCACACGCTGGCCGCGCAGGCGGCCAGCAGCGCCATGGACATGCAGCCGCCGAACATGGCCAGCATGCGCACCGGGCCGGGTTCGGCGTGCAGGCGGCGCAGCGTCACGTTGGTGGCGGCGAACATCAGCCCGCCCCAGATGGCCAGCAGGTCGGCCAGGCCCAGGCCGGCGGCCAGGCGGGCCGCGCCGCCCTCGTGCGGCCACAGCACCAGCAGCACGCCGGCAAACGCCAGGCCCAGGCGGGCCAGCGCCTGGGGCGTGGGGCGCTCGCCCAGCACGCGCCAGGCCAGCAGCACCGACCAGGCGGGCATCAGGTAGAACAGCAAGATCACGCGCACCACGTCGCCGATCGTCACGGCCCAGTTGAACGACACGTTGGTCAGCCCGGCCAGCAGCCCCAGCAGCCACAGCGCACGGCTGGCGCATAGCTGGCGCCACAGCGCGGGGCGCAGCAGCACCAGCGCGGACGACAGCAGCAGGTACATCAGCGCCGTGGCCCATACCGGGTGCAGGCCGGCCTGGTGCATCTGGCGGAAGGGCCACCACGACAAGCCCCAGATCAAGGCGTTGCACAGCAGCGCCAGCACGGGCAGAAAGTTTTGCATAAAAAGTGGCTGTAACGCTTTCTGGTAAAGCGCTATAAGCTATGAAATCAGGGGCAATCGTCGGAGCGCGCGATGCGCCGCAGGTGCACCATCTCCTTGGGATGGTGGCGCACGTTGTACGCGTGCCAGCGCAGGATCAGCCACATCATCGCCGCCACCAGCAGGCCGAAGGCGGCGATGGCGCCGAAGGCCGACAGGCCCAGGCGCGTGAACAGGCTGTAGAGCACGCCCATGCCCAGGATGGCCGCCTGTTCGTTGAAGTTCTGCACGGCGATGGAGCGACCCGCGCCCATCAGGTTGTGGCCGCGGTGCTGCAGGAGCGCGTTCATCGGCACCACCAGGAAGCCGCCCAGCCCGCCCAGCACCACCAGCAGCGGCACCGCCAGCCAGACGCTGCCGACGGCGTTCATCAGGATCACCACCAGGCCCATGGCGATGCCCAGCGGCAGCACGCGCGTGGCCTTGTCCAGGCGCATGTAGACCGAGGCCAGCACGGCGCCCGCGGCCGTGCCGATGGCCACCACGCCGACCAGCGCCGACGCCTCGGTCGTGCCGTAGCCCAGCGCGGCCGCGCCCCAGGCCAGCACGATGTAGCGCAGGTTGCCCGAGACGCCCCAGAACAGCGTGGTGGTGGACAGCGAGATCTGCCCCAGCTTGTCGCGCCACAGGCGCATGTTGCAGGCCCAGAAGTCGGGCAGCAGCGTCAGCGCAGCGGCTGGCATGCGCTTGAGGCGCGCCCGGGTGCGCGGAATGCGCAGGTTGAACCAGGCGGCCAGCAGGTACAAAGGCACCAGCGCCAGGATGGCGGCCTGCGCCGGCAGGTGGATGCCCAGGTCCACCCAGGGCATGTCCAGCGCCAGCAGCGGCCCGGCGACGTGCGGCGCCACCAGCTGCCCGCCCAGCACCACGCCCAGGATGATGGAGGCGATCGTCAGCCCCTCGATCCAGCCGTTGGCCTTGACCAGCTGCGACGGCGGCAGCAGCTCGGTCAGGATGCCGTACTTGGCCGGCGAGTAGGCGGCGGCGCCCAGGCCGACCACGGCGTAGGCCAGCAGCGGGTGCGAGCCCAGCAGCATCATCAGGCAGCCCAGCACCTTGATGGCGTTGCTGACGAACATCACCCGGCCCTTGGGCTGCGAATCGGCAAACGCGCCGACGAAGGGCGCCAGCACCACGTAGAACAGCGCGAACATCGGCACCAGCGCGGCGCGCTGCCACTCGGCGGCGCCGTTGCTGCGCAGCAGCTCCACGGCCGTCACGAACAGGGCATTGTCGGCCAGCGAGCTGAAAAACTGCGCCGACATGATGGTGTGAAAACCGCGCTTCATCGGGAGGGTGGTGCGCCATCAGTCCCGCTGATGGTCTGTGAAACTTTGAAACACTCCGTGGAGCGACGGGCGGTTATATCACGCAGCGCCATGGGCGCGATGCGAGAATGGGCCTTCACTTTGCCCGCCCGTACCGCGCCATGCCCCGTCCGATTGCCGCCACCATCCACGGCGCCGCCCTGCGCCACAACCTGCAGCGCGCCCGCCAGGGCGCGCAGGACGCCAAGGTGTGGGCAGTGGTCAAGGCCAACGCCTACGGCCACGGCATCGAGCGCGTGTTCGACGCGCTGCGCGGCGCCGACGGCTTCGCCCTGCTCGACCTGGCCGAGGCCGAGCGCGTGCGCCAGCTCGGCTGGCGCGGCCCCATCCTGCTGCTGGAGGGCGTGTTCGAGCCGCGCGACCTGGAGCTGTGTTCGCGCCTGGGCCTGTGGCACGCCGTGCATTGCGAGCAGCAGATCGACTGGCTGGCCGCCCACAAGACCCAGGTGCCGCACCGCGTGTTCCTGAAGATGAACAGCGGCATGAACCGCCTGGGCTTCACGCCCGAGCGCTACCGCAGCGCCTGGGCGCGGCTGAACGCGCTGCCCCAGGTGGACGAAATCTCGCTGATGACGCACTTCTCGGACGCCGACGGCGCGCGCGGCATCGCCCACCAGCTGGCCGCCTTCCAGCGCGCCACGCAGGACCTGCCGGGCGAGCGCAGCATCGGCAACAGCGCCGCCATCCTGCGCCACTGCGCCGACGCGCAGGTGCGCCTGGACTGGGTGCGCGCCGGCGTCATGCTCTACGGCGGCGCGCCCGACCACCCCGAACACGACGCCGTGCACTGGAGCCTGCAGCCCGGCATGACGCTGGCCTCGCGCATCATCGGCGTGCAGCACCTGCAGCGCGGCGACAGCGTGGGCTACGGCTCGCGCTTCACGGCCGAAGGCGCGATGGCCATCGGCATCGCCGCCTGCGGCTACGCCGACGGCTACCCGCGCCACTGCCCCAGCGGCACGCCGGTGCTGGTGGACGGCCGGCGCACCGCCACCGTGGGCCGCGTCAGCATGGACATGCTGGCCGTGGACCTGACCGGCCTGCCCGGCGCCGGCCTGGGCAGCGAAGTCACGCTGTCGGGGCGCGCGGCCAGCGGCGCCGTGCTGCCCGTCGACGAGGTGGCGCAGGCCGCCGGCACCATCGGCTACGAGCTGATGTGCGCGCTGGCGCAGCGCGTGCCTGTGGCCGTGGGTGATTGACACGGTCGTTCATGCTCGTGCCTTGCGGGTGCTGGTTTTTGTTTTTTTGTTTCAGCTGGGCGTTTGCTTGCAGGGGCCGGGACTCGCCCCGGCGGGCGAGGCACTTTCTTGTCGCGCGACAAGAAAGTACCCAAAGAAACGCGCCCCACAGTCTGCGACGGGCTTCGCCCGCAAACCTGGGTCGGGTCACTGGCGGGGTGCGCTGCGTAACTCACTGCGCGCCTGCGGCGCTCCGTTCAGACAAACGCAGCGAGTCAGTTCACGCAGCATGCGCGCTTCGACGCGCATGCCACCCCGCCAGCGCCCCGCCCCAGGCGCAGCCTGAAAGGGGTGGGGGACGATACGGGCCATCGCTGCGCTCGGCCCCGTAAATACCGGCGCAGTGCGTGCGCAGGCGCTGTGCGCCGCGCAGGCGAGGCCGAGCGTAGCGATGGCCCGTGTCAGGACTTCCCCCCTTCTGACCGTACCGAGGAGCGCAGGGCGTGGGGCGCGCGCGGGTGCCGCAGGACACCCGCGCTTCGTGATCTGACTTGCCGCGTTTGTTTGAACGGAGCTGCGCAGCAGCGCAGTGAGTTACGCGGCAGCGCCCCGCGCCCGAGCACCGCAAGCTGCCCCGTAGCGCAGCGAAGGGGATACGGGCAGTAGGGGCGTGCTTCTTTTGCCTACTTTTCTTGCACGCGCAAGAAAAGTAGGTCGCCCGCCGGGGCGAGTCCCGGCCCCTGCAAGCAAACCCTCAACTGAAACAAAAACCAGCCGAACGCCCGCCTGCCTGTCAGGCAGCCGCATCCTGCGCAGGGCCGCGCTGCAGCTGGCGCGCCCGCGCCAGCGCACGCTGCACGGCGCGTACGTCCATGCCGTACATGTCGGCAAACGCCGCTTCGCTCTGGCCGCTGGCCTCGAAGGCGCGGGCCAGCGCCTCGGCGCGCGCGTCGCGCTCGGCCACCAGCGCCAGGGCCTCGTCGAGCAGCGCGTTGGCCGCCGCGTCGCGCCCGCGCACCAGCGCGTCGTAGTCCAGGCGCGCCAGGCCGCTGGCCTCGCAGGCCTGGGCGATGCGCTGGCGCAGGCGCTCGCGCGGGTCTTCGCCGTCGCGCGGGCGGCGCCGGCGGAACACCTCCTGCAGCGCGTGGTACACGTGCTCGGGCGCCATGGCCTCGACCACCTGGCCCTGCAAGTCGTGGCGCGGACGGCCGGCGGCCACGGCGTTCAGGTAGCGCGTGCTGCGCGTGTGGATGGCCAGCGCCAGCTTGAGCGCGTCCTTCTCCAGCGCGCCTTCGTGCGCGGCCAGCAGATCCTGGAAGATGCCGCGCTTGAGCGGCAGCGGCTGCTCGCCGAACAGGCGCGGGTACCACTGGGCCAGCTGGTCGAGCAAGGGGTGCGTGCGCCGGGGCGCGCGCGCCTGCGGCTGCGGCTGCGGCTGCCCTGCGGCGGCGGGCGCTGCCTGCCCAGTGGCGTCGGCGCTGCGCGCGCCACGCCCGCGTCCGCCCCGGCGCGGGCGGCGGGCGGGCTGTGCGCCGTCTGCCGCAACGGGCGCGGCGGGTTCAGCGGGCGCTGCGGCAGGGCTGGGGGCGGCGGTCACGGAATCATTCATGGCTGCAAAAGGCGCGGCGCGCTACGGGCCGCACGGCTATGGAAAAACCCGCAATCATCCCAGATTCCGCGCCCGCGCCTGGCGCAGGTTGTAACTTCCGGCGCCCGTTCACGCGCTCTCGATGGCCTCGTCGAGTACTTCGACCCAGTGGCGCACCGGTGTGTCGGTGCCGGCCTGCAGGTGCTGGATGCAGCCGATGTTGGCCGACAGGATGGCGGCGGGCGGCGCGTCCTGGAAGACCTCGCCCAGCGCGTCGAGCTTGCGCTCGCGCAGCTCTTTGGACAGCCCGGGGTTGAGCACCGAGTAGGTGCCCGCCGAGCCGCAGCACAGGTGCGATTCGGTGCGCGCCAGGCGCAGCGTGAAGCCCAGCTGCGCCATGTACTGCTCCACGCCGCCGCGCAGCTTCTGCCCGTGCTGCAGCGTGCACGGCGGGTGGTAGGCAAAGGCGCGGCCCCGGGCGTTGACGCGGCCCTGCAGCCGCGCGGCCAGGTCGGGCAGCAGCTCGGAGAGGTCGCGCATCAGGCTGCTCACGCGCGCCGCCTTGTCGGCGTACTGCGCGTCGCCGCGCAGCAGGTGGCCGTATTCCTTGACGGTGACGCCGCAGCCCGAGGCGTTCATGACGATAGCCTCGACCTCGCCGCGCTCGATCCAGGGCCACCAGGCGTCGATGTTGGCGCGCATCTGCGCCTTGCCGCCGTCCTGGTCGTTCAGGTGGAACTTGACCGCGCCGCAGCAGCCCGCCTCGGGGGCCACCAGGGTCTGGATGCCGGCGGCGTCGAGCACGCGCGCCGTCGCGTGGTTGATGTTGGGCGCCATGGCCGGCTGCACGCAGCCGGCCAGCAGCAGCACCTTGCGCGCATGCTCGCGCACGGGCCAGGCGCCGGCCTGCCGCGGCGCGGGCACCTTGGCCTTGAGCGCGGCGGGCAGCAGGCCGCGCACGCTCTGGCCCAGCTTCATCGCCGGGGCGAACAGCGGCGACGGCAGGCCCTCCTTGAGCGCCCAGCGCAGCGCGCGCTCGCCCGCCGGGCGCGGCACTTTCTCGTCGACGATCTTGCGCCCTATGTCCACCAGGTGGCCGTATTGCACGCCGCTGGGGCAGGTGCTCTCGCAATTGCGGCAGGTCAGGCAGCGGTCAAGGTGCAGCTGCGTGGCGCGCGTGGGCTGCTGGCCTTCGAGCACCTGCTTGATCAGGTAGATGCGCCCGCGCGGGCCGTCCAGCTCGTCGCCCAGCAGCTGGTAGGTGGGGCAGGTGGCGGTGCAAAAGCCGCAGTGCACGCATTTGCGCAGGATGGCTTCGGCCTCCTGGCCTTCGGGTGTGTGCTGGAATTCGGGGGCGAGTTGGGTCTGCATGGGGGACTCTTTTCTTGTAGGTGCCGGGCGCCGTGGCGCGCCTCGGGGTAGCCGATCAGGCCGGGTTCAGGATGCCGGCCGGGTCGAACGCCTGCTTGAGCCGACGGTGGATCTGCGCCAGCGCCCCGTCGGTCTGCTCCAGCACGCCGCCCTGCGCCAGCGCGGCGGCATTGCCGGGCCTGAACAGCGCCGCATGGCCGCCCGTCTGCCGCGCCGCGGCCTGCAGCGCCGCGCCGTGCTCGGGCAGCGCCTGCACCCAGCGCAGGCCGCCGTGCCATTCGACCAACGGCGGCGCCACGCCGTCGGGCAGCGCCAGCACCGGCGCCGTTTGCGGCAGCGCCAGGCGCCACAGCGCGTGGTCCGGCTGGCGCTGCGCGAACCAGGGCAGGCGCTGGTCGCGGCAGTCCTGCCAGTCCTGCGCCACGTCGGGCGCCGTCTGCAGCGCGCCGCCCATGCCGCGGCAGGCGGCGTCCACCGCCGCGCGCGCGCCGCGCAGGCGCACGAAGAGCTGGCCCACGCCGGCGTCGTGCACCCAGCAGCTGGCGTTGAGCGGCAGCGGCTGGCCGCCCCAGGCCGCCAGCATACGCAGCGCCTGGGCCTGGTCGCACTCGAAGCGCAGCGTGGCCTCGGCGGGCGCCACGGGCAGCACCTTGAGGCTGACTTCGGTGATCACGCCCAGCTGCCCCCAACTGCCGGCCATGAGGCGCGAGACGTCGTAGCCGGCCACGTTCTTCATGACCTGGCCGCCAAAGCGCAGCAGCTCGCCGCTGCCGTTGACGATCTCCACGCCCAGCACGAAGTCGCGCAGCGCCCCGACGCTGGCGCGCGCCGGCCCCGACAGGCCCGAGGCGACCATGCCGCCCACGGTGCCGCCTGCCACGCCGCCATCAGCGGCTGCGGCTGGCGCGAAGCGCGGCGGCTCGAACGCCAGGCATTGGCCGTGCGCGGCCAGCAGCGCCTCCAGCTCGGCCACGGGCGTGCCGGCCAGGGCCGTGACGACGAGTTCGCTGGGTTCGTAGCTGACGATGCCAGGCAGCGCCCGCATGTCCAGCGCTGCGGCGCCGGGCCGCACGCGGGCCGCGCTGTGAAAACCCTTGGTGGCGCCGCCGCGTATCTGCAGCGGGGTGCGCTCCTGGGCGCTTTGGCGCACGCGCTCGACGATCTGGCTAAGTGCTGCTTGCATGGCGCCGATGGTAGCGCCGCCCTTGCGCCAGGGGCTCGCAGCGTTGTTGATTTTTTTGAACGCCCGGCGTGAAACACGTCACACCGGGCGCGGGAACCATATCAACGGTGGTACGCCGTTTCGCCGTGCGAGGTGATGTCCAGGCCTTCGCGCTCGGCCTCCTCGGAGACGCGCAGGCCCACCAGCAGGTCGGCCACCTTGTAGGCCACGACCGAGACCACGCCCGACCAGGCCACGGTGAACAGCACGCTCTTGACCTGCACCCAGACCTGCGCGCCCATGGCGAAGGTGTCGGGCGTCAGGCTGCCGGTGCCGCCCAGCGCGGGCGCGGCGAACACGCCGGTCAGGACGGCGCCCAGGATGCCGCCCACGCCGTGCACGCCGAACACGTCGAACGCATCGTCGGCCCCCAGCAGGCGCTTGAGGCCGCCCACGCCCCACAGGCAGACCAGGCCGGCGATCAGGCCCAGCACGATGGCGCCCATGGGGCCGACGAAGCCCGCTGCCGGCGTGACGGCCACCAGGCCCGCCACCGCACCGGACGCGGCGCCCAGCATCGAGGCCTTGCCCTTGTGCAGCGCCTCGCCGGCAATCCACGACAGCGTGGCGGCGGCGGTGGCCAGCACGGTGTTGACGAAGGCCAGGCCCGCGCCCGCGTTGGCGGCGCCGGCGGAGCCGGCGTTGAAGCCGAACCAGCCCACCCACAGCAGCGACGCGCCCACCATGGTCAGCGTCAGGCTGTGCGGCGTGAACGCCTCGCGGCCGAAGCCGATGCGCTTGCCCACCATGTAGGCGCCCACCAGGCCGGCGATGCCGGCGTTGATGTGCACCACGGTGCCGCCGGCGAAGTCCAGCGCGCCGTCGGCGCCCAGCAGGCCGCCGCCCCACACGATGTGGGCCATGGGCACGTAGCTGAAGGTGAACCACAGCACGGCGAAGACCAGCACGGCGGAGAACTTGATGCGCTCGGCGAACGAGCCCACGATCAGCGCCACGGTGATGGCCGCGAACGTGCCCTGGAAGGCGACGAAGACGTACTCGGGAATGGTGGCCAGGGCGCCGAAGGTGCTCTGGTTCACGCCCTTGAGGAAGACCTTGGAGAAGTCGCCCACGAACTTGCCGTCGCCCGAGAACGCCAGGCTGTAGCCGTACAGCGCCCACAGGATGGAGATCAGCGAGAAGATCACGAACACCTGCACCAGCACCGACAGCATGTTCTTGGCGCGGCCCAGGCCGCCGTAGAACAGGGCCAGGCCCGGGATGGTCATCAGGATCACGAGCAGCGTGGAAGTCAGCATCCAGGCCGTGTCGCCCGAATCGACCTGCGGCGCGGCGGCTTGCGCCAGGGCCGGCGCGCATGCGCCCAGCAGCGCCAGCGGAGCCAGCAAACGAAGTGGTTTCATGGTGCGGCTCCCTTTTTTACAGCGCCTGCTCGCCGGTCTCGCCGGTGCGGATGCGGATGACCTGTTCCAGGCTGCTCACGAAGATCTTGCCGTCGCCGATCTTGCCGGTGCGCGCCGCGCCCTCGATGGCCTCGATGGCGCGCTCGACCAGGTCTTCGGCGATGGCCGCCTCGACCTTGACCTTGGGCAGCAAGTCGACCACGTACTCGGCGCCGCGGTACAGCTCGGTATGGCCTTTCTGCCGGCCGAAGCCCTTCACCTCGGTCACCGTGACGCCCTGCACGCCAATCTCGGACAAGGCCTCGCGCACCTCGTCGAGCTTGAAGGGTTTGATGATGGCTGTCACCATTTTCATTGCACTGTCCTCCTGGGGGCTGTTGATGACACAGCCACTGCACAGACCGTGCCAGCCGCCGCACGGGTACAGTGGGCATGGTTTACGGCGCGCAGTGCACCGCCATGGTGCACAACGCGCATCCAACGAGGGAGGATTGCCCCCATGAGTCTTGCTTTGGTGCAAAGCCGCGCCCTGCTGGGGCTGCAGGCGCCAGCCGTCACCGTCGAGGTGCACCTGGCCAACGGCCTGCCCAGCTTCACGCTGGTCGGCCTGGCCGACGTCGAGGTGAAAGAGGCGCGCGAACGCGTGCGCGCGGCGCTGCACAACGCGGGGCTGGAGTTTCCCGGCAACAAGCGCATCACCGTCAACCTGGCGCCGGCCGACCTGCCCAAGGATTCGGGGCGCTTCGACCTGCCCATCGCGCTGGGCCTGCTGGCCGCCAGCGGGCAGATCGACGCCGCGCGGCTGGCCGGCTGGGAGTTTGCCGGCGAGCTGTCGCTGTCGGGCCAGCTGCGCCCGGTGCGCGGCGCGCTGGCCACGGCGCTGGCGCTGCGCCGCCTGGGCGCGGGCGCCCGCCTGGTGCTGCCGCCCGGCAGCGCCGAGGAAGCCGCCCTGGTGCCCGATACCGGCATCTGGCGCGCGCGCCACCTGCTGGACGTGGTGCGCCAGTTTCTGCCCCCGGGCGGCACCGCGCCCGAGCCCGACGACGCCGACGGCTGGCAGCGCCTGCAGCCGGCAGCGCCCACCGCGCCGCCGCCCGG
>Ga0206101_1000365_pt1 | contig 10059 bp, 9 predicted proteins | sample 1B0metagenome_FD_148613 | JGI IMG/M metagenome (GOLD analysis project Ga0206101, IMG submission 148613) | Enriched microbial communities from leaf-cutter ant dump, University of Wisconsin, Madison, United States - 1B0 | ecosystem: Environmental > Terrestrial > Nest > Insects nest > Nest dump... | reverse complement strand
ACAGCGGCTCGAACCGGCTGAAATGTACTCCCGCATCCCGCAGCCGCCGTACCAGCCCGGCCGACAGCCAAGGCGACCGCGACGCATACCCGTCCACCAGCAGGTACACCTGCACACCGTTCCGGGCCGCCGCCGCAAGGCAGTCGGCAATATGCATGCCGGTGGCATCGTCCTCATAAATATACACCTGCAGATGGACCGTGTACCGCGCCTTGCGGATCAATTGCGCCAGCAGCCCGAAGTAATCGCTGCCGCCATGCACCAGCTTCACCCGGTTGCCGCTCCTGTAGCCGGGGGATGTTATGCCGTCGGGTGACTGTTCCATAGGTCGCATGCTGTTCCCGGTTGATGACGATGTTCAGCGTGCCGGCCGCCAGGCGCTCGACTTGCTGATGCTGAGCAGCGGGATCGTCGCCTCGAAGGAGTAGTCTTTGGTCTTGCTCGACAGGAATATCTGGTCAAAGAGCGAGCGGTTCGGGTTGGTGAACATAACGAGCAGCGAAGGCTTTGAATCCCGGATGGCCCTTCTGAGCTCCCGCAGCAGTGACTGCGCGGCATTGCGGCTCCGGTAGTGCAGGGCGACCTTGTATCCTGTTTTCTCCAGCAGCATTGCCTCCACTGCCTTGCTGTCCTGCAGCAGATCGCCGGGATAGGAAAGGTGCAGCATGGAGATCCGCGCGTTCAGCGGCCGGGCAAAGGCCACCACCTGCGCCAGCTCGTACTCGTAGTCGGTCATATCCGAGGCATACAGGATATCGCGTACAGGCCTGAACCGGTAATCGCGGGGAATGCACAGCACCGGTATCCGCGACACGGTGATGAGCCGCGCCGTGTTGGTGCCGTATATTTTCCGGAGCGTCCCGGCGCCGCGGGTGCTGATGCAGATATAGGCGGCCTCATGCCGCTCCGCGTATTCCGTAATGCCCGCCGCCGTATCCAGGTTGTGATGCACCGCCACCCGGTACGCCGGCAACGGCGAACGCACGGAACGGCATACCTCCTTTACGAAAGAGGTAAGCTCTTCCAGCACCTGCGCTTCGTGGCGCTTGATATAATGCGCGTATTGCCTGTCCGACCAGAACGTGGCGCGCAGCACCTGGTGCACGTGCAGGAAGACAAGCTCCGCATTCCGCGCCTGCGCCAGCCGGACGGCAAAGCGCATGCCCGCTTTCGAATTGGCGGAGAAGTCGGTGGTGGCGATGATCTGTTCCATGTGCAGCGGGTTTTGCATTTGTAATATAAAACAAAAATAGCACCCCGCGCTTATATGGACATATGACCGGTATCACCGGCCGTCATGAGCCTGGTCAACAGCGGCTCATCTCCCGGAAGCCAAAACGGGGGCCGGCAATACGCCAGCCCCGCTTTGGTTCAGACAAACCCCCATTTGTCATGTCTTCCTGCGTCCTGCGGCGGCACGGGCTTTCTCAGCCGATCGCAGCGCTTCCGCGATCAGCTTCTTTGCTGCGACCCGCTTCATGGCAATCATATAGGCGGCGATACGCGGAGATACCTGGTAGGCGGCCGCTGCCAGGAATACTTCGTTGAAGTTTACCGTAATGCGCTCCTCCAGCCGTGTCTGCACCAGCCCTGGCTTCCAGGTCTCATTCAGGCTGTTCTGCATCCAGTCCAGGTAGTTGACGATCATCCCGCCTGCATTCGCCAGTATATCCGGGATCACCAGCACGTTCCGGCCGCGGAGCAGCCTGTCGGCTTCGGGCGAGATGGGGCCGTTGGCTGCTTCCACGATGATGCCGGCGTTGATCTGCGGTGCCAGCGCTGCCGGGATCACGTTTTCCCTGGCTGCCGGGATCAGGATGTCCACATTCATCGTGAGCAGCTCTGCCGGCGGCACCGGCACCGCATGCGGATAACCTTTGATAGAGCCCTTGTGGTACCGGCGGTAGGCGACCAGGTCGTGGATGTCGAGGCCGTAGGGATGATAGTAGGCGGCATGCAGGTCTCCTGCCGCCAGTATCCTGAACCCTTTCTCGTACAGGCAAACGGCCGTACGCATGCCTACATTGCCAAAGCCCTGTATGGCCACGGTCGTACCGGCGGGCCCGTAGCCCTTCTTCGCGGCCGCCAGCTGCGTGGCGACCGCCACGCCGTATCCCGTTGCGCTCATGCGCTGCCCGGTCTTGTCGGACGGAAGGGGATCCCTGCCGAGGACGGCGGCCAGGCTTTTCCCGTGGAGCACGGAGTATTCGTCGGTCAGCCAGTCTATGACCTGCTGCCCGGGGGCTGACTGGTTACGGTTGCATACTTCGGACAACGCCTGGATGTATGACTGCACCAGCCTGCTGTGTTCTCCTTCCGAAAGGCGGTCGGGGTGGCACAGGATACCGCCCTTGGCGCCGCCGAAAGGGATGTCCGCCAGCGCAGCCTTCCAGGTCATGGCCGCCGCCAGCGCCTTGATACTGTGCAGGGTAATGTCGGGAGCGAACAGCAGTCCGCCCCGCGCTGCGCCCGCCACAGTGCTGTGGATCACATAAAAGCCTTCAAAGCTGCGCACCCGGCCGTTGTCGAGCGTGACCGGGAAATTCAGCAGCAGCACCTGCCTTTCCGGCGTCTCCAGCGCCCTCAGCTCACGCTCGCTTACGCCCGCCGGACCGGCAGCGGCACGCAGATGCGTCAGGATGGCGTCGTAGGCATTGTAGACGCCGGTGTGCTTTATTTCTTTCAGATTGATAAGTGACATGATGTTGATTTGATAATGTGAATGAATGAAACAGCCCCGGCATACTGCAGCAGGGGCTGGACATGGAAAGAGATGCACAGGCATCAACATCTCGCCAGTCCGTAATAGATATACGGGCAGCAACAGGAATGGCCGGGAAGCCCGGGAACAGGTGTCACGGGCGGATTCGAACCGCCGTAGAAGGTGTTGCGGGCCTTCGCCTCGCCTCTCGGCCACGTGACAGAACTTTCAGTGCGCATGCTGGTACAGGAGCTTGTAATAGTGAACACGGATCGTCTTATAATACAGCAGGGAAAAGGTCATCACGGTCAGCAGCAGCATGGCCAGCCAGGAATATGGATGGTAGCTGTACACATAGAGCCCCGCCAGCCCCAGCCGCAGGTATTCGAGATAGAAGATCCACTTCCGCTGCTCCAGCATCGCCCCGGTGTTGATGATGCTGGCCAGGATGAAGCCCGTCGCGATCATCAGCTGGAAGCCGTCCTGGTAGTGCTCCAGCAGGATCATGAGAAACAGGAGCGCCAGCGTGATGATGGTCTGTATTTTGATATAACGGTACAGCGCCGCCGCCGGCCGGTGCGCCGCAGGCCGCTGCAGCAGCCTTTTCCCGAGCAGCACGCGGATCCTGGGGTCAATATCACCGGGCCTGCCGAAGAGCACCCGGAGGCGCTCCCGCCACGACTGCGCCCGCCGGAAGGCCGCGGCCAGCTCCAGGATAAAATGGAAATGCTGCCATAGGAAGCTGTAGCTGCCCACCGGCATGGTCAGCCCGTAGACCGGCGCCGCTTTTTCCGGGGCAAATGTCCCGAACAGCTTGTCCCAGATGATCAGCACATCGCCGTAATTCTTGTCGAGGTATTCGGGATTGCTGCTGTGATGCACCCGGTGGTGCGAAGGTGTTACCAGGAAATATTCCAGGAAGCCCAGCTTCCCCACCGTCTGCGTGTGCGTGAAGAAAGGATAGGCGCCGTGTATCAGCAGCATCGTCGTCACCAGCTCGGGCGCAAAGCCGATCAGCGGCAGGAACGACCAGAACAGCGACCGGAAGAACGCCTGTAGCACCGTGATGCGCGCAGAGACGGTGAAGTTGAAATCCTCGCTCTGGTGATGCACCACATGCGCGCTCCAGAAGAGGTTGACCTTGTGCCCCAGCCGGTGATACCAGTACCAGACGAGATCCGTGCACAGGAACAGTAGCAGCCATACCAGCGGGCCGGAAGGAATGTCGAACAATGCCCAGTGCCGGTATATCCAGGAGAACACAAAGTAGAACATCCCCGTGGTAAACAGGTCGCCCAGCCGCTCGCCGATGCCGACGTTGATATTCGCCACAGCCTCGTCGAAATGGAAATACTGTTTCCCCTTCTTCCGGCTGAGGTAATATTCCAGCAGCATCAGCCCCACAAAAAGAGGGATCGCAAAGGCTATGGTGTTTAATTGCGCCACAGGTGGTTAACTTTGTACGGACGCGGTAAAGGTAGGAGAAAATTTATTATCCTACAAAATTAGTAGACTAATAGAAATTATGCTTTCCAAAAAAGCGCAGTATGCATTAAAAGCGGCCGGCTATCTGGCGGCGCGGTATGAATCGGGGCCGGTGCAGATATCGGAGATCTCGGAGCAGAAGCGGATCCCTCTGAAATTCCTGGAAAATATATTGCTGGAGCTGAACAGGGCAGGCATCCTGGAGAGCAAGAAAGGGAAGGGCGGCGGCTACCGCATCCGGGAGGCGCCGGAAAATATCACCCTCGCGAAGATCATCCGCACGATAGACGGGCCCATCTCGATGATGCCGTGCGTCAGCCTGTACTTTTATGAAAAATGCGGCGACTGCGATGAGGCACAGTGCCAGATCAACAGGGTCTTTGCCGAAGCCAGGGACGCCACGCTGCAGGTGCTGGAAAACAGGACGCTGCGGGATATTATGTGATAGCGCAACTGCCAAAAGCCCCGTCATTCCGGGCGAAGTGAACCGGCATGACGGGGCTTTTCAGGATAACTGTTGCATATAATAAGGACACGGCTGCGTCAGGCGAGCATGGAGCGCAGCATCCACGCCATGCGCTCGTGCCTTTCCATCAGGCCGTTGACGAAATCGCTCGTGCCGGCATCCTTTTGCTTGTCCTCGAATGCGGGCACATCTTTTCTCAGGATGCGGATGATCGCCTCGTGGTCGTCCAGCAGGTTTTGCACCATGGCCAGGGCGTCGGTGCTGTCGTCCGCATGCTCCAGCAGGCGCGTTTCTTCGAGGAACTGTGCCATGGAGCCGATGGCGTAATGACCGATCTTGCGGATCCTTTCCGCCACTTCATCCACGATCCCGGCCAGCTCTTCATATTGTTTTTCAAAAAACAGGTGGAGATCATGAAAATGCATGCCTTCCACATTCCAGTGGAACTTGCGGGTCTTGGTGTACAGCAGGAATTCATCGGCCAGCAGCTTGTTCAGCTCCGTGGCAACAGCCTGCCGGTGCTGTTCCGTGATCCCGATGTCGGCGGTCGGTGTCATTGTCTTGTGTGCCATGATTTTGGATTTTTATCCCTAAAGTTACAATAAAACCATGCCCGCGGGATGACCGCATTTGGGAACACGGGGAATTATATTATTTTTGAGCATAGCCATGCACCCCCGATACAAGAAGCTGGTCTCCCTGGCCGGAGGCGCGGTCGTCGCCGTTATCCTGTGGCGGACGAATCCCTTCGGGGTTGCCCCTGCTGCGGCCATGGTGCTGGGCGTGGCTGCGCTGATGATCACCTGGTGGATCACGGAGGCGCTGCCGATGCCGGTGGTGGCGCTGCTGCCGCTGGTGCTGTTCCCGCTGCTCGGCCTGGGCACGCTGAAGGATGCCGCCGCGCCTTACGCCAACCCGGTGATCTTCCTGTTCATGGGCGGCTTCATGCTCGGCCTGGCCATAGAGAAATGGAACCTCCACCGGCGCATCGCCCTGAACGTCATCCGCATCACCGGCTCGAGCGGCAACCGGATCATCCTCGGCTTTATCTTCGCTACCGGCATGCTCAGCATGTGGCTCAGCAATACCGCCACGACCATGATGATGTTCCCCATCGCCCTGTCGGTCATCCAGGTGATGGAAGAAAACCACCCCGCCGGCAAAAGCCTGCGCAACTTCTCGCTGGTGATCCTGCTGGTGATCGCCTATGCCGCCAATATCGGCGGCATCGCCACCATCATCGGCACGCCGCCGAATGCGGTCTATGTCGCGCATATCTATGAAAAATACGGCATGGAGATCAGCTTCATGGACTGGGTGCTGCTGTGCACGCCGCTGAGCATCCTGCTGCTCTTCGCGTTGTACTGGGTGCTGGTGAAATGGATGTACCCCAACCATATCCGCGCCGACGCCGCCACGGCGCAGCTCATCCGCAACGAGATCACGAAGCTCGGCCCCATGCAGCCGGCAGAGAAAAGAGTGCTGGCCGTCCTCGCCGCCACCGCAGGACTGTGGATCACGCGCGATATCATCAACAGCGTGCAGGGCATCGTCCGGCTCGACGATACCATCATCGCCGTCATGTGCATCATCGCCCTGTTCATCTGTCCTTCCGGCGCCGGGGCGCATACCGGAGACAGCGGCTCGCTGCTTACCTGGCCCGACACCACGCGCATGGCCTGGGGCATCCTGCTGCTCTTCGGCGGCGGCATCTCCCTGGCCAACGCCCTCGAGCACGCCGGGCTCATGGAAGCGCTGGGGCAATGGCTGGCGGGGTTCTCCGGGAACACCTTCCTGCTGATGTTGACCGTCGCCGTCGTCTCCATCTTCATCAGCGAGGTCATGAGCAACGTAGCGCAGGTGATCGTCCTCACGCCGGTGCTGTCCTCACTCGCCGACGCGCTGCACCTGAACCCGCTGCTGCTCGGCATTCCCATGACCCTTGCCGCCAGCTGCGCCGGCATGCTGCCGATGGGTACGCCGCCCAACGCCATCGTCTTCGCCAGCGGCCGTATCCGGTTCCATGAGATGGTAAAGGCGGGCTTCGTGATGAACCTCATCGCCATCGTCCTCATCATGCTCTTCTGCTGGTTCCTGCTGCCGCTGGTCATCGGCATATTTTCCTGAGCCGGGCATTTCCTTCCTTTTCTTACTTTTGCCTCCGTAAAACCGAACCGTTCCTTTATGGGCCGCATATTTGAAGTCAGAAAATCCAAGATGTTCGCGCGGTACGACCGCATGGCCAAGCAGTTCACCCGCATCGGCAAGGAGATCGCCATTGCCGTGAAGAAGGGCGGTCCCGACCCGGACAACAACCCCATGCTCCGCCGTATCATGCAGAACGCCAAGAGCGTGAACATGCCCAAGGAGCGGGTGGAAGCCGCTATCAAGAACGCGCTGGGGAAAGATACCAGCAACTACGACGAAGTGCTCTACGAAGGCTATGCCCCCCACGGCATCGCCCTGCTCGTGGAGACCGCCACCGACAACCCCACGCGCACCGTGGCCAACGTCCGCTCGCATTTCAACAAAGGCGGCGGCAGCCTCGGCAACAGCGGCTCGGTATCCTTCCTGTTCAAACATATGGGCGTCTTCAGGCTCAACCCGCAGGGACTGAACGCCGAAGACCTCGAGCTCGAGCTCATTGACGCCGGCCTTGAAGAGCTCGGCGAGGACAGCGAAGGCAACCTCATCGCCCGCTGCGCCTTCAGCGACTTCGGCAGCCTCCAGAAAGCCCTCGAAGAAAAAGACATCACCCCCGTTTCCGCCGAGCTGGAATGGATCCCCCTCAACACCATCGAAATAACCGAAGAACAATCCGACGACGTCTTCAAGCTGATCGAACGGCTGGAGCAGGATGATGACGTGCAGCGGGTATTTCATAATATGGCTTAGTGTTGGATTGGTGGCAAATTGGTATCAAGTATTCAGTAGCAAGTATCAAGTACGGCATATAACGCACAGCTCAGACTCATAACCCATAACTCATACCCCTCTGAAGCCTTCCTTCTCATTACTCATCGGGCGCAAGCCTGTCCTCGAGGCCCTGCAGCAAGGCGTGGCCGTTGAGAAGCTGTTCCTGCTGCGGACGGCGGTGGGGCCGGAGCTGCAGGCGCTGAAGCAGCTGGCGCGCGAGCGGAACATACCGGTGAGCCAGGTGCCGGCGGAAAAGCTTGACCGGCTGACGAAGGCGCAGCACCAGGGCGTGGTGGCATGGGTCAGCCTGCTGCAGTACACGGACCTGCAGGCGGCGATATCGCATGTGGTGGAGCAGGGGATCACGCCGCTGTTCGTGCTGCTGGACGGCGTTACGGACGTCCGCAATGTCGGCGCCATCGCGCGCACTGCCCTATGCTGCGGCGCGCAGGGGCTCATTCTCCCCACCTCCAACGCAGCCTCGCTGACGGAAGAGGCCATCAAGACCTCGGCAGGCGCGCTGCGGAAGATACTGCTCTGCCGCACCCCCTCCGTGCAGCAGGCCATGGACGTGCTGCGCCTCAACGGCATCCAGGTGCTCGGCACACAGCTTCGCGGCAGCATCCCCGTCTCCAAAGCCGACCTCACCCTGCCCACCGCCATCGTCATGGGCGCCGAAGACACCGGCATCAGCAAAGACGTCATCCGCCGCGCCGACCAGCTTGTCCACATCCCCATGCCGGGAGGATTCGACTCCCTGAACGTTTCGGTGGCTACGGGCATGATCCTTTACGAGGCGGTCCGGCAGCGGGTTGAGGATTGAAAGATCGAGAAGAAGATTGAAGGGATGATATTGTTTAAGGTTAAGCTACCCGCACTATCCGTATTTCATAATTCAAAGTCAATCTCATAGCCTATAACTCATTTCACCTTCAGCCCTCAAAAAAACCTTCAATCCTCAACCCCCGACCCTCAAACCTGAAAAAGTTGCTTATCTTTACCCCGGAAAGGTTCCACGCCGGCGTCTATGCCCCTCAGGGGTGCCGCCGGCAGGATCAAAAGGGAACCCGGTGTGAGTCCGGGACATTACCCGATGCTGTGAGCTTCTTTATTGCCTTTTGTATCTGCAATGCCACTGTCTTTAAACGGATGGGAAGGCGCAAAAGGTGAAGCAAGTCAGAAGACCTGCCTTTCCGGTTAACACTTATCGCTGCTTTCGGGATAAAGGCACAGGTAGGCGCAGCTCCGGCCGGGGTTTGTTCTTGTCCTTCATTTTTTTCCTGACAGCGCAGACAGGTATTTATTCACCTAAAAATAAAACCGCTATGCGCAACATGTTATGCTTATCATTGCTCGCAGCCTGCTTCGGGACAAAGGCACAGACCGTATCCACCTTCGAAGCGCTGCCGCTGGCAACACCGGACACCTATTATGTGAACTACAGCCAGCTCGGCGCCGACGTGGGCTTCGGGGACGGCCTGGCCTATTTCCCCTGTGTCTATGATACGGCCTGGGGCCTGCAGCTGTGGATCTCCGGGTTTGCCTATTCCAATATGACGGACAGCACCACGCCGGACTATACCAATATGTATGCCGCCCGCCCGGCGAAAGGGCATGACAGCTCGGACCAGTATGTCGTGGCCTGGGATGTGCGGAATGTCGTGCACCTGACCGGCGCTGCCGCCGGCAAGCCGGTACGGGGCTTTTACGCTACCAACTCCACCTACGCCTACTTCAGCATGCGCGATGGCGACGGCTTCTCGTCTCCCTTCAGCGGCGCAAACCATGACTGGGCTAAGATCACCGTCCGCGGCTACCTGGGCGGAACGCAGAAAAACGACAGTGTTGATTTTTACCTCGCAGATTTCCGGTCGGCCGACAGCACCGAACATTATATTGTGGACACCTGGGAATGGGTGGATCTGCTGCCGCTGGGCAATGTGGACAGCCTGGAGTTTGTCTGGAGCGCTTCCGATATTATGAAGCCGGCTTATTTTTGCATGGACGATTTCACCACCGACGAGACCGCGGGCATAACGCAGGCCGCGTCCGCCATCGCAGCGAAGGTATATCCTAATCCCGCCGCAGGACAGCTGTTCGTGGAGAGCGCCGGCCAGGATATCTCCGACATCCGGCTGTTTGACATGAGCGGCAAGCTGCTTGGGCAATACGCAGCCTCGGGCAGGGTCACCGCGATCCCGACCGCGGCGTTGCCGGCGGGCATGTATCTGCTGATGTTGCAGGGTGATGACCGGACGATGGCGACCGTACGCTTTCAAAAACAATAGACCGTGTATATATACAACCGTATTTGTCTGTCGCTGCTGCTGGGAGGCGCCGTCTTCCCCGCAGCAGCGCAGTTCGCCCCCCAGGCCGGCATCGCGGGCAGCACCGCGATACCGGCTTCGGATCAGCGTTTTGTCTCATGGGCGACCGGCTGCGCCGTGCAGCGCGGCTATCTCGACATCGCGCATCCTTCGGACGGCAGGGC
>Ga0206101_1000363_pt1 | contig 10069 bp, 5 predicted proteins | sample 1B0metagenome_FD_148613 | JGI IMG/M metagenome (GOLD analysis project Ga0206101, IMG submission 148613) | Enriched microbial communities from leaf-cutter ant dump, University of Wisconsin, Madison, United States - 1B0 | ecosystem: Environmental > Terrestrial > Nest > Insects nest > Nest dump... | reverse complement strand
CTCCTCCTCGCTGCGGCTGCGGTAAGGGCTTTCCCTGCCCGGCTCCGTGATGGAGCCTTTCGCGGCGGCGATCTCTTCGCTGCTGCTGTCGTCCACATACGCGAGGCCCTTGCGGATCAGGTCTGTGGCGAAGCTGTAGAGCTGCTCGAAATAATCGGAGGCATACAATTCATTCGCCCACCGGAAGCCGAGCCAGCGGATGTCTGCCTTGATGCTTTCCACGTATTCCGTTTCTTCCGTGGACGGGTTGGTATCGTCGAAGCGGAGGTTGCAGGTGCCGTTGTAGGTCTCTGCCAGGCCGAAGTTCAGGCAGATGGATTTGGCATGGCCGATGTGCAGGTAGCCGTTGGGCTCCGGCGGGAAGCGCGTGCGGATGCCGTCGGGGTATTTGCCTGCAGCCAGGTCGGCTGCTATGATCTCTTCGATAAAATTCAGTGATTTCTCTTCGCTCATAAGACTATGCAAGCTTGCCGGGGCAAAAGTAATGTTTCCCGCGCGTTCTTCGGATGTTGTATGCCCTGCGGACATTATGCGGCCGCTGCCTGCGGACTCCGGTACGACCTGCCGGCGTCACCGCTGCAGCAGCTCCAGCTGTTTGCGGATGCTCTCGTCGTGTATTTTTTCAAACAGGGAAATGATAAACTCTTCCGGCAGCCCCTGCTTCCGCGCCAGCTCCGAGCGTGTCGCCACGATCTCGCGCCACCGGTCGGGCTGGTAGGCGGTCATATGGCAGACCTTTTTCACGGCGCCGATGCGGGCGCTGACGTCCATCCGCCGGGTGAGCAGCTCGATGATCTCCGCGTCGAGGGTGTCCATGACCTGGCGCAGGTATTCCAGCTCCGCGCCCTGCCCCATGTCCGCAGCGTACTGCCCGCGGATCACCAGGCTGTCCAGCAGGCTGCGCAGCATCGCCGGCGTCAGCTGCTGCGCCGCGTCGCTCCACGCCTCGTCGGGCCGCGGGTGCACTTCGATCATCAGCCCGTCGAAGTGCATATCCATCGCCTTCTGCGCGATGCCGCCCACCTCCTCGCGGCGGCCGGTGATATGGCTCGGGTCGCAGATCACGGGCAGGTCGCGGCGGCGGCGCTTGAGCTCGATGGGCACGCTCCAGTTGGGATGGTTGCGGTAGGCGGAGGTCTTATAGGCGGAGAACCCGCGGTGCACGGCCGCGATGTCCGTGATGCCCGCCTGCTCCATGCGTTCGACGGCGCCGAGCCAGAGGTCTGCGTCGGGGTTGACGGGGTTCTTGACCATCACGGGTATGCGCACGCCTTTCAGCGCATCCGCGATATGCTGCACCTGGAAAGGGTTGACGGTCGTCCGCGCCCCGATCCATACTGCATCTATCCCATGCTCCAGCGCCAGCGCCACATGCGCCGGGTCGGCCACCTCTACGGCTACGGGTATGCCGTACCGGTCTTTTACCTCGCGCAGCCAGCCGAGCGCGGCGGCGCCGTTGCCTTCGAAAGACCCCGGCCGTGTGCGGGGCTTCCAGACGCCCGCGCGGAACAGCTGAACCGGCAGGTCTTTCAGTGCAGCAGCCGTTTCCAGCACCTGTTCATGCGTCTCGGCACTGCAGGGGCCGGCGATGAGAAAAGGCTTCCGGCCGGTTTTGAAGAAGGACATAGGCTGCGAAGTTACGGCCTTGCAGGTAATTGGCACGAATGCCGCGGGAAGGGAGACTGCATATCAGCGGCAGGCTGACCGCGGCTAAAGCCCCTCCTTTTCCTCTGTGCGGAGCGCCAGCTTTTGCGCCGGCGTCGGGGATTGCTGCCAGGAGTTGTCGTAAGGGTGAAATGCCGGCGCGGCGAGGAGCGCGTCCAGCGTTATCTTTTCATCCATATAATCCGCCAGCAGCCGGAACGCCCCGGGGCGGTCTTCGCGGAAGATGAGCAGGCAGGTGTTGGCTGCGGCTTTGACGGCGATGGGCACGCCGCCGCCGAGCTCGGCCCAGTGGCCGCTCAGCAGGAGGTTGCGTACCGGCGTGCGGTAGTGCGCTACTTTCGACTGCATATTCTCACGCCCCGGCTTGGAGCCCATCATGGTGCCGTTCTTGTTGCCCGTGTACCGCCAGAGGGTCACCGGCGTGGCCACGTCGTAGAACAGGATATGGCTGCGCAGCCCCGGCGCGATCCGCTCCTCCACGCGGCGGATCAGCACCTCCGCGACGTCGGCCTTCAGCTGCTTATAGGCGTCGCCGCGGACGGGGTTGCCCTGCGCGTCGTTGTCCGTACGCCAGCGGTTGTAGGCGTCCATATAGGCAGGCATGAACAGCGTGAGCGTGCCCTGTCCTTCCGGCGCGAGCGACTTGTCCCGCACCGACGGCGCCAGGATGCTGATCTCCGTCTGCTCCGGGTCGCCCGAGGCATGGCGGCCCCTGGGGACGGCCTCGCTGGAGAGGTGCACCAGCTCCTCCCCGAAGCCCAGCAGCTCCGCGGGGCAGTCGAGCGCGACGGACACCGTGACGCTGGAGCTGTACAGCACGGCGTTGCACAATTTCTTCCGGAATTTCTCGGAGATGATATGCCGCGGCAGCATGCGGTCATACAATGTCTCCACATCGCAGGCGGCCACCACGTACCTGCTGCGGATGACATGCTCCAGCCCGCGGTGCATCAGCCGTACGCCGGCGCAGGCGCCGTCTTCGAGCAGGATCTCCGTCACGTTGCAGCGGTAGAAGGCCTCGCCGCGGTAATGCCCGATCACATGCAGCAGCCATTCCGGTATCACCTGTCCGCCGCCGCGCGGAGGGCTCTGGTAGTCGCCGTAATAGGCCCATCCTATCGGCACCATGCACGACAGCAGCTCCGTATCTGCCGCGAACACCCGCTGCAGCCGTTCATCCCTGAAGAATTTATTCAGACCTTTCTTTACGCCTTTTTCTCCCGTATAGCGGAGATAAGGAATAAAGGGCAGCGCAAACTTCAGCAGCCGTCTTTTATTGGCCATCCGCTCCGTGAAGGTCATCGTCTCCTCCGAGCGGAAGATATTGCCGAAGTTATGGAACGCCTTGCCCAGGCGCCGGGAGGCTTTGAAGAAACGCTCGATGCCTTCGCGTTCGTGCGGGAATGCGGCGATCCATTCTTCCTTCAGCTTGTCGGGGTCGCTGGTGAGCAGCCAGTCGAACTGATCGCCCTTATAACGGCGTATCCTTTGCTGCGGCACGGCCCGCGGGTAGTCGCTGCCGAGGATGTCGAAGACGCGGCACACCATGCCGCCGGGCATATACTGGTTGAGCCAGTGGATGGCTGTGTCGAAGCGGAAGTGCTTCCTGCGGAAGCCTGCGAGGTAGCCGCCGGCGTGCGGCTCCTTTTCCAGCACACATACCGAATATCCTGCCTTGCCGAGCAGCGCCGCTGCGGTCAGCCCGCCTACGCCCGCGCCGATAACCGTCACGTCATAGGAGGGTTTGAAATCCGGATGTTGCATAGGGCTGCAAGATAAGGCTATTCCACAATACCCATCTGTACGGCATACTTCACCAGTCCCGCTGTATTTTTCATCCCCAGCTTTAGCAGCAGGTTGAGCCGATGGGTCCCTGCGTAAGAGACAGATGGACTGTAATGTTTTTTCTGAGATTATTGCAACCGGGAGTATATAATGTGTGCAATTTTGGGTAAGTTTGAAGTGTTGAAACCCTTGAAAACCAGTATGAAAGCGGAAGGGGCCGGTTGTCCCAAAACCTGGGATAACTGAAAATGCAGTCGGTGGACGGTAAATAAAAAAGCAAATGGGGGAACAGCAGAACATAGAATACAAACAATCCTGGCGTGATGAATGTCTGAAATGGGTTTGCGGCTTTGCTAATGCACAGGGCGGCAAAATCTATATCGGTATTGATGATAAAGGCAAGGTTACAGGGGTTGATGACTATAAGAAATTAATAGAAGACATACCCAATAAAACGGTAAGTCATTTAGGTGTAGTTGTTGATGTCAATTTGCGAAGAAAGTCAGGTAAGCATTATCTTGAGATAAACGTGCCTTCAAGCAAAGTCCCCGTTTCCTATCATGGTCTTTACCATTACCGTAGCGGCAGTACCAAGCAGGAATTAAAAGGGATTGCCCTGCAAAACTGGTTGCTTAAAAAAACAGGAATGTCATGGGAAGATATACTTGTTCCATTTGCTACAATAGACGATTTAGACACCGATGCTATCCATAGTTTCATTGAAGAAGCCGTTAAAATAAATCGTCTGCCTGCAAGCGCAACAAAAGCCGGTGTAAGCACACTGCTACAGAACCTGGAGCTGATGACGAAAGAGGGCGAATTAACAAATGCCGCATTGCTGGTATTTGGTAAGAAACCTGCCACTGTTACTGCGAGTTTCAGGATCGGAAGATTTGGGAAGAAAGCACATGACCTGATTTTTCAGGATATAATAGAAACCAATCTTTTCAGGATGCCGGGCAAGGTAATGGAAAAGCTCAACGACCGTTATTTAGTCCGCCCGATTTCTTATAAAAGTCTGAAAAGGATTGAAGCTTTGGAGTATCCTGAACAGGCTTTGAGGGAAGCAATACTGAATACCATAATCCACAAGGATTATTCCAGTACATGGATTTTTCTTCGTGTTTATGATGATAAGCTGGAAATATGGAATCCCGGTACCCTGCCCGAAGAACTGACAATTGAGAAATTAAAAGAAGAACATGCTTCTTATCCCCGCAACAAACATATTGCAGGAGTATTTTTCCGTGCAGGGTATATTGAAGCATGGGGGCGGGGAACAAATAAGATTATTGATTCTTGCAGGGACGCCGGGTTGCCGGATCCGATAATAGAAGAAGATCAAGGCGGCATCAGGGTTACTTTCCTGAAAGATATTTATACAGAGGAGCATCTAAGCCAGCTTGACTTGAATGAAAGGCAGATAAAGGCTGTTTTGTATGTTAAAGAGCATGGGGAAATAACTAACTCTGTATATCAGAAGCTGAACCATATTGGCAAGTCTGTTTCTGCAACTGAATTGCTGTATTTAACTAACAAAGGTTTATTGACCAGAACTACAGCTACCGGACGGGGAACCAAATACACGCTTCCTGTTTCACATTAAACGTCCGATAAACGTCCGAAACGTCCGGTGAATAATTACAAAAAGAAGCAGGCAGGATAAGGCTATTCCACAATACCCATCTGTACGGCATACTTCACCAGTCCCGCCGTATTTTTCATCCCCAGCTTCAGCAGCAGGTTGAGCCGGTGGGTCTCCACCGTGCGCAGGCTCAGGAAGAGCTTGTCGGCGATCTCCTGGCTGGTGTATTCGTTGGCGATCAGCCGCAGCACCTCTTTCTCCCTGCGCGAGAGGTCGGGCTGGGTCTCCGCCTGGTTGCCGGCCTTCATCATATCGCGCCAGACGCGCTCTTTCAGCGAAGGCTCTATGAACTGGTCGCCCGCGTGCACGGTCCTGATGGCCTCTATCAGCGTCTCCTGCTTCGAGTTCTTCAGCAGGTAGCCGGCGGCGCCGTTGCGCAGCATGGTCTTGATATAATAGTTGTTCTCGAGGATCGTCAGCGCCAGTATCCGCACGGACGGGTATTTCCGGGACAGGATCCCGGCCAGCTCGGTGCCGTTCCTGCCGGGCATCTGTATGTCCAGCAGCAGCACATCCGGCAGGTTCGCGCCGATATTCGCCAGCAGGTCTTCGCCGTGCTCGTACGTGCCTGCGATCTCGATCTCGGGAAAATGCCGGAGCACATGCAGCAGCCCGCTGATGATCAGCGGATGGTCGTCGGCTATGGCAACTTTGATGCGCATCTTTCAGGGTTTTATCTGGTTTACAAGTGAAGTGCCGCGGGTATATTGTGTTTCGTCGAGGTCAAATTCCAGGAAGAAGCTTGATCCTTTCTCCGATGACTCCAGCTGCAGCCGGCCGTTCAGGCTGTTCACCCGCCGCTGCAGGTTGGTGAGGCCGAGGCCTTTGGCGTCTTCCGGCCGGAAGCCGATGCCGTTGTCCTCTATGTTCACGCTGAGCAGGTGGTCGTGATGATACAGCTGCAGCAGCGCCTGGGTGGCATGCGCGTGCTTCACGATGTTGTGCACCAGCTCCTGGATGATCCGGTAGACGGTCAGCGAGAAGTCGGTGCTCAGCTCGCTGAAGGAGCCGTACGACTGGAAGGTGATGGACAGCTTCCTGCCTTTCTGTATCTGCTCGCAGTACAGGCTCACCGCGTCGGGCAGGCCGTGCCGGAGGAGGAACTCGGGCGTCAGGTTGTGGGACGCCTGGCGGAGCTCGTAGTACATGTCGTCGAGCCGGCTCATCGCTTCGCTGAACTTGTCATCCTGCGCCAGCTGGGGATAGTCGTTCTGCACGGCGGTAAAGTTCATTTTCACCGCGGCGAGCGTGCTGCCCACGCCGTCGTGGAGGTCCTGCGAGATGCGTGTGCGTTCCTGCTCTCCGCCCAGCATCATGGCTTTGAGGGTGTTGATCTCCTGCTCGCGGTGCAGCAGCTCCTGCCGCTGCTGCAGAATGCGTATCCGGTGCTCCTGCAGGCGCTGCTTGTGCTGGTAATTTTTATACAGCGCTGCGAGCAGCACGGCGAGCACGAGCACACCGCCGGTGGTCGTGTAGATCCACAGGTTCTTCTGCTCGAGATGCCGTTCCTGGCTTTTGATCTGGAGCTGCTTCTGCGCCAGCTCCTTGTCCTTTTCCGCTGTGCGGTATTTTACTTCCAGGAGGTTCACCGCCTCCGTTTTTTCTTTGTTCAGAACGCTGTCGTTTAAAACATACGCGGTCTGCATATGGTCGAATGCCTGCTCGAACTTGCGGCTGCGCGCATAGAGCAGGGCCAGCTGCTGATGGATGCGGAACAGATAGTTGGTGGCATTGGTATTCTGTGCTATCTGCTTGCCCAGGAGAAAATATTTCTCCGCATTATCCACGTCATTCAGCATATAATACGCCTGGCCTGCCAGGTAGAGCGCTTCCGCCCTGTAGTAAGGGAAGATATTCCCTTTGATCGCGAATGCCGTGTCCATATAGCGGATGGCCCTTGCCGGCTCCCCGGTGCTGATGAGGATGGTGGCCATGTTGATGAGCGCGGAGAATTCGTCGTGGAATTTGTGATAACGCCGTGCGAAATCCAGCGAAAGCTGCGCGTACTGCCATGCGTTATCCGGCATATGGAGCTTGTTATACACAGCGGCTTTATTGCTGTACAGCACAGAGAACCGTTCTTCCGAACGGATGATCTTATTAAGCGAGTCTGACCTGTTCAGGTAATAGATGGCCGCCTGGTACCTGTCGAGCTGCATCAGCGCAGCCCCGAGGTTGTTGTATATCCTGATCAGCTGGTCGGCGGTTTCCATATTGTTGGCCGTATTTCTTGCAGCCAGCTCGGCGGCCCTGAAGTAATATTTGCTGGCCCGTGTATAATCGCACTGGAAGATATAGGTATTGCCGAGGTTATTTAATGCCCGGCACAGGTTGGCTACGGGTTTATCCGTTTTATAGCTGAAATACAGCGCCTTCCTGTAAGATACTTCCGCACTCTTATAATCACCGATGCTGGTCTGGATTGCGGCCAGGGAAAAATAACCCTGGAAGGCGTTGTTGTAATCGTGCTGCTGCAGGCTTATCCTGGTCGCATGTTCCATGAGCGGAACAGCTCCGTAAGGATCCCGGACGGAAACATCCGTCGCTTCCATAATAAGCCGGTAGTTATCGTTCGGCGAATAAGTGCCGATCTCTTCGGTCGGCAATGAAACAACGCTGGAAATGGCGGTCTGCTGCTGTCCATGCACATAACCGTGCATCATCAGCAGCAGAAAAATGATATGGATAATGTTTCCCATGGCCATGCTACGATCTCCAAAAATATGATATGGCCTTACACAGACATGTATGCACCCTTTGAAAGGAAGGACTAAACCTGAAATTACGTGTTTATACTGAATTATAAAATTACGTATTTCTTTCCAGGTTCAGGTTTTTTCCAATCCTGACTTTTGTGTGAGCCGGAAGTGATCGTAAGCACTTCCGGCTCATTTTAATTTATTTCTTTTTCAAAATTTAAAGAATATTATGATGAGAAAAAAATTACTATTTGCATGGCTGACGGTTTTATTTACAACAGCGTTGGCACAAATAGGTGCGGCGCAGGTCCTGGATACAACTGCCTGGTGGGCTTGCATGAAAGGAAAAACAACAGACCAGGAATTCAGCACAGCGGGCAGTGCAGGCGTCTTCAATGACAATTACAGGCCTGGCGGAAGGGGTGGCGGCGCCACATGGGTAGGGGCAGACAACACATTGTGGGTATTCGGAGGTGCGGGGTACAGCACCAGTCCCAATGGTACGCTTGCCGATATGTGGAAATATAATCCTGTGACCAACCAGTGGGCATACATGTCCGGCACTAATAATTCAGTAGGTGTGGCACCGGTTTATGGGCCGTCGGGTACATTTTCTGCATCATACCAGCCCGGCTCAAGGTGCAATCCCCATTACTGGAAGGATAAGAACGGTAAATTCTGGCTGTACGGAGGATGGAGAATAAGTGGTACCAATTTAGCGGATTTATGGTGTTTTGATCCTGCGATCAACCAGTGGGCTTATATAAGCGGACCGCAGACCGGGGGTACGGCTCCGGTAGCTCCTGCAAAGGGCCAGCCGGCTACAACCAATAATCCCGGCGCCAGGCAGGGTGCATACTTCTGGACGGATGCCGCTGGCAACTTCTGGCTTTTTGGCGGCCACTCGGGGACAGGAGGCTATAACAGTCTCTGGAAGTATAATCCTACGGATAACACCTGGACCTGGGTTGCCGGGGACAATACCTTGAACACGGCAGGCGTCTACGGCGCCAGCGTGGGAACCGTCGGGTCTCCCGGCGCCAGGTGGAGCGGCGGCGGATGGGCGGATGCGGCAGGTAATTTCTGGATATACGGCGGCTACGGGCGCGATGCAGGCGGTACGAGCGACGCGCAGCTGGCTGATCTGTGGCGGTTTAATCCTTCAACCAGCGAATGGACCTGGATGAAAGGTGCGAGCACTAACGGCAACATTGCGCCTGTCCGTGGAAGCAAGGGGGTCTCCAATGCTGCCAACAATCCCGGATCAAGAAACGGGTATGTATGCTGGACGGATATCCGCGGAAATGCGTGGCTGTACAGCGGGACAGGGCCGACCGGGACCTATAATGACGTATGGCGGCACGACCCTGTAACGAATGAATGGACCTGGATGAAAGGTCCGAGCCAGCTTGATACGAGACCGATAGTAGGTACCATGACCGTTGCCGCGGCAGGAAACTTCCCGGGAGGATCGGGGTCGCATGTGACATGGACAGATACCCTTGGCAATTTCTGGCTGTTTGGAGGATGGGGCTGGAATACGGGCGGCCAGTATAACCTGAACACACTATGGCGTCTCATACCGCAGGTACCTCCCCAGCCGTCCGCTTATACATTGGCCAGGCAGGGTGTATGCCTGGGCGAGACAAACGTATCCTATACCGTGTCCGCGGTCAGCAGCGCAGGCTGGTATGAATGGACATCCACCGGTACCGGCGGTGTTACCCTGGCAAGCACTAAGACAACGACGCCTACAAACACGCTTAGCTTTTCCGGAACCGGCAGCGTGACTATACGGGTAAGAGCTGCCAACAGCAGCGGCGTCAGCGACTACCGGGATAGTACTATTACCATCAACGCGCTGCCGACGGTTTCGATAACGCCGACAGGCAACCGGTCTGTCTGCGCAGGCGATAGTCTGCTGATCTCTTCGACGACGAGCGGCGGGGTGAACTACCAGTGGAAAGAGGGTACGACGGTTGTCGGCACGAATGCGACCTATTATGCGAAGACAAACGGCGGGGTGTACACGCTGACAGTGACGAACCCGTCAACGAGCTGCTCTGCGACGTCGGCCTCATCGGTGAACCTGACGGTGGACGCGCTGCCGACGGTTTCGATAACGCCGACAGGCAACCGGTCTGTCTGCGCAGGCGATAGTCTGCTGCTCTCCTCGACGACGAGCGGCGGGGTGAACTACCAGTGGAAAGAGGGTACGACGGTTGTCGGCACGAATGCGACCTATTATGCGAAGACAAACGGCGGGGTGTACACG
>Ga0206101_1000360_pt1 | contig 10122 bp, 8 predicted proteins | sample 1B0metagenome_FD_148613 | JGI IMG/M metagenome (GOLD analysis project Ga0206101, IMG submission 148613) | Enriched microbial communities from leaf-cutter ant dump, University of Wisconsin, Madison, United States - 1B0 | ecosystem: Environmental > Terrestrial > Nest > Insects nest > Nest dump... | reverse complement strand
CCGGCTTGCCATAATCTTTTTCCCAAGGCTGCTTGAAGCCCGGGATTTGCAAATTGCTAACACTAAAACCAATTAAGCCAGCTTTCGGTTTAGCACCGCGACCAGTCGATCCCTCGTCGCGGATCTCGCCACCACTGCCAGTGCCGCTGCCCGGAAACGGTGCGATTGCAGTCGGGTGGTTGTGGGTTTCGGCCTTGATGACAATGTCTGTCTGCTCTTCAACCTGCCCATACTCATGAGTGTATGGGTTAGCAAAAAAACGATTTACTTTAAATCCCTCTAGCACGGCACCGTTGTCGTGATAAGCACTTAAAACACCGTCGGAGTTGAGCTTGTAGGTATTTTTGATCATGGCAAACAGTGACATATCTTGAATTTCGCCGTCCAAACTCCACTGAGCATTAAATATTTTGTGTCGGCAATGTTCACTGTTAGCTTGAGCAAACATCATGAGCTCTGCATCGGTTGGGTTACGGTTTAGTTCAGTAAAGCGTTCATGCAGATAATCTATTTCTTCTTCGCTAATCGCTAAACCAAGTTCAGAATTTATTTGCTCCAAGGCTTGGCGACCATTTTCGAGTACAGACACGCTTACTAGCGGCCGCTGGTCTTGCGACTCAAACAACGCATTAGCTTCTTCTGCTTGTGAAATAATCTGTTCTGTCATGCGATCATAAAGCAAGTCTAGTTTATTGCTTGCAATAGGCTGATCAGTGCAATAAATGACTCCCCGCTCAATGCGAGATACGTTCGTAAGTCCGGCATTCTTAGCAATATCGGTCGCCTTACTGCTCCATGGGCTGATTGTCCCAAAACGTGGAATGATAATTACGTAATTATCATAGGTCTGACCAGCAAATTCCTCACCGTAATCTAGCAGTTGTTCTAACTTTGTATCGTTTTTACCATCAATAAAGTGGATGAACCTAGCGGTTAAGTCGCCAACACCAAGTTCCGCGCATAATTTGTCGGCTTGAGATTTAGTAATCGCGGCAGAACCATAAAGAGTAATCATTAACCCTTACTATTATGCGTTAATTACCAAATTTGAGCAAAAAATTATGCCCTTGGATTGGAATGGTGCATTGCGCCAAGTAGCTCACGCAAAGGTCGTGGCTTAAGGACTGTCAATATTGTCTCTGTTCTTTCTCTAGCTATTCTTTCAACATGAACGTACTTTTTGTTATTAATAAATTCAAAAAATGAATTTAGAGTTGCTCTATCTAAAATAATATCTTCGACAACATCACCTTCATCCACTAGCTCATCTTTAAGCGTGTACCCGCCCAGCCAATCAGCTATCACATCAAGTACCTTTCCATCAAATAAGCCGTCTTCTTCATCAAACTTCATAGCAACTGCAATGAAGCCGACTAATGGAACTTTGTATTCTGACTTTGCGGCTCGTATTTCGTAATCTAACCATGAATCCATAGAGCGCTCTTCCTGCTTCAGCCTTGTTAGTTCACTAGCCCACTCTTCATCAACCGGACCAAGCCAATCTCTTTGGGCAAAAGCCATTCTTAGCTTTTCAAATATCTCATCAGTTTGATCTAGTTCAGCATCCATTAAATGAGAGTAGACGGAATAGAAGATAACATCATATGGATCACCTCTTTCAAGTTCGGGGTCACCGGTAATTACGACTGATGGATCGCGCAATTCTTCGGCGCTAATACCGAGAAACTCTCTGACTTTATCTGGCTCAACAATATCTTGTTCTACTAACATTGATGCTAGATGCCCCCAACTGGCATCAATAACGGTCCGGTGATTCAAAGCAGCTCGAAGCTCTGGTGTAGCCTCAAGATCATCAAGATCTCTGAATCTATGCGACAATTCTCCAACTGGGTCTGGCTCTCTCCTACTCATCAGGTAACAATATATTTCAAACTAATTTTTTGCAAGCATAAGAATGTTTAGGCTGTGATGATTTTGTCAAGTTCGACGTCATGACTTTCAACTGGCAGGTTATTGAGTTCAAAATCTCTGAAACAAACACCGATCTTTTTAGCTTGCGGTTGGGTTGCTAAAAACTTATCATAAAATCCACCACCAAAACCAAGCCGATGCAAGCCGCTAAATCCAAGCATAGGCACGATAATTAAATCAAACTTAAGATCATTCCCAAACTGAAATTGGGTTAGTTCAAAATTCTCTATCTTTTCTACAGTGCGAATAGTAGGATCGCTGGTGTAAACTACCTTGTTTTGGCTGATTACATTTTTGATAAACTCACGTAAATCCGGTTCATGATCGCCCGCGAGCGGCAAAAAACAATGGATATTTTTAGTACCATAATCCACAAGTTCATTAAGCTTATTGACTAAAATTTTACTGCGTTTAGAAACTAGTTCGCGACTCAGTGCTTTACGTTCTGCTAGTAATTTTTTACGTAATTCAGCTTTGGTAGAGGTTGTGTTCATAAATATAGTCTAATACTTTTTGATTTAAGTTGTCCGGCTGTCGATTATTAGCTATTTGTTCGCGGATAGTCTTGGAGCTTGCCGGATGGTCAAATTGCAGGTCAGCATCTTCACCATTACGGCCAAAAGTAACAATGCGAGCTAACTTTTTGATTTCATCAATTTGGTGCCAATTATTAACAACCACATCAGCACCGACTAAGATATAAAATTCGTTATTATTTTTTAGTTCACGCAAGGTATCTAACGAATGGGCACTATGCTCAGTTTCAGTAATTTTTATAGAATTATCGTGCGACGTTGCTAATTGCAGCATATTTAGGCGATGAATATAACCCGTAACATTTTGTTTATTGCGCGGAGAACGCTCTGGCAGAAACCAGACTTCATTTAAACCCAAGTCATTTAATGCCAGATGTGCCATGGCTAAATGTCCAGCGTGAACCGGATCGAATGTACCGCTAATTATTCCGACCTTCATTGATTAAATTATACAGTCTAAGCAGCTAATGAATAATCACCCTTATTAAGGGGGTCAGCTTTATGCGAAGAAAATATCTGTTCTACAATTTGCCCAAAATCTAGGTTATCATCATGATGCTCATCCGTGTCCTCAGACCTATCGCCACAGACATCATCAGCGCAAGGACCACAATAACCATGCTGACCAACCATTGTCGGGCTAGCAGAACAATGCAGACAAGTGCCACCTTCATAAACTGTATCGCCAAATCTCGCTATCTCTTCAGCCGTGGCTTCGCGAGCATAACCACCTATCTTCTCGGCAAGCTCCGGATCGCCTGCACCACCACAATAGCTAACCGCTGGCGCAAACTCACGAGCGTCTTTCTCAATTGCATCAGCCTCGGCATGCCGACCAGAACTACGTAAAGCAGCGGCTTCGGAATACCTACGATAGGTATCTTTGTCGAAGGCATACAGTGCAAGCTCCGGATTATCTCGACAAATATCATGTACTAAATCTTCGACGTATTCGCCGAGTAGCCGTCTGGCAGATGCAGAATTAAAATCTCGTTTTGCCAGTTCGAGCACTACATGAGTTAACTTTTGTCGCTCAGCCATAACCTGCTCTTCTCGTTGTTTGGAGCTATCTACTAACTGGTCATAATCTTTCTGGGCTGGTTTCTTGCCGCGTCGTAACATAAATGAATTATCACCCTGAACTTCATCAAGCTGCTGAAGATAAAAACCAATACCTTTTTTAGGAACCAATGCCTGTAGCCGTAAAACTCCAGCCTCATCTTTAATCAGCTTCGTATCTACACCAAGACGTGCATAAAACTCCTTGATAGTTGCCAGGCTCGGACCGTCACAACTCGCTTGATGATCAACACGCTCAACACCGCCACCAGAATCTGAAATATTACTATAACGCATCATCATCTTCATGTTCTCGGCCCGATAGCCCAGGTCCTTTGCGCCCGGTTTGCGCGGATGCATTGAGAAAGTTATCAGCGCATAATCTTTGTAAAGTCCACTTGGCACCATAGCTTCGAGAGTTGCCTCCTCAACATACTCAGCACCACGACGTTCCTGTTCCCAATCGATCAAATGCGAACTCAAGCCACTTTGTAATATGTCTTTTCTGAATCGATAGTTACTAGCCATGAAGTGACCGGATTCCGAGTCGTAAACTTTGTGGGTTTCAGACACAAAACCCCAAGAATAAAGTGCCTCAAACAGCATTGTGCGAACATCTTCTTGGACTTGGTTTAAGTACTGCTGAGTTTCTGGGGCATTCTCGCCAAATTGACTAACATATTCATGATATCTACGTGCACTACCAATTGCGTCAACTACTGGCACCTGAGTAAGTTCGCCAGCCTGTCGCATAGCTAAAATACCAAGAGCTTCGGCGGCGGCAGCACCACGAGCAAAAGCAACTGCTTCGATATCATCCGCATCAATTGCATACACATCATCAAATCCAGCTTCAATCTGGTCGAAAGCTGCAAGTTCGCCCGACGACATTGAAAAATCCGTGTCCGGATGTTTTTCAGCTATAAGCTGATTCATTATTGAAACCCCATTCCACCCTGTTTGTTTGCAAAAACAAAAGCCACCATCCCGAGAGTTCGAAACGGTGGCTAAAAATCCACATATTTTCCTGCTCGGGAGTTTAATTCAAAACATGTGTCTGACTTTCCATCAATTGATGAAATACAGTTGCGGCACAGTCCCGGAATCACACCGGAGTTCCATGTCTTTGAACGCTTGTTTGTTAATGTATTTATACTTTACGCTCGACCAACATGCTCGTCAATGCTAGGATTTTAATACATGAGTGATGATATAAAAATTATGCTAACAGAAGCTGAGATCATCGCACGAGTCAATGAGTTAGCTGTTGAGATAACTAAACAAGTTGATAATAATTGGTTGGTTATTGCTCTGCTACGTGGTAGCTTCATCTTTGCAGCCGACTTGGTGCGTGCTATGCACAATGCTGGTTGCAATCCGCAAATTGATTTTATGACAGTGAGTAGTTATGGAGATGAAACTGAAACCAGCGGCAAGGTCAAAGTCAATTACGACACTAAAGCCGATGTTGCCGGTAAAAAAATCTTACTGGTTGATGACATCTTAGATACCGGCTACACCATGCAAGCAACAGTTGAGCTGATGAAACAGCGGGAAGTAGCTGATATCAAAACAGCAGTTTTGTTGGAAAAGCCAGAACGCCACGAAGTAGACTTCCGCCCGGATTTTGTTGGCTTTGAGATTGAAAACAAGTTTGTTGTTGGCTATGGACTGGATTCTGCCAATCGCTACCGCACTTTACCCTTCATTGGTTATATAGAATGATTTACTTGGTTAGGCACGGTCAAACCGAATGGAATAAAGCCGGCATCAAACAAGGCTGGCTGGATTCGCCGTTGACATCAAAAGGCAAACGGCAAGCACAGCTTGTCGCAAAGTTTTTAGCTAAATACAGCCTGGGAGAGATTGTCTGTTCACCATTAGGCAGAACCGTTCAGACTACAAAAATTATCACTGATTTTTTAAGCTCAAATATACCTGTAAGATCTTTTGATTGGTTACGTGAAATTAATGTTGGTGATTTTTCTGGGCAATCAAAGACATGGGTTGAACTAAACTACCCAGGATTTTACAAACAACGCACAGCTAATTTAGAGAGTAAATTCAACACCCGATTTCCTAACGGCGAGAGCTTACATGACGTTTATAATCGAGTTAAAGAGCCTCTATTAGATTTAGATGCGATACATAATAAAACGAATCTAGTTATTGTTGGCCACGAAGGCATAAACAGAATCATACGGAGTGTCTTATTAAATAAAGACCCTATAGATTACCTAAACTTGCACCAGGCTAACAATGAAATAGTTACCCTCAACTTAGCAGAAAGCATGGAAGAAGTTATCGCTCTAGAATAGTATTTTATTAGTTCAAATTAACTTCGCCAGCAATCGACCAGGAAGTTGTAGCTATAGCACTTCTTACAAGTCCTGAATCTTCTGCATATCTCTCGAGCGATTTTAAGTCAGGCAATTCGTTTATAAAAGAGTCTTTATCAAACTCTTCATACTTAGGTGGTTTTGACGCGTAGATCTCACGTTGAGGAAAATCCTCGTAGGAGAAAGTTGCGTCGCCGCCGTATATAAAATTAAGTCCAACTTCCGTACCTGAGATTGAGGCACGCATCACTCCAGCTTCCTCGGTCTCAACCGACCAAGGAGTTAAATGTTTTGCTAGATCAGACTCTGGCAACTGCATAAAGTCAGCAGGCAAGTCTCCATCTATTAAGCTTGTAACCGTTAATGAGCTCTGACCAAAAATTTCTCTATACTTAGCATCCTCATTGTATGTAGCTGAAATTTTCTGCACAAGCAGCTTAACTGGCTTGTCATCTGCATCCGTACTTTCAATTATTTCAGTTTTAGCACTAATACCTTTTGCTTGTCTGTCAGCCTCACTCATATCCGCAATAGCCCTGCTAACTTCCCTAGCCCTTTCTCCTGCTTTAGATACAAAATCTCTATTAATCTGAGCTTCTTTTTCTATGGCCTCTACTGCAGCATCATGATCTGCTTTCATTTCTGCAGTCAGTCTTTTAATTTCTTTCTTATGCGCTCTGTCTTTATCTTCATGGTTAATGCCATAATCAGCAAACCACACAGCACCCTTAACAGCTGGCGGCACGACTTTAGCAGCAGCAGCGCCAGCGGCAACTAAGCCAGCACCTTTTAGGAACCTACGCCTGGAAGGATCTGGTTGTTTATCGGCTGGGTTACTTATTTCGGACATTATAATTCCTTATCATTAGATATATAGTATATTATCATATTTATGATAATATCGCAAATATATTTAGTGCGCCGACTGTCCCAATAACATACCTCAGTCTAGTTGGACATCAACTTTAGCACTACCAATCTGACCTAACATTACCCAGTTTATTCTTGTACCATGGTTTTTCTTGTCTTTTGATATTTTTGTATCTAGTTTTTCTTTAATAGCCCAAGCAGGAATTTCGGTTGGTAAATTTACTTTAGAGAGTAAACTAATAATCCTATCGACCGTACCAGGTGATGTAATGTTGGCTTCTTCTCCAAGTCTAGCTTCAGCAACCATACCTATTGCTACTGCTTCTCCATGCAATAAAGGTGTGGACTGTTCATGACTTAAACTTTCAACAGCGTGGCCAATAGTGTGCCCAAAATTAAGCAATTTTCTTTCGCCTGATTCTTTCTCGTCAGCCATGACAGTATCAGCTTTTAGTTGACTGGACTTTTGTAATATATCAATTAGCTGCTCTGGGTTCGGCGATGGCAATAACTTTTCAAGTTCAGCAAAATAGTGTTCATCAAAAACCGCTGCATGCTTTATGATTTCGGCAAAACCTTCGTTAAAAGTTCGTTTGTCTAAAGTCTTAAAGGCATCAACATCAATAATCACCGCTTTAGGCTGCGCAAATGTGCCAAGCAGATTTTTGATTCCAGCAAAATTAAAACCTGTCTTGCCGCCAATGCTAGCATCAGCGGCTGCAAGCAAGGTCGTTGGAATATTAATAAAATCAATTCCGCGCATATAAGTGCTGGCAACAAACCCGCCAAGATCACCAATAACTCCGCCGCCAAGATTAATCAGCAAGCTTTTGCGATCTGCCCCACCATCAAATAACTGTTGCCAAATTTGCTGAATCGTCTCAATGTTTTTAGCTGATTCGCCTGATTTAATAGTAATTAGTTTTGCACCTACTGGTAATTTATCTGCATGGAGCGGAGCAACTTTATCGTCACTTAGTACAAAGACCTTTGAATATTGGCTAACATCAAATAGCTCATTAAACTGCTCAATTAAATTCGAGCCAATACTTATATCGTAGTATTCATCAGACCCAACAAAACTAACATTCACTTTCTTAATATCCGACATGCCTACAATAATACCATTTACTTAAGAGTAAGGGTTGCTACTGTGCCTTTATTTGGTGTGCTGGCAAGGCTAATTTCACCACCAAGTATATGCATTATTAGTCTATCGAGGTAAAGACTCAAGCCAACGCCTTCATTGTTGAATGTCGTAACTGGCCCCACTCTAACAAATGGCTTAAAGAGACGATCTATCTTATCATCCGGTATGCCAACCCCGCTGTCCGCCACCTGGAATGCCACATGATTGCTGGATGACAAGCATTTTAATACAATCGTGGCGCCTTCTTCGCTGGCATTTACTGCATTATTAATCAGTGATTTCAAGACAAGTTCAATTAATGGCTTATTAGTTGAAAGAATTATATTCTCATCAAAACCTTCTAATTGAACTTTTATCTTCTTCTTATCAGTAATGCTTACCATAGATTCGATAACTTCGTTAGCAACAGTATTTACTGGGACAGATTCAATTTCAGAAGTTATTCTGGAAGCTTCTAGTTTGCCGACCATCAGAAAAGCAGTTGCTAGTTCTTGTAAGCGAGCCACTCCTTGCTGCATGACGCTCTTACTGGCACTGGCACTTGGATCCAGCTGATTAATGATAGGTAGCAATTCGTAAGTACGTGTCTTCAGCTGAATGCCTGCGTCTTTCATAAGTTTAGTACGGGCTTCATCCAGAGACTGTTCAGCTGTTAATATTTCTTCAAGCTGTTTATTCTCGCGAATAACTCGTTGACGATTAGTTAAAGTGCCATAAAGCAACTGCACCACCAGGAAGGTTATAAGAATATGAGTCAGGTACTGAGTATTGGTAAATTCAAACTCGCCAATAACGCCGAAAACAACATAAAACATGGCAATTACCCCAATGAGGCCAAATGTAGGTAACCAAAATTTCAATGTCATCAAAGGTGACCTAACTGGATCAGGTGCCTTAATCTCCTTTAGATCCTTATTACGATCTAGCTCTTCGATCAAAGATTCTATAAATAAAGCCAGACGTTCAACAGAATTTGTTAAGTTTTTGCCAGTTTGCTCACTCGTTCCTTTATGGATTGCCATTTCCGAACCAGACCTTATATAGGTCAAAGGTGTCCGCAAGTAATGGCTGGCTAGTTCAAGGAAGTTAGTCTTTTCTTCGACAATTACTTTTTGTTTATCGAAAAGTTTACGTAAGCGAGTCTCAGCTCGTAATTGCTTTTGTGTTTGATAAAGATAATAACCAAAGATAGCAACAAGAAGCACATAAACCATGTAAGGGAAGGCATAGACTAACGGCTCCGGCACAGAGGCTGCAAATGATTTAACTGCCAACAGCACCCTATCTAGCATGCCTAAACGTAAAGCTTCTTCGACAGTTTCTTCGGCTACTTTATCGCTGCCATTTGTATTACTCACAATTAGTTTAGGCTTTTCTTCTTCCGGGTCTTGTGGCTTATTACAATTTGGGTCATCTTTAAGGATAATTGAGATATACGGACAAGGCTCTGATTTGTCTGTATGGCAGCCGGAATCATCTTTTTGTAGCTGAGGATTCCCAAGGCAAAGTCCCTCTGGTGGTTTACAGTCAGGATCATTCTTGAGAAGCGCAGGAGCATATGGACAAGATTCCGGGTCTTGTGGCTTATTACAGTCAGGGCTATCTTTTGGTAGGTCTGAGTTATATGGACAAACATTTAGTTTGTCGTCTACAACTCTTACTGTTTTTTCGTCACTTATAGTCGAGCCGCTCATTCTTGCATAGGAACCATGAGAGGCCTGGTATAGCATAGCATTAGGTAGCACACTAAATTTAGCGTCGGTAGAGTCAAGATCAACTTCAAAGAATAAAGACCCTATGTCGTAATATTGACCCATATACATAAGAGAGCCGTATAACTTGCTATCTACAGTGTCCAGGCTCATCGGCAAAATACCGCCACCAGAAAACGCTGTTATTAATATATCTGAGAAATCATCAGGAAGGTTTGGGTTACTCACAGTAAACGTGCCGTCATTCACGTTAAGCTGTATGGCCGCAAATGAAAAAACGTTAGGATTTTCCGATGGTATCGAGCCTACAAGCACAAGACTTTCACGGTCTGGCGAGAAAGCTGCTATTGGGTTTATATTGTATCCTGCTATTTCTGTTGTCCAGCTATTTTGCGGTTGACCTACAGGGTTTGATAAAATGTCGTTAACTTTCGCCCCTGTCACGTAGACCGTAGGTACTGCAGCATTACTACTGCGAACAATGCTGTATATTTTATCCTTAGCTTTATCGTAAGTCGCATATT
>Ga0206101_1000359_pt1 | contig 10124 bp, 10 predicted proteins | sample 1B0metagenome_FD_148613 | JGI IMG/M metagenome (GOLD analysis project Ga0206101, IMG submission 148613) | Enriched microbial communities from leaf-cutter ant dump, University of Wisconsin, Madison, United States - 1B0 | ecosystem: Environmental > Terrestrial > Nest > Insects nest > Nest dump... | reverse complement strand
CAGCAAGAAAAGTAGATAAATTAACCGGTAAAACCCAGAAGGAGTCTACTTGCAATAAATTAGAAAATTTACTGGAAGATCATCGTAAGATTGGTATTACAGTAATAAAAGCTTTGATAGGCTTCAAACAAGCAAGAAATGATTCATGGTTCTGTACAGGAAGAGCAAATCAAAATGATCATTTAGATACTATAGCTAATGAGCTAAGGCAGCTTAATTTGCCAGATATGAGCAAGGATAAATATCCAACTTTAAGGGAATTAGAAGTTCTTGTAAAGAATTCAAGCTATTTTGTTCAAAGAGATATACCGACACACTTCAAAAATTTTATAATCAATTTAAGTTCTAGTGATAAGAAAGAAATAATTGATGAACACAATCGAGATTTTTTGCAAAGTAATGATATTATAAAAAAGGTTTTCACCATAGAGTGGGATAGCAATAGATTTATCATTAAAAATATTGATGATAAAGAACTTGCTACAGTTTTTTATTCAGCAGCTGGAAACGTTAATATAACTATCGATTTATTAGACAAGACTATACAACTTAACGATAATTTTTTAATACAGGACGGTTATACCAAAAAGGTTTATACTGATGGAGACGAAAGATCAATAAACTACACATTGACTAACCAAGATAAGTTGTCACAACAGTTTGAAAAAATTGGCGATAACGTAAAGAAATTATTTAGCTTTGAAGGCCGTTTAACATCTAAAGATAATCAAAACCCAAGCATTAGTGGTGGGTATGACTACTATCAGCTTGATGAAGACTGTTAATCAATAATCAAAAATTGGAGGCGTTGGTGGCTGTCCCTTATTACCTCTTAACGAATCTCATCATCCTTGAGAAATGCCATTTTGAATAAAAAATGGCATTAACCTCAATAAATTCTAATTGCAGAAATTAATAATCCATTAATTGATAGAAGGTATTTTCAAGTCGATAACCTTGCCACACATGAATTTGAAAAATCAATGTACTTTATCGGATACCAGAGGTATCTCATCAATCGAAAGTTGCAGAACAAATTCAGACAATTCTTTTTCAGTAAACTTATACTCAGCGTTACAATAATCACAATCAACGGTTATATTACCCTGCTCAGCAATTAAACTCTGCAATTCCTGCTTCCCAAGGCTCCGTAATATCTCACTTACCCGCTGACGACTACAGCTACAGCCAAATTTCACTTCATGTTCTGGCATAACTACTATGTTGTCTTCATTGAACAATTTATAAAGGATTCGCTGAAGGTTTTCATGCATTAGCTCATATCTCGTCAAGGTACTGGCAAGCATGAATACCCGCTCAATTTCGTCACTAAACTTATGATGTATATCAGGTAGTTGTTGCAACATGAATCCAACTATACGATTTTCCGTGTAGGAAATCAGGAACAAGCTTTTAAGCTGTTCTGATTGCGCCATATAGTTATTAATAATTTCATCAATTACATCACCGTTAAAAGCAATTATACTTTGATAAAGATTACCTTCATTTTTTGAATCTATACTTACTACAAGTCGTCCATGCTTTAAATAATCAGAATAAGAGATAACAGCCTGATCAATTGCTATAAATTTTGCAGTAGCCCGAATAACCAATTCATTACTGCACTCGCTAACTACCAGCTTAAAATGAGGATTATCCTGAATCTGGCAAATAACCTTGCCATCAAGTTTAAGATTACTTGTCAATAGAACATTGGCAGCAAGTAATTCACCCAATAGCTGTTTCAAACCTAGCGGATATTCCCTTTGACTGGCAATAGTATGCCAGCTATCCTCCAAAACCACAAAAGTTCCCTTAATCGGAAGGTTTTCGAACATAAACTTCTGTATAAAGCTAGCCATCATATTATTCTTGATCTTATAAGATATTATGGTTATAAATCCAGTACCGCATTAGTATATACTTCCTGCACATCATCAAGAGACTCAAATGCATCAAGCAGACGCTGCATTTTTTCAGCATCTTCACCAGCCAGTTCAGTTTCAATGTCAGCTTTCATCGTTACTTCAGAAAGTTCAGCTACAAATCCTTTTGCTTCAAGATGGCTTTTTACCTCAACAAAATCGTTGGGAGAAGTAATTACTTCAAAACTGCCATCTTCATTACTAATAACATCTTCAGCACCAGCTTCCAGTGAAGCTTCCATTAATACATCTTCATTGATCCCCGGAGCAAAAATAAGTTGGCCACAATGCTTGAACTGGAATGAAACACATCCGTCTGTTCCCATATTGCCACCATATTTATTAAAGGCGTGGCGTACTTCAGCAACAGTGCGGGTATTATTATCTGTCAAGCAGTCAACAATTATACCTGCTCCACCAATTCCATAGCCCTCAAAGCGTAATTCTACATAATCAACGCCTTCAAGCTCACCTGTACCACGCTTAATGGCTCTCTCAACATTATCTTTAGGAACATTATTCTCACGGGCTTTTTCCATAGCTAAACGCAATCGTGGGTTGGCATTTGGGTCCCCTCCACCCATTTTAGCTGCAATTGTAATTTCTTTTACCAGACGCGTCGTTACTTTTCCTTTTTTCGCATCTGCTGCTGCCTTGCGGTGTTTAATATTGGCCCACTTGCTATGTCCAGCCATGATTACCTCATTAAAAATTTTACTACCCATATTTTAGCATAAAAATTGGAAGATTTACTTGCAGTCTGGCGGATTTATGGTTATAATGCAGCCATATTAAATATGAGAATATGACCGGATAACGGCATATATCTTTAAAATTTGAGGTTAATAAAATATCTGGTGTTAGTAACACTGGAAAAGAACCATAACTACAACACTTTAGGACTTGATAATATATGTTACAAGTACCAGAATATGTCAAATACAAATAAAACCAACTATCTTACCTTGATCCTGTTATGTCTTGGTTATTTTATAGATTTCTATGATTTAACCATCATGGGCGTAAGTTATAATGAATTAATTAAAGAACAATTTAAAATATTGGATCTTGCCCAGATACAACAAACATATCTATTAATTTCAAATTTTCAGACTGCCGGAATTTTTATTGGCGCAATTTTATTTGGCTGGTTGGGTGATAAAATTGGTCGGGCTTCTGCAATTAAGTATAGTATTCTCCTTTATTCCCTATCTACAATTTTGGCCGTATATACGCATTCATTACCTATATTTATTATATTACGCATGTTATCCTATATTGGACTGGCTGCTGAATTTTCCACTTCAACAGTACTGATTCTTGAGTTATTTCCAATAAAATCAGCTAGCTGGAACTCAGCCTTATTATATTCATTTGGAGTATTAGGTGGAATAACCGCTACCCTGATCGGAATGTTTTCATGGAAATTAATGTTTCTCTCCGGGGGCGGAGCCGGTATTATTTTGTATATCGCAAGAGCAAGAATAAAAGAATCAGCTGAATATTTGTATACAAAAGCACATCAGGATGTGGCTACTAAATTAGGTAGTTTTAAATTATTACTGATTAATAAAGAATATATCCTGGGTATTTTTAAATATTTATTAATGATTTTGCCATTTTATGCAATTATTACCATGATGTTTATTTTCCCAAGTTATATTGTAAAAACAATTAGTATAGCCAGTGCAACTAGAACTTTATTAATGGGTTTTTTCATTGGCAATATCATCAGCTGTTTTTTAAGTGCAATTATCAATAACTATTATGAAAACTATAAAGCTTCCATGCTGCTAATGCTAGTTATTTTCTTACTGCTTATGCTTAACTTTAATAATATTAACGAAAAATACCTGATTTTTTACAGCATTGGCCTTGGATTAATCGGTGGAGGTTATCCCATTTCATGGGCACAGCAAATTGCCAGAGAATATCCAACTCATATTCGTAGTTTGGCAAGCAATATTCTCTTTGCCCTGGGAAGAGGTTCAAGTATCATTTTTAATGTATTGATTAGTACCTGGTTAATCATACCTGGTGCTTTCAAGACTAACTCCATCTTTGCTGTTATTATTACCTTTATCCTGGCATTAGGTAGCCTTTACTTTAGCAAAAATATCTACAGCCAGGCTAAAAATTTTAGTTAAACGGAATAAAGTATGACTGGATTCTCAATTAATGATTTTGCAAAGTTTAAGGCAAATCAGCAAAAAATAACCATGATCACAGCATATGATTATACAAGCGCGCAAATTCTTGAGTTATCTGAAATTGACATTATTTTGGTAGGTGATTCTCTTGGTATGGTTATTCAAGGTGAACAAAATACAATTAATGTAACTCTTGAAAATATACTTTATCACACCAAAGCAGTACGAAGAGGTGCTCCAAATAGCTTTATAGTTGCTGATATGCCCTATCTCAGTTATCATTTTTCAACCAGTGAGACCATTAAAAATGCAGCACAATTGATTTGTCAAGGTGGAGCAAATGCAGTCAAGCTTGAAGTTAATCATGTAGTGGCAATTGAGCATATCAAGGCATTAATTGCAGCACAGATTCCGGTTATTGGTCATATCGGCATGACACCGCAATCAGTAAATGTATTTGGTGGATTTAAAACTCAGGGAAAAACAGAGGCACAGGCCAAACATATCCTTGAATTAGCCTATGAGGTACAATCTGCTGGAGCATCAGCCATCGTACTTGAATGTATTCCAGTTGATCTGGCAGCAGAAATAACCGGGAAACTGGATATACCAACTATTGGAATTGGTGCCGGCAATATATGTGACGGGCAAGTACTGGTATTTCATGATCTTTTAGGTTTAACCAGCGCGCCTCCCAAATTTGTAAAAAAATACTGTGATGCACAACAGTTAATGATGCAATCAGTCAAACAATTTGCAACAGACGTACAAAACGGAAAATTTCCTGAAAAGCAACATGGTTTTAAAGGCATTATTTAATGAAGATTATAAGTTCAATCACAGAAATACGGGAAGAAATCAAGGAACTACGTAAAAAAGGATATACCATTGGTTTTGTGCCGACTATGGGGTATCTGCATGCTGGACATCAGGAGTTAATGAAAAGAGCCAAAAACGAATGCGATATAGTCATTTCAAGCATCTTTGTAAATCCGTTACAATTTGGGCCTAATGAAGACTTTGAGAAATATCCACGTGATTTAGTACGAGATGAAAAAATTTGTGCTGATGCCAAAGTGGACATTCTTTTTGTGCCAGTAGCCCAGGAGTTAATTGGGGATGGATTAGCTTATGTTGAAATTAACAAACTTGATAACCACCTATGTGGGAAAAGCCGCCCGGGACATTTTCGTGGAGTCTGCACAATTGTTACAAAACTATTTAATATCATACTCCCTGACAAAGCTTATTTTGGAAAAAAAGATATTCAACAGCTTCAAATTATTCGCCAGCTGGTAGCTGATCTTAATTTTGACATTAAAATTATTGGGGTAGATACTATACGCACTCCAGAAGGCCTCGCCCTTAGTTCACGCAATAGCTATTTAAATGATGAAGAAAAACAGACTGCATTAATTGTACCTGAAATTATAAGAGAAATACACTTAGGAATAAAAGAAAACAGATCTAAAGAAATAATATTGCAACATGCAAAAACAAAGGTCAATGCCAGACATGGTTGTCGTGTAGATTATATTGAGATAGTAGATGCTAAAGAGCTACAACTGGCCACTAACTATAAGCAGGACTTAATAATTGCTGCAGCAATTTTTGTAGGTAAAACCAGATTAATTGACAATATGATGGTGAAAAATCATGCAACTTAATGTGCTACGTACTAAAATCCATCGGGCAACTGTGACTGATGCCAATCTCGATTATATCGGCAGTATAACTATTGATAAAAACATACTGGACACAGTAAAACTATATCAAAATGAAAAAGTTCAAGTCGTAAATATTAATAATGGCGCCCGCATTGAAACTTATGTAATTACGGGTGAGGCTAATAGTGGCGTATGCTGTTTGAATGGAGCTGCCGCCCGGCACTTCCAGCGGGGTGACAAAATCATTATTATGAGCTATACCTGGATTGATGAGAAAGACTATAGGGCGCACCAACCCAGAATTGCTTTTGTTAACGATAATAATGAAATTATTAACCTGACTGATCATGAATCTCCTGCAACAAGTTATCATAACCTATGAAAAACATATTAATTGGAATTAGTGGTAGCATTGCTGCTTATAAGACTATCTTACTTATTCGTGAACTTGATAAACATGGTTATAATTGCCGGGTCATAATTACTGCTGGAGGATTAAAATTTGTCACCCCTGAATTAATTGCAGGGTTGGGAATAAAAGTATATACCGATCAAACGCTTGATTTTACTGATCCAAATCAAGCAATGACTCATATTAATCTTGCCAAATGGGCAGACTTAATTATGCTTGCCCCAGCTTCAGCTAACCTGATCGCTAAGCTAGCACATGGTTTTGCTGATAATCTTCTTGGCGAAGTGATCCTGGCTGCTACGGGGAAACCTGTTTACCTTGCCCCAGCAATGAATTATCAAATGTATGCCAATCCAATTACACAAAAGAATATTAATAGATTAATTGCGTATGGCTTTATTATCTGCTCTCCCAATAATGGCATCCAGGCATGTGGAGATACTGGCGATGGGAGGATGCAGGAACCGGAAGAGCTATTTGAAACAATCAGAAAACTTGACCGGAATAAAATGCCTACAGGCTCACTTGCTGGTAAAACTATACTAATTACACTGGGTGCTACAATTGAACCCATTGACCCTGTCAGATTTATATCCAACAACAGTTCCGGAAAAATGGGTAAATCGCTGGTTAGTGCTGCATTAAGTAAAGGCGCTAATGTAATCGCTATTCATGGTAAACTTGAAGTTACCCTACCGGCACATCCTAATTTGATGTCTGTAAAAGCGGATAATGCAGCAGATATGCTTAAAGAAGGATTATTATATGCTAAATCATCAGATATAGTAATAGCTTGTGCTGCTGTTTGCGATTACCGAATCGATAGCATAGCAGAACATAAGCTAAAAAAAGATTCTCAAAATGGGTTGACTTTAAAGCTCATTCAAAATCCGGATATTATCGCTGAAATAAAGAAAACTTATCCAAAATTATTCTGTGTGGGATTTGCTGCAGAAACTGATAATTTGATACCTTATGCAAAAACCAAGCTACAACAAAAAAAGCTGGATATGATAATAGCAAATCAGGTTGGAAAGAATAAGGTTTTTAATTCAGATAATAATCAAATAACCATAATAGATAAAAATGGTAATTCTACTGAATTTCAGGAAACCGCCAAAGATATTCTCGCAGAAGAAATCCTCAATTATATTGGGGATTGTCAATGAGCCAGGCAATTATCGGAATTGATATTGGTAATAGCTGTACAAAAATAAATCTTCAGCTTACCCAGACTATTATTATTCCTAATAAAGATCTGCTTAATGGGAATATTTCATTTAATGAAACGGCTTTTGCCTGGTTAAATAAGCATACCTCTTTTATTTTATCATTAAGTTCTGTAGTTAATGATAGTACGACAACAATAATAATCTCCATCATTCGTAGCAAACTGCCCACTAGTCGCATTAAAATAAAAAACTGGTACAGCCCGGAAATTTTAAGCTTGGCTAATATAACTAATATTAAAGAGATTGAACATATTGGGGTAGATCGTGCATTAAGGATTTACTATCTAAGCAGATTTAAGCAAGGGTCAGCTAAAATAAGTTATGGCTGTGGATCAGCATTTACTGTTGAGATAATTCAAAATAATCAATTAATAGAAAGCTATATTATGCCCGGCTTATCCATGCAATTTAATAGCCTTCATGAGAAAACTGCAGCATTACCATTAATTATATCAGAACATTTACAAACAAACTTACTGAAATCAGAAAAATTTTCTACAACATATTCAATAACTAACGGCATACTTAAAAGCTATTCGGGAATAATGCATCAGCTTACCCTGGAATACAAGCCAAACCATATCTTGTTAAGTGGAGGATATGCAGAACTATTAAAAAATATTTACCGGAATAATAACAATAATATTTATGCTTATCGTAATCTTGAATCAGAAATATTAGTTTATCTGGCTACTCATAATACGAAGATGATTTAATTACCTTATTATCCGCATTAAAATAAAATACATCCGCCGAAGAAGTATCATGTGCTCCATAATAAGTAATTATTAAACTATTTACACCAACTAATATTGATATTAATTCAAAAGACAAATTCGGCACAAGCTTAAGGGCTCGCTGCCAGTAATCACGTAACTGTTCCGTTCCCTTTAGTTCACTAATCGGCGTTTTTAATACCTCAGAAATAAGTGGCGAAGAAAACTCACAGTCTTTATGATAAAAACTTAAAATTTTTTCTAAATCCTGGTGGTTCCAGGCTTCTAGCCAGTCGTGTGTAAACTGGTTGGCAAATTGTTTATTCATAATCTAGCCCTTAATAAAACCTTATTTTACATGAGCTTATTTTACCATAAATTAAGAGGGTCTAACTACTAATCCAGGGTTTTTCCAATCTTGATTTATAATCTCTATAACTTTCTACAAGTCCCGCCTTACATTTTATTATACTTGATGCAAGGTGAACTTATTCCTAACAAATTAAATTCCGGTTAAATTATTTTTACTGATTAAACTGAATGCTTTAAGATTATAATATTCCTTATCTTTCATCTATCAATCGCTTTAACATATCAAAGATAGCTATTTTTGTAACTGTAAAATATAGATTGCAATTTCGCTAATAAATCCGTAAGATATTATCTTTAAAATAATTTCAAAATTATTTATCTCTAACAATAAATATATTTTTGAAATATTAAATACTACAATGAGGACCCAGATGAATTTAAGAAAACTTTTGCCGCCTATTCTTATTGGTAATATGTTTGAGTGGTACGATTTTTCCCTTTACGGATATATGGCCCCTATTATTACTAAATTATTTTTTCCCAATATAACTTCATCTTCAGCTTTAATTGCAACATTTACAGTTTTTTTAACTGGGTTTATTGCCAGACCAATAGGTTCTATGGTCTTTGGATTTTATGCAGACACGCTGGGACGTAAAACTACATTAAGTATTTCTATTCTGTTAATGGCATTCTCAACTAGCTTAATAGGTTTCTTGCCAACTTATGCTTCAATAGGAATTTTTGCCTGCTTATTGCTAACCTTGTGTCGTATTATTCAGGGATTTGCAATTGGAGGGGAATTTACTCTTTCCATTACTTATCTAATTGAACATGCTCCAGAGAATAGAAGAGGCTTATTTGGAAGCTGTACGATGCTTGGAACATTTATAGGTTTATTTCTGGGTTCAATTAGCATTGGCATATTAAATCTTCTTTTTTCAGAAGTACAGCTAACTGAATATGGATGGAGGATACCTTTTATATTAAGCTTATTTTTAGGGTTGCTTGGTTTAATAATGCGATCTAAGCTACCAGAAACGCCCAAATTCACGGAAATGGTTGACAACGATCTAATCCTTGAGAATCCGGTTAGATTTGTTATCCAAAAGTCATACGCTAAACTGTTAATTGCAATAGGAGTAGTCTGCCTTGGAGCTTGCAGTTTTTCAATATGGTTTATCTGGTTACCTTCTTATCTAAAAATATATTCTAAATTAAGTCCCGGTTATATTTTATTAATTAACAGTAGCAATTTACTTATAATTACCGCAGCTATTCCATTAATAGGCTTCTTATCTGATAAAGTCGGTATCAAAGTAATTTTATTCAGTGCAGCATTAGGTACTATCACATTTGTTTTACCATTACTATATTTTATGGCTAATTTATCTCTATATTCTGTATGGCTATCTCAATTAGGTTTGGCAATATTAGCCAGTATTGCTTATGGTGTAGTCCCAGCAACCTTATTTAGGTTATTCCCGGCTAAAATACGTTGTAGTGGCGTGTCCATTTCATATAATATCGCCAATATGGTATTTGGAGGAACCATTCCGCTTTTGGCCTCTTTGATATTAGCTCAAACCAACAACTTAATGTATCAAGGTATACCGGTAATAATTGCTGGATTAATTATGTTAGGATTACTTCCTGCTATAAAAGAACACTATTAATTGGATAGGTAAATAAAATTAATTTAACTTACCT
>Ga0206101_1000358_pt1 | contig 10143 bp, 4 predicted proteins | sample 1B0metagenome_FD_148613 | JGI IMG/M metagenome (GOLD analysis project Ga0206101, IMG submission 148613) | Enriched microbial communities from leaf-cutter ant dump, University of Wisconsin, Madison, United States - 1B0 | ecosystem: Environmental > Terrestrial > Nest > Insects nest > Nest dump... | reverse complement strand
ACGGACGCTGACTACCGTCTGGCGTTCAACGCGATGCAGAGCACGCTCGGCGCGCTGGTGAAGCTCGCTGGGGTGCAGGCCCCGCGCTGAGGCTTGTAGGCCTGTGGGCTGAGACGTGAAGCAGGATCTTCTTTCCGAGTGGCGTGGCTGGTAACTGATAGCTGGTGTTCCCAGCAGCGCCATTCGGGAGAGGTAGCACGGAAGGTATCAGTAGGAATTGAGAGAGGGGCCGGGAGCAGGCATCATGATGATGCGCTCCCGGCCCCTCTCTCATATGCTGTCGTACGGCGCGCGTGGCGGAGAGAATGGCGCGGCGGTAGTCCCGCCGCGCCATCTCGGGCCAGTGGCGGCGTTACCGCCGTGGACCGCGGCTGTCCGTCCTGGGGGCGGTGAACCCGATCTTACCTTCGGCTGCCCGCAGCAGCTCCTGGGGATCGTACACCTCGCCTCCCTTGACCACGACCTGGACCTGGCGGGTGTTGCGGATATCGGTGAGCGGGTTGCCACGTATGACGAACATGTCCGCCAGCTTGCCGGGTTCAATGCTGCCGAGCAGGGAGCCCATGCCAAGCGCGTTGGCGCCGTTGATGGTGCCGATGCGCAGGACGGACGCGTTGGGGATCCCGATCAGGTTGAGGGTGTGCAGCTCACGGTGCGAGGAGAAGCCGGCCAGGTACTCACCGCGGCTCGGGTTGTCCGTGCCCATGGTGATGATACCACCGGCGTCATAGAACGCCTTCGTGGTACGCTGCATCGCCATGTAGAGCGAATCGAAGAGGTGGTTGGGCCTGCGCGGCGGAAGCTGCTTGACCCACTCCTGCACCTCCGGGGTGAAGAAGCGACGCTCGTCCACCCAGTGGTCGAAGCCAGGCTTGTCGTCCACCGTGCTGAAGTAGACCGGCGCCGTGATGGTGGGGTCGAAGACCACGCGGTTGTGGACGAAGAGGCGGACGATCTCCTTGAACTCCGCGGAGGCCGTATCAACCTGCACCCAGGAGGGGTAGGCCGTGCGGTCGGGGGAGAGTGCGTCGCCGCCGAGCACGTGCTCGATCCGGTCTATACCCATCCGGATGGCGTCGCGGGCATTGGTGCTGTTCCGGAAGCCGGAGTCCAGGTGTCCCGTGACAGTCAGCCCGTGCTTGTGGGCCTGCTCGACCAGCGGGCGGAGGTGTTCCGGGCTGATCCCCTTCGCCTTGAAGCCGCGCGCGCCACGCGCCGCCCACTCGTCCACCTCCCGACGGATCTGGTCGGCGGTGATGGATTCATCCCAGCCCGGTCGCGTCCTTCCGAAGTATGGTCCGGAGCTATGTATACGCGGCCCGATCTGCTGGCCGCTCTCGATGCGGCGTCGCGCGGCCATCATCCCTTCCGGGTCGTACTCACCGCCCGGGAAGGTGGAGGTGACGCCATTGGCGAGGAAGATGAGCGGGTTGTAGGTGTACTCATCCTGGCGCGACCCATTCTCGCCCAGCGTCATGTTGTAGTGGGCGTGCACATCCACAAGCCCCGGGAGGACGTACTCGTCGTCGTCGAGCTGGATCACGCGCGCGCCCGTGGTGTCCTGCCAGCGGAAGTCGCCGTCCGTCGCCGAGATCCGGCCACCGTTGACCAGGATGCCCCGGTTGCGTTCCATCGAGTCGCTGGTGGCGGTGAAGAGCCATCCCCCGCGGATGATGAGCGTCTGCGCGCTGGCTGGGGTGGCCAGGGCAGGGACGACGAGAGCGGCCAGAAGCGCTAGTAGCGACTTGCCGGTGCGTGTACGGTGGACAACGCGTGTCCCGTTGCTGCGTGAGTTGTAAGCTTGCGTCATGCTCCGATTAGGCGGTGTGTCGGTGTGGTGTGTGCGAGCTAGGGCATGCCTCATCGTTGTCCTATGCCTGGCTGACATGCGGGTTACCTCGCGCGACGGATGCCATACGCTGCCCGGTATCGCGATGGTGGGGCATCGTGAGGTAGTGGTAACTGGCCCACCACAACTACTAATATTCTGGCTCATCAAATACGTCCTGGGTCGTCCCTCCGTTGGTGCGAGCAGCCGTTGTCGTGCGTGGGTTCGCCAGCAATTTCCTGACTTCCGGCTGGTCGGGTCGTTAGGCGTCAGGTTGGAGGCAGGGACGTGAAAGGTGGTGACGCGGTTGGGGGTGCAGCGGTTTCGAGAACGGTTGCGTATCAATACATGCCCTTCCCAGGGGCTGCGACCATCTGTTGCGTGTACCGGCCCGTTCAGGGCCAGAAACCGACCTTTTACCGGACTCGCGATGAGATCTCTTTCGTTTGCGCTCGCCGCGTCGGCCTCCCTGATGCTGATGCCGTCGCTGAATCTTCAGGCCCAGGAGCGCGAGGATCGCACGCTCCTGACGCAGGAGGAGATGACCTCGATCATCAACGAGGTGTCTGGCGATCGCGCGCTACAACACGTGCTCGAGATGGTGCCCTATCACCGGGTACGATCTCCCTCGGAGTACTCGGGCCCGTTGCGCGAGAGCCAGGTGGTGGCGAATCTTGCCCGCGAGTACGGATACACCAACGTGACCATCGAGCAGTTCGGCCAGACCACCAAGCTCTGGCAGCCCACCGAGGGCGAACTCTGGATGACCACGCCTAAGCTGATCAAGCTGTTCGATATCCATGACATCGCGCTGGCGCTGGCGTCGCTGAACGCCAATGGCGACATCTCCGCGGAGTTGGTGGATGTTGGCGCTGGCCGCCCCGAGGATTTCGAGGGGAAGGACGTGACGGGGAAGTTCGTGCTGACCTCCGGCTCCACCAACACGGTCTACGCGCTGGCGACGGAGCGTGGGGCGGTCGGCGTGCTGGGTATCAGCGCCATCAGCCCGCAGCGTGCCACGGACTACCCGACGCAGATCGTATCGCAGTCGGTGACCGCCAAGCCCAACACAGTCGCCTGGCACGTGACGCCCGAGGTGCGTAACGAGATCCTCGCCTTCATGTCGCGTGGCGAGAAGATCAACATCCGCTCGATCACGAAGAGCACGCAGGTGGACTACACCCCCGAGTACGTGCACGCGGAGATCCCGGGTGATGGGAGCACCGACCAGGAGGTGGCCATCAGCGGCCACCTCTACGAGGGCACGATCAAGCAGGGTGGCAACGACGATGCCTCGGGCGTGGGTCTCACCCTCGAGATCGGTCGCGCGTACATCAAGCTGATCAAGGAAGGGAAGCTCCCCCAGCCCAAGCGGACGATCAACTTCCAGTGGGTTCCCGAGATCTCAGGCACCAACGCCTATCTCAACAAGTACCCGGAGAAGGCCAAGAGGATCATCGGCACGCTGAACTTCGACATGGAGGGGATCCGCCTGGCCACCAGTCGTAGCTACTGGGTACTGCAGCGCACGCCCGACACCTTCCCGTCGTACATCAACGATGTCGCCCAGAGCATGATGGAGTACATCGCGGACATCTCGCGCGAGCGGGTACGGTTCCGTCGCTCCATCACCGGGTATGCTCCCAGCCAGCCGGTGGAGGCCACCCACGGCAGCAAGGACGCGTTCTACATCAAGATTGACAAGCACTACGGTTCCAGCGACCACGTGACGTACATGCAGCACGGTATCCCGGCCGTCATGTTCATCACCTGGCCGGACATGTGGTATCACTCGTCGGAGGACACCCCCGACAAGCAGGACCCGACGCAGTACAAGCGTGCCGCGGCCGTCGGCCTTGGCTCGCTCGCGGTGATCTCGTCCGGTACGAACGAGATGGCTGCCCGCGTGCTGAACGAGAACGTGGGTCGTGGCCTGGCCCGCATGGGCGAGTCGCATGTGAAGGGGCTCGGTTACCTGGCCGATGCCTCCGACGAGGCCACGCTCTCCGTGGCATACAAGGAGGCCCGTAACGCCATCCGTCATCAGGCGCTGGTGGAGAAGGGCGTGGTGCGTTCGGCCGGCGTGCTCTGGACCGACCAGGCCGAGGGGCTGAAGCGTGCGACGGCGTTCGAGCCGTTGATAGACAAGCGCGCGGATGCGCTCATCAACGAGGTGAAGGCGGCGTACCAGCTACAGGCATCGCAGCGTGGTGTCCGGGCTACCGAGCCCACCCAGACCGCTATCGAGCGTGAGGCAGCCAACCTGGTCGTGGAGGTCATACCAGCTCCGCCTGGCCAGGGACGCGGCGGGCGCGGACAGGCGAGTGGACCTTCCTTCCCGGACGAGTTCAACGCCGAGTTCTCGCTGCTGCTCCCCAAGAAGCTGACGGCGCTCGAGATCCGTGACTTCCTCTCCGGAGAGTTCACTCCTCTCACGATGGAGGAGGTGATGGAGGTGCTGCGCGCTCGTGAGGCCGCTGGCCAGATCCGTCTCGTTCCGAAGGGCAGGTAAGCAGGGTTCAGCAGGTGCTATTCGCGGGACAGGAAGTTCACCGCGGCTCCGGCCGGCTCCGGTGACCCACATTCGTCTGACCGGGTCCGTCGCGTACGCCAGTATGGGACGGACCACCGCCGGTCATACGTGATTCACAACCTCATGCGGGAGGAATTGAACGGAGTGCAGATGCGTGGAAGTGGACATCACACTGGCGCGCGGGAGTCGGGTTGCGGCGCCCCGCGGCAGGTTCGGTTTCGCAATCGCAATCTTCGGAGGGAAATGTGAAGCGTTTAATGTTCGGGTTGTTCGTCGCCGCGGCCATGGTGTGGCCGGAGGCGGGACATGCCCAGGACAGGACCATCACCGGTCGTGTGACCATCCAGGGTACAGGGGTGGGGCTGGCCGGCGCGTCCGTGGTGGGCGTGAGCGCCCCTGGTAGGGGAGCCCGTACCAACGACGACGGCCGGTTCGACCTGCGCATGCCGCCGGGCGATGCTGTCCTGCAGGTGAGGGCGCTGGGCTTCAAGCAGCAGCAGATCAACGTTCCCGCGAACCAGTCCACCGTCGAGGTGGAGATGGAACGCGACGCCCTCCGCCTGGAGGACGTGGTGGTGACCGGTCAGGCCACCTCCATCTCGAAGCAGAACCTGGCCACCTCGGTGGCGGTCGTTAAGTCCGAGGACCTCACCCGCGTCCCCGCTCCCTCGCTCGAGGGCGCGCTGCAGGGTAAGATCCCCGGCGCCTCGATCAACCTGAACAGCGGCGCCCCGGGCGGCGGTGGTCAGATCCAGATCCGTGGCGTGACCTCCATCCTCGGCAGCGGCGAGCCGCTCTTCGTGGTGGACGGCGTCATCATCAGCAACGCTGCCATCCAGGGCGGTCGTAACTCGATCACCTCCGCTGGTGGCAACCAGGACGACCCGGCCAACCGTCTTGCCGACATTGACCCGGCGATCATCGAGTCCATCGAGGTCCTGAAGGGCGCGGCCGCCTCGGCCATCTACGGCTCCAAGGCGACCAACGGCGTAATCATCATCACCACCAAGCGTGGCGAGCAGGGTGAGACGCGCTACAGCCTCTCCCAGAGCATCGGCTTCGCGAAGCCGTACAACCTGCTTGGCTCCCGTCACTTCGAGACGGTGGACAAGCTGATCAACGAGTTCGTGGCGCCGCTCCCGGCGAACCCCACGCAGGCGCAGATTGACGCCTACGAGGCCGCCGCCAAGATCTATCGCGACAACTACCAGGCGCCCTACTTCGACTACCAGAAGGCGCTGTTCGACAACACCGATCCCACCTACGAGACGAACTTCTCGGTCTCCGGTGGTTCGGACGCCACCAAGTACTTCTTCGCCGCCGGCAACAAGCAGGAAGCGGGCATCATGCGCAAGACCGGCGCCTATCGCCAGTCGCTCCGCCTGAACCTGGACCAGTCGGTCGGCGATCGCCTAAGCGCGAACGTCAGCACCTCCTTCATCCGCAGCGGTAACGATCGCGGTATCACGGGCAACAACAACACCAGCAGCATCAGCCCGCTGTACCTGTTCGGTTACTCCCCCGCGGTGATGGATCTCGACACCCGCGACGCGGCCGGTAACTATCCGGAGAATCCGTTCGTCGGCGGCGGTCCCCGTTCGTCCAACCCCTTCCAGACGATCGAGTACGTTCGTAACCACTCGGACGTGTACCGCTGGATGGGCGCTGGCCGTCTGGACTACACCGCCTTCACGAGCGAGCAGCACGAGCTCATCCTGAGCGCCCAGGCCGGTATTGACTGGTTCAGCCAGGACGACGAGCTCTACTCGCCGAACTTCCTGCAGTACGAGTCGGCTGACGGTTACCCGGGCTCCGCCCGCAAGCAGACCTCGCAGAACCGCCAGATCAACACCTCGCTCAACGCGGTCTGGAAGTACACCCCGTCCGCCTCTGGCTTCCTGAGCTTCATCAGCTCCGCCACGACGTCCGGTGGTATCCAGATCGAGGATCGTGGGCAGAACCGCTACGGCGTGCTCGCCCAGAACCTGATCCCCGGGATGGACAACGTGGACCAGGGGCGCATGGCTCCCTTCCAGAGCCGGTCGGCCGTGCGTGACCAGGCGTTCTATGGCCAGGAAGAACTCCTCGCCTTCGACGATCGCCTCTTCCTCACCGTCGGTACCCGTGCCGAGCGCAGCAGCGTGAACGGCGACCGCGACAAGCTCTACTTCTGGCCGAAGGCCTCCGGCTCCTTCCGCTTTCCCAACCTGGGTGGCGGCTTCGACGAGCTGAAGATCCGTGCCGCTATCGGCCGCTCGGGTAACCAGCCCCGCTACGGCGACCGCGACCTGCTGCTCTCCGCGAGCACGCAGATCAACGGTGAGAACTCGCTCCGCGCCGCCGGCACGCTCGGTAACCCGAACATCAAGCCGGAGACGATGACCGAGTCCGAGTACGGCGTGGACCTGTCCATGCTGGACAGCCGCGTCTCGCTCGAGGCCACGTACTTCGATCGTACCGTGACCGACCTCCTGCTCACCGCGCCGCTGCCGGCCAGCTCCGGCCTGTCGCAGCAGGTGATCAACGGCGGCCGGATCTCCAGCAAGGGCTGGGAGCTCGCGCTGGCGGCCACGCCGATCACGAACGACCGCCTCATCTGGACGTCGAACACCAGCTTCTACAAGGTCAAGCAGATGATCGAGGACCTGCCGGTGCCGACGTTCCGCTCGCCCTCCACCGGCTTCGGCTCGGCGTACGGCGACGCGTACATCACCGAGGGCTACTCCACCACGGCCATCTGGGGCAACCAGATCCAGCCGGATGGCAGCGTCAAGCTGAGCCCCATCGGCGATGCCACCCCGAAGTTCACGATGCAGTTCGCCAACAACTTCAACGTGCGGCCGTTCGCGGTGAACGTGCTCTTCGATTGGAGCAATGGTGGCGTGCGCTCGAACCTGACGCAGAACCTGTTCGACGAGGGCAAGAACTCGTGGGATTATGACCACGCCGCCCCGGATGGCGATCCGCGTCCGCTCGGTCTCTATCGTTACGAGACCTGGAAGAACGGCTCCAACGCGAGCGTATACCTCCAGGATGCCAGCTACGTGAAGCTCCGCGAGGTCACGCTGACCTACAACGTGCCGCAGAGCGTCACCCAGAAGATCGGCAGCGGCATCAGCAGCCTCCGCCTCAACCTGTCGGGCCGTAACCTCTACACCTGGACCGACTACTGGGGCATGGATCCGGAGTCCAGCAACTTCGGCAACAACAACGTTGCCCGAATCGTGGACCTGGCCCAGTACCCGCCGTCGCGCACGTTCTTCTTCGACATCAGCGTGGGGTTCTGAGCCGTGAACACTAATACTTCACAGCATCGCGCTGCCGATTCCTCGAAGGGATTCCACATGCGTCTCATTACTGGCGGCACGCTCGCCGTCCTGGGACTGACCCTGGCCGGGTGCAGCACGGACAGGTTGACGGTCCCCAACTACAACAGTCCCACGAACGAGGGTGTCTCGGCTGACCCGAGCGCGCTCCAGCTCACCGCCAACGGCCTCATCGTCGGCGCCCGTGGTGAGATGGGCAGCTGGATCAGCCTCACCGCCCGTATCGGGCGCGAGGCATACTCGTACACCCCGACGGAAGGTCGTAACACCACGACCTACCTGATGGGCCCGCAGGACCCCACGCGTGGCGCGGGTAACTCCGCCTGGGGCGGGTACTACTCCGACCTGCGCAACATCTACAACTTCGAGAACTCGATCCAGGCCAGCGAGCGTCTCTCCGACGCCCAGAAGAGTGCCGCGATCGGTTTCGCCGAGACGCTGGCGGGCTACGAGCTCTCCTTCGTCGTGGCGGCGCACGGCAGCTTCGGTGGGCCAGTGGAGGTCCTCGAGGATCCCCGCGAGCTCTCCCCGTGGGTGTCGCGTGACTCGATCTACAACAACGCGCTCGGACGCCTCGAGGCCGGTAAGGCCGCGCTGGCGGCTGGTGGCGGTGCGTTCCCGTTCAACCTGAACCCGGGCTTCGCGGGGTTCGACACGCCGGCTGGCTTCCTTAAGGCCAACCGTGCGTTCGCCGCTCGCCTGAACGCGCGCCGTGCTTCGTACGGTGTCGCTGGCTGCGGCGCCGCGCGTAGCGCCGCCTGCTACGAGCTGGTCCTGGCCAACATCGCCGAGTCGTTCCTGGATGTGAACGACCTGTCGTCCGGCCCGGCCTTCATCTACTCGACCGCCGCTGGCGACTCGCGTAGCCCGTTCAGCAACGCGTCGAACTCGGCGTGGGTCGCTCATCCGTCCATCAAGACTGATGCGCAGCTCCAGGCCAACGGCGATCCTGACCAGCGTTACCTCGACAAGATCTTCACCCTGGACCGTCCGATGGGTCCGGGCGGATCGGTGCCGGGTATCGAGACGGATCAGGACTTCACCGTCTTCGGCGAGCCCGAGGACCCGATACCGATGATCAACAGCGAGGAGCTCCTCCTCCTGCGTTCAGAGGCCAAGTGGTTCACGGGCGACAAGGCCGGCGCGATCGCGGACCTGAACATCGTCCGCACCACGTCGGGCAAGCTCCCCCCGTCCACGCTCACCACCACTAGCTCCGATAGCGACTACCTCACGGCGCTGCTCTATGAGCGTCGGTATTCGCTCCTCATGATGGGGCACCGGTGGGTGGACGTGCGCAGGTTCGGCATGCTCAACACGCTGCCGCTCGACCTGCCTTCGCACGAGCTCTTCGACGACCTGATCATCCCGCAGTCGGAGTGCCTCATCCGCGACAACGAGCCGCCGTCGTGCGCGTGACGGCCACGGATCCTCGTGATCCGTGAAGCTCTGGGCGCCCCGCGGCAACATCACGTTGCCGCGGGGCGTTCCACTTCCAGGCGGGAAGGGTGCGACACATGACATCGCGCCCACGCGCCGTGTGCCTCGCATACGCGATGACTGGAAGATCAGTCCTTCCGCTCGCTCGGGGCCGAGCGGTGATGCGACTGGAACCGACGGATCAGGTACCATGCCCCGCCGGCCAGTAGACCTGCCGGGATGATGACGCCGAGCGCCGCGATGAATCCCGCCACGAAGCCAACCATGTTGCGCCAGGCATCGCCCAGCGCTTCCACCAACGGGTTGCGTCCGGGGGCGCTTCCCGCGAGCGGGGCCTTCTCATGAACCGTAACGGTGAGGGTGCTCATCGCGACCCTGGAGCCGAGGTAGCGCAGCCGTCCCTCGTACCGCTCGATGGTCTCGCGTACACGGGCCAGCTCGCGCTCCACCGCCAGGACGTCCTCCAACTTCCCGGTGCGGCTGGCAAGTAGATCCACCAGGCGAGCTTCCAGCTTCTGCTGGTTTCGCATGCGGGCCTGCACGTCCGTGTACTCCTCTCCCACGTCCTCCGCCGCGATGTTCACGTACTCCACCTTCCCCAGCGGGCGCAGGCTGCTCATGGCCTCGTCGAATCGTGGGGCGGGTATCCTGAGTTGGAGGGTCGCGGAGCGCACGTCGTAGGCGCCCGACTGGCGATTGCTGCTGGTCACGTAGCCGCCAAGGCTGGTGGCGAGCGCCTGCACCGCGGCAGCGGCGCTGTCAACGTTCGCTACCTCCAGGCTCGCGTCGCCTGTGCGGATGAGCATCGGATCGGCTGTCGCCTGGTTCATGTTGAGGGGCTGATTCCCCGAGGCCATATCCGACGCCATATCCGTGGCAATACTCGCGGCAGGGACGGCTGGTACGCCGAGTGATGCCTGACGTGCGACCTCCTCCGCGTAGCCCACGCCCCCGGCAACCGTGGAGGCAAGGGGAGCGGTCTTCGGCGCGGCCTTGGCGGCGGACGCGAACGACAC
>Ga0206101_1000357_pt1 | contig 10150 bp, 7 predicted proteins | sample 1B0metagenome_FD_148613 | JGI IMG/M metagenome (GOLD analysis project Ga0206101, IMG submission 148613) | Enriched microbial communities from leaf-cutter ant dump, University of Wisconsin, Madison, United States - 1B0 | ecosystem: Environmental > Terrestrial > Nest > Insects nest > Nest dump... | reverse complement strand
CGCCAGCATATCTGTCCGGAGCGTCACCCGGCCGTCAGCACCATTGTAGCGGTGGCGCTGCAGGATACGACCGGAGAGGTCCGTGAGGAACAGGTCTGCAGGACGATCGCTCCATGCGGCGGGAAGCTGTACGTACAGGTGGTCATGCACCGGGTTGGGATAGCAGCGGACACCCTCGCCCGTTTTTTCATCGCTGATGCCCAGGGGAGCTATTTCAAAGCAGCCGGAATGGGTCACGCAGCTGCCGGCAGTGATCTCTACCTTGTAGGTACCGCCGGAGGCGTCGGGAGTATAGCTTTTCTGGGTGGCGCCGTTGACGGGCGTGCCGGTGCCGCAGTCTATCCACTGGTAGGAAGCGCCGTTGATATTGGCGGTCAGGGTGCGGTCCTGGACGGATACGGAGGTATCCACTTCGGTAACGGACAGCGTCAGCACAACGGTAGAGTCGCAGCCGCCGCCCGTGGGAAATTTATTGACGTAGCTGCCGGCTTCGGTCAGCACCCGGGAGCCTAACTGGTAGCTGTTGCCGCGGCATATGGTTTCCTGTATTGACGTTGTATTGGCACGGCAGTGATTATAGTAAGCCACAAAGCCGACAAGTCCGTTATAATTCGTCCGGTCAGCTACCAGCACGCTGCTGCTGTCCGGCAGGTCCTTGTCAAAATCCGCGGATTCGTAGAAGCTCCCGTAGGCATGCACTCCGTCTGCGTCGGTACAGATACCGTATGCGGTCAGCTCGTAGAGACCGCCCGGCTTATGTATGTTCATCAGCTTATGGGATGCAAGGGTGCCGTCGAGATTATATATGGCCAGCCGCCCGTCCGTTGCCGTAACGGTGGCCGTCCCGGGATCTATGTCCATGCCCGCCGGCAGCTCCAGCCAGGCATAAATCTGGCTGCCGGACAGCCTCATCTTTGCATAGGGCCCGGTCAGCCCTGCGCCGCCGATCACCTTTCCCCACTGGTAGCTGCCGGCGCTGCTGTATTTGGCCAGGAAAATGTTCCCGACATCCGTTCTGACCGGCGTAAGCGTCTGTACGGGAGTGCCGCCGTCCATGTCCATTGCCGCCCAGAAGTTACCGTTGATATACATGTCCCCGTTATTCGCCACACTGATGTGCTCGATATATTCTGCGTTTGCCCCTCCCGGGTAGCCGTAGACCGGGTCGTGGACCGGTATATTGTGCACCATGTCTGCGGTGCTGCTGGTTGGCGGTATTCTGCAGAAATATATCTGGTTGACCACACCGGAAAAGCCGTCCGCGCTGGTCCTGCCTGCGAAATAGACATTCCCTGCGGCATCTGTGGTGATGGCCGTCCCTACATTTCCCTGCCCGTAATCGTCGTCGCCGATCAGGATACCCCAATCGAACGAGCCGCTGCTGGTATATTTCACCGTGAACGCATTGCCGGAAGCCCCGTCTGCGAGGAACGTATAGCCCGGATCCGTCGAAAACTCCGTGATATCGTAATAATCCCCGGTGATGTATATATTGCCGCTGTTGTCCACCGCGGCATCATGCGCATATACCGAGCCGGCGCTTTGAACATCCTTTGCCCATACCAGGGCGGCGTTCGAGGCATTGTACTTGGCAATGAACATATCAGCCCAGGCAGCGGTCAGCGTATAAGGGGCGCCGCTGTTCAGGTTGAAATTAATCGTGCCGCCGAATGTCCCGATCAGGATAATATTTCCCGATGCATCCACCCGGATCTTGTCGCCCGCTGATCCTGCCTCCAGGGATCTGCCCCAGACCAGGCTGCCGGTCGCGGTATATTTACCTATAAAATACACATCCGAAGAGACGGTGCTGGTATTCTCCACGATAAGCGTGCCCGGTCCCGGATCTATGTCTGCTTTATCCGAGACATACCCCAGGAGGTACCGGTTACCCTGGTTGTCAACCGCCATATCTTCAATCTCGGCGCCGTAAAATCCTTTAGCCCATTGATATTGCTGCGCGGAAGCCGTGCCGGCGATGGCAGCTATGAAAAAAACGGAGAGCAACAGTTTATGTAGCATAACTATTGATTTATGCATACAAAACTACATATTTTTTTCATAGTGCCCTGCAAGCGCCCTGCAATATTGTTCCCTGTAAAGATGCTACAGCGCTCCTTTAAGCATCTTCCTGATCACTTCTCCTTTGCTGTTTACGTGCAGTTTTCTATATATATTTTTTATGTGGAACCTTACAGAGTCAATGGTAACGGACAGCCTGGCAGCGATCATTTTATAGCTCAGCCTGGTCCTGCACCTGTCTTTCGTCAGGTTCTTTTATGAATTTTTTAATTGACGGAAAAGAAAAAAACATTTTACTTTGTACCACAAAGTATATTTTATGACCGGCACAAAAGACGATTCACTTGAAGCGCTCCGGGACATCCGCAGCATCATGGAGCGTTCCGCACGCTTTCTTTCGCTCAGCGGCTGGAGCGGCGTCTGGGCGGGAGGCGCTGCGCTCGCAGGGGCTTATATTGCGCGGCGGTGGCTGCAGGCGTATTACTTCGGCGATACGGACGCCGCCGATTTCATTACCCTGCGCAACCGGCTGGTGCTGCTGGCGCTGGCCGTGCTGCTGACGGCGCTGGCCGGCGGTTATTTCTTCACGCAGCGCAAAGCGAAACGGCAGGGCGGGCCGCTGTGGAACAGCGCGTCGAGGAATATGCTCGTCAGCCTGGCGCTGCCCCTGGCGGCCGGCGGCGTGTTTGTGCTGGGGCTGCTTTACCACGACGACTGGACGTACGTAGCGCCGGCATGCCTGGTATTTTACGGACTGGCGCTGATCAGCGCGGGCAGGTATCTGGTCAGCGACATCCGCTATCTTGGCTGCCTGGAAGTACTGCTGGGCTGCGCGGGCATGTTCCTGCCGCGGTACGGGTTGTATCTTTGGGCGGCAGGCTTCGGAGTGCTGCATATCCTGTACGGCATCATTGTGTGGTATAAATACGACAAGGCAGACAGCAGATGAAGAACCCGATCGGAAAACTCAACAGGATATTCGACAGCCGCATCCGCATCGGCATCATGAGCGCGCTCGTGGTGAATGAGTCCCTCAGCTTCAACGAGCTGAAGCAGCTGATAGACGTCACCGACGGCAACCTTGCCACCCACCTGAAAACCTTGGAGGACAACGCCTATATCAGCATCCGGAAAGGCTTTGTCGGGCGCAAGACCAACACCACCTATACCATCACCAGGGCCGGCGAAAAGGCTTTCCGTGCTCACCTCGACGCACTGGAAGCTATCATCCGGCAGCTTAACTGATTTTTTTGCCTTATTTACTTTGAATTTAAAAGTGCTTTGGAATTAAACAAAAAAGCTACTGACCGTTTTTATCAAAATGAATTCTGCTTTTTCAATTAAAGAAATAATCACCGCTCAAAACAAAATCAATATGGAACAGGTAACATCAACAGCCGGCATTCACGGCTACTTCGTGCAGAACCGCGTATGGTTCAAAGGCCTCCTGATCGGCATGCTCATCCTGCTCATGCTGATACCCGCCGCCTTCGTCAGCAATCTTGTGCAGGAACGCGCCGCGCGCCAGGAAGAAGTGGCCAGGGAGGTCAGCAGCAAATGGGCCGGCGCACAGACCGTAACGGGCCCGGTGCTTGTCGTACCTTATTACGTGGTCAGCACCGATGAAAAAGGGGAGACATCCCGTACTGTCAGACAAGCTTACTTCCTTCCCGACAAGCTCGGCATAAGCTGCAGCCTCCGGCCGGAGGTCCGCCACCGCAGCCTGTACTATGTCACGCTCTACCGCTCGCAGATCCGCCTCGACGGCGCCTTCACCCCGCCGGACATCCGCCGGCTGCAGCTCGCGCCGGAGCAAATGATCTGGGAAGACGCCCGGCTGCTGGTCGGCATCGGCGACGCGCGCGGACTGGAAGAAGAGATATCCCTGAGCTGGAACAACGACATCCGGCAGATGGAAGCCGGCATACCCGCAAACGAAGCGGTGCAGCACGGACTGAACGCACCGGTCGCCATAGACGCGCAAACGCCTGTGCGCTTCAGCATGGACATCCGGCTGAAAGGCTCGGGGCATCTCTACCTTACGCCCGCAGGCAAAACGACGAACGTCGTCATGAGCGCCCCCTGGAAAGACCCGGCGTTCGACGGTCAGTACCTGCCTTCGGAGACGCCGTCCGTTTCAGAAAAAGGGTTTACCGCCAGGTGGAAGATCATGGACGTGTCGCGCAGCTACCCGCAGTCGTGGAAGGACGGCAGCTACGACATCGGCGCGGCCGCGTTCGGCGTAAAGCTGCTGCAGCCGGTGGACAGCTATGCCAAAACCGACCGCTCCGTCAAATATGCGCTGCTGTTCATCTCCCTGACCTTCGCCGTCTTTTTCTTCCTCGAGATAAGGCAGAAAAAGCAAATCCACCCGCTGCAATACATACTCGTAGGCTTCGCCCTGTGCATTTTTTACACGCTGCTGCTGTCCGTCTCCGAATACACCGGCTTCAACCCGGCATACGCAATCGCCGCGACCGCGACCGTGCTGCTCGTCGGCATGTACACGTGGAGCATATTCCGGAGCAGGAAAACGGGACTCGGGTTTTCGCTCGCGCTGACGATGCTCTATGCTTATATCTTCATCCTGATCCAGCTGCAGGACTATGCCCTGCTGTTCGGCAGCATCGGCCTATTTTGCATCCTGGCGGGGATGATGTATTACTCCCGGAAGATTGACTGGTACCACACCGGGAAGCAGTCCGCCGGCTGATGCCTGCCGGTAAACGCCGGCATGCGATTGTTACCGGATGCTTTCCGCGTCCATGCCGGCGCCTTTCTGCTTTACGGAGCGCCCGGCCGCGTGTGGCGCTGCGCTGCATGCGCCATTTCCTTTTGCCTGTATGCGCGGAGCATCCGTTCCGCTTCGTATTGTTCGTCGCCGATCAGGTGCCAGCGCTGGCTGCGGCGCAGCTCGTCGAGAATGCCCGCGGTGTTGAAGCTCGTGTAGCCGCCCTGTTCGGTGATGATGAGGTGGTCGAGCACTTCGATGCCGATCAGCTCTCCCACCTTTATCATCCGGCTGGTGAAGGACTTGTCGGCCTGCGAGGGGGCGATATTGCCGCTCGGGTGATTATGCACGAGCACGATCCGCAGCGCCAAACGGTGCAGGGCCGTACGGAAGATATCCGGCGGGTTGGCCGCAACGCTGTTCTGGCGGCCGAGCCCGATGAGCTCGAGGTACAGCAGCCGGTGCTCGTTGTTGAGTCCCATCACCCAGAAATGTTCCTGGCTGCGGCTGAGACGGTTTTCGCGCAGGAGCACGCGGCGCATGAGCGTGGCGATGGGCTCGGGGCTGCTGTATGACTGGTTCTTTTGCCATTCGGAAAGTCGGATGTTCATAATTGTTGGCTTTTACACCGGTTAGAAAATGGATAATAGTTGCCTTTGCGCCCACATAATTGTTTTTGCGGGCGATACACGCGCTGGTAACACACCGGTTGGTGGCACATGATAGAGCAACGATGCAGGAGGAATCTTTTGCTACGCCGGCTTGTGGCAAAGTAAGTGAGGACGCCTTGTTTATGAACATAAAACGGGCGTGGGACTCGACTTACCGTAACTGAGGCTGTAGGTGGCCTGACAACAATAAGTACTGAGTAGCCCACGCCCGGGTTCGTGAACCATCCACTCCTTATCTCGTTGTCGTTGAAACTTCCTACATTTCAGCTACGAGATTCAAAGCGAATTATCATCAATCATCATTAATGATGCTTCCGCAGACACAATTTGTTGTGTCTTAATGCAAAATAAAAAAGAGTTTCTGAATTTACAATGATTTACCACACATAAATTATTCATAGTTAGTATAAAAATGAATATTTGGGGATGAAAAGATTGAATGTACAGAGGGTTTTGAAAAAGTGAAAGCACTACACAATCTGTTATTTCTGGTAATTGCTTAATTTCACATGTAACCGTCTATCTCACACCGTACAGTTGTGTGTCCTTCCACCATGAAAATTTTGCAGCACTGGCAATTCGCCAAGGCATCCGGATATCTGCTTTATCACGGGATGTAAACTCCCTAAAATAAAAAACATGAAAACCGGAAAGAAAAAGAAAGATATCTCACCGTGGCACGTTGCAGTAGCTGCTGAAGCTATAGCTGCCGGTCAGTTTGCCCGCCTGGGCTACGATGTATCCGTTCAATACGGAGCAGACCAGCCTCAGTACGATTTAATTGTTGCCAAGAATGACAATGTTGTCAAGGTATCCGTAAAAGGTAGCCAGGACGGGTCATGGGGGCTGACCCAGGGACACAAGAAGAATGTGGATTATCACCAGGCTGCTGACCTGTGGCTGGCGAAACATACAAATAAACTCATCTACTGTTTTGTCCAGTTTAAAGGAACAACCATTGATGAACTGCCCAGAATCTACTTGGCAGTACCCGGAGAAATCGCACAACGGCTAAAGGATACGGCAAATAAAAGAGGAGATACGATACTCCATGAAAGTCATACCTATAAAATGAAAAAAGCAGCCGGCTATGGTACCACCGATAAAATCCCCGATGAATGGAAATTCTCAAAAGAGCGGATGGAAAAGTTAATGGCTGAGATCAATACTCAAATTCCTGTACTTTGACTTTATAACAATAAAAAAGAAGCTATCAATGGAACAAGCTCAAAAAAATGAAATCCTGAAGCAGTATGAATTATACCGGCTGAAGTATAAAAATGATTTTGATGACCGGCGGAAACAATTAGCTTTTGTGCCTGTTGCTGCCGACATCATCAAAGCTACGTTAGAAGATCCGCAACCTTCAAATGAGAAATATACAGGACTAATCCAGATATTAAAATATGAATCCTCGGATGAAAATATCAAAAAGTATCTTGCCATCAACATAGCTGACAAAAGGAAACAGCAAGACTTGTACGAACGTATAAAATCATCCGGGCATACCGGCTTCACATACGCCGGGATGGCTGCAATTAAAAAGCCTACCCTTATCCAAGGAGCATTAATAAGGAAATTTCTACTGGACAGCGTTCAGGTGAGAAGCATACCGGAAGCGATACAACTGGTTGAAGCCTTTGAAAAAGAACGTATTCCTGAGGTTACAGCAGGTATTTATTCTCCCTGGCTATATTATTTAAACCCACGAATCTTTCCAATAGCCAACCAGAAACATGAGCGTTTTCTAAAACAGTACGGTCAACCGGTAAAGAGCTATTGCAATGCAATAAAATTCTTTAATGAAGTGGCAACGATTATTAACGAGCAGGATTTGGGAATAGTAGACTACTTCGCATACTGTTTTTCAGGGTCATTGCCACAAAACAATAGTACACATAGTGTACAAACAAAAAAGCCATTGAACCTTATCCTGTATGGACCGCCCGGCACAGGTAAAACATATAGTACCATAGAACTATCCTGTCAAATCCTGGGATTTGAGTATGTTGATGAATCCGAAGAGGATAAACGCACACAGCAAAGGACATCTTATACAGAATATAGAGAAAGGGGACATATTCAGTTTATCACTTTTCATCAAAATATGGCTTATGAGGATTTCATAGAAGGGATTAAACCATTGCGGCCGGCAGCCGGAGCTACTCACTTGCAATATGATGTGGTACCGGGTATTTTCAAAAAGCTTTGTATTGACGCCAGCATGGAGTTTCTTTCTCCAGAACAAAGAGAAGCTTTAAAAGACAGACCTTTTGAAGAAAAAGTAAATGCAGTTGAAAAGATTGATTGGTCGCTGGCCCGGGATGAAGAGGTACAGCCTTACGTTTTGATTATTGATGAAATAAACAGGGGTAATATTGCGCAGATATTTGGTGAACTGATCACGCTGATCGAAACAGATAAACGGCTCGGAGAGAAAGAGGCTCTATCAATAACCTTACCATATTCCAAATCCACCTTTGGTGTGCCGCCTAATCTGTATATCATCGGCACTATGAATACTGCCGACAGAAGTGTGGAAGCGTTGGATACGGCATTAAGAAGAAGGTTTGAATTCGAAGGTATCTTTCCGGAACCCCAGCTGCTTGAGCCTAAAGAAATGATTTATCATTTGTGGGTTCATGAATTATACCAGAACATGGCATGGGATGGTCCGGTATACAGGGCTGCTGCGGACAATTTATATCAGCTACTTGGCACAGAGGCATCCATAGAAGATAACATAGAAGAAGAAACATCTCATTATTACCGCGAGTACCTGAAAACAATTGATGAAAAGTCTTTTTCCGGTCTCAACTTAGCAACACTTCTTGAAGTTATCAATAAACGGTTGACCCTGCTCCTTGACCGGGATCATACGATCGGGCATGCCTGGCTGATGCAGGTATATAGCCTTGACGATCTGAAGCATGTATTTCGGACCAAGATCATTCCATTGCTTTACGAATATTTTTACAACAATACCGGCAAGATCGGGTTAGTGCTGGGAGATGCATTTATGAAGGTTACGCCTGTGAACAATAAAGATTTCGCCGCATTCTCCGCTGCAGATGAATTCAACTTTCAGACAGAAGCGATGCAATATGAACTTCGTCCTGTTGAAGAACTGACCCTTGAAGACTTTATCAGCATATATAACCCGGATATACGAATGAAGCCCCGAAAACCTGCAATAGGCCCACAACTTGCTGATATATCTACGGTAAAAGCAAACTAGCCATATCATGAAAAGGCCTGGTCCGGTACAACTTTTCGAACACGATAAGCTGACAATAGATCAATCCGGCAGTATTTTCAAACAGCGCCATCTTGACCTGCTGGAAAAATACCATGAGGCAACTGGTGGAAAATATTTTTCGCTGATCCGGAACGGCATCCGCTTTTGTAATTATGTAGGTGTGATACAGGCAGGGGAGCTGACTATTGAAATTCTACCAAAGCCGGACAGAAACAGTAAAGACAAGACCCTGTGGCGGGCAGTGCTCCTGGATATGCTCCGGGAATGCCACTGGATGCAAATAGATACTCATGAAAATGCGCAATTACAATTACGTAATAATGCCATTCTGGACGCTTACTTTGATATCTTTCTCACAGCCTGTGAAACATTACTGCATCAGGGACTCGTCCGTAAATACCGACGTCAGGAAGGAAATTGTACAGCATTGAAAGGCCGGCTTGTATTCTCACAACACATTCGCCGGAATACCGTGCACCAGGAGCAGTTCTATGTAAGTCATACCGTGTATGACAGCAATAACCTGTATAACCGTATCCTGCTGAAAGCAATAAAGCTGGTAATGCATCTGGCACCAGTGTCACTGACGGACAAAGCAGGCCGTGTTTTGTTTGACTGGCCGGAATTGCCGGACATCGGCGTGCATGAAGATCTCTTCAGCCGGATAAAATATGACCGTAAAACGGAACGTTACCGTGAAGCGATGGAGATCGCCTGTATGCTGCTGCTTAACTATCGTCCCGATCTGAGCCACGGTACACAGGACGTGCTGGCAATCCTTTTTGACATGAATGAGCTGTGGGAAGAGTTTATTTACCGACGGCTGAAAAAGGCTTTATTGCATGCATACGGCAACGGACATATCAGCCGCCAGTCACGCCGCAACTTTTGGCAAACAGACAATTTTTACAAGACCGTACGGCCGGATATTGTCATCCATCTGAACGGCCTGACAACAATACTCGATACCAAATGGAAAAACTACGATAACCTGCGGTTGATTGATGATGAATTGAAGCAGATGTACGTATATAGTCATCTATGGAATGCGGACAGGACATTCTTGGTCACACCGTTTCATGATCCGGGTGTTGTATTGCGGCAGTCAGGCTGTTATCATGAGTTGCAAGGAGACACTACTATTTTAGGTAGAAATAGTTGTTCATGGCTGGGTGTAAATGTTGTAAAAGCCAAGTCTGAAACGAAGGGAAAATTGTGTCCGGATATAGGGGAATATTTGTTGCAGCAGATATCTCTCTAATTACTGTTTTCATGGCAAATTATCGAAGCTCCGGTTGGTAATATATGCCTTGAACTTTTCGTCATTGACGGCTTGATCACCCATTCCCCATGCGTTCCACCCGGATAAACTGGCCATTTTCAGAGACGAGAAGAATCCACGATACATTTATTTTGAAGAAACCGTCACAAAAATTTTCCGGATCGTTCCGTTTTGTTCCACAGATC
>Ga0206101_1000356_pt1 | contig 10157 bp, 14 predicted proteins | sample 1B0metagenome_FD_148613 | JGI IMG/M metagenome (GOLD analysis project Ga0206101, IMG submission 148613) | Enriched microbial communities from leaf-cutter ant dump, University of Wisconsin, Madison, United States - 1B0 | ecosystem: Environmental > Terrestrial > Nest > Insects nest > Nest dump... | reverse complement strand
TCCTGCTTCTTAATGGCAGATACTATCTGGCTTTCTGTAAATCTGGACTTTTTCATCCCCTAATGATTGATTTTAAAGTTAGACAATGTCTATACTTTTAAATCGGTTATTTTTGGGGACCCCGACACTTCCTCTTCATTCACTTTAAATTTGGTAACTATACCCATTTACACGTAAATCCATATCCAAAACAAATATCCTTATAATTAGAAGAATTTACACGCAAATGATGTATCTTTGCCCTGTAACACTTCTAAAATGGATTTCGCCTTCAAAACAATAGCTGAATTTAACGACTACTTCCGGGATGAAAAAACCTGCTACGAGTTCCTCGAAAACCAGCGCTGGGGCGGTAATCCGGTTTGCCCTCATTGCGGAAGTGAGAAGTATTACAAAGTAAAGCCGCGCGGTAAGTTTCAGGATATTCCCTCTTACCGGTGTGCTAACCGCTCATGTGATCTTCCGTTTACCGTGCGTACAGGCAGCATATTTGAAGGCAGCAAGGTAGAACTGCGTAAATGGTTTCAGGCGGCTTATGAGATTACCACGAGCAAAAAAGGGATTAGTTCCGTGGAGCTTGCCACCCGTATAGGTGTCAGCCAGAAAACGGGTTGGTTCATCAATCATCGTATCAGGACTATGCTGGCGGATACCGCCCCGGAATTACTGGGTGGTATGGTAGAAGCTGATGAAACGTATGTAGGTGGTAAGAACAAAAACAGGCACAAGGATAAAAAGATAGAAGGCAGCCAGGGACGCAGCGCCGCTGATAAAACGCCGGTTGTGGGACTGGTTGAACGTGGCGGTCGTGTAGTGACCTTCGTTACACAGAATACGGATGCGGAAACCCTGTATCAGATAATCGGCAACAATGTCGCTGATGGTGCAACGATCGTAACTGATGCCTATCGTTCTTATAGCGGCATCGGAGAAGCGTATAAGCATATCACCGTAAAGCACGAGGAAGGCGGCTATGTAGTGGTAGAAAACGGCAATTCCTTCCACACACAGAACATTGAGAACTTTTGGAGCCAGTTAAAGCGCGGGTATGTCGGAGTATATCATTACATCAGCCCAAAGCATCTGCATCGGTATTGCAATGAGTTCGCTACACGCTATAACCTGCGGGATATTAGTAATATTGCACGGTTCCTGCATGTGGTTAAAAACAGTGATATACAGAAAATTACTTATGCAGAATTAACAAAATAAGTTAAAGTGATTTGCAATATTAAAAAGGTCACATATCTTTGCAGAAACAAGAAAGCCCCGTAGAAACGGGGCGATGCTCTCGCGAAGCATTTCTTGTACCAGTTATAAACGACTTATCCGATAGCTGGCGTGTACCAATCCTGCTTATGAGACAGGCGGTTTATACCAGAACCAATGAGGTCAGCGGTATATATTGGCCACTCTGTTTTTTCGGGTAGTTTCATTCCTTGACTGGGTTTATGGATAGGCCGCATTTATGCGGCTTTTTCTTTATATCTCAATTTTTCTTCATCATACATATATTGCGGTAATATTTCTCCCTTACTATTCATCCATTCTTTGAAACCATAGACCATATTATTTTTGGAGGTGCCTACTATATAATTGGTAAGCCCATGCTTGTCTTTTTTGACGGACGTGGAAAGAACGGAAGACATGTATTTAATATCCTTAAGGGCATCAACCTCCTGAAGTTCGTTTCTGTGCATAAAACGACCTGCTGATCTGATAACATTAGCAATCCGCGCGCTGGCACTTGTGCCCGTTGGTTCATCTTCTGTTTTTTCGGAAACATTGCTATGAATAGCGAATGAAACAGTATTATTGGTACGAGATAAAATCTTGGCCGATTCGAGTAGCATTTTCCCTTCTTCAAGGAGTTTGTTACCTTCCGCTATGAGATCATTACCAGCCTCGATTAGATTTTTGATAATCTCCGACTTGTTCATCGTTTTTTTCGATTTGACACAAAGGTACAAGAAAAACAAATCGGCAAAAACTTTTTTTCATAAAAAGCTTAAAGTATCAATTCGGCTCATTGCGAGTTGTCTATTGGGCATAAAAAATCCTCCTGATTTATTTAAAATCAGGAGGATTTGATTTATTCGGTTTATTGCCCTATTCTTCCTTCATTATCCCCGAATTACTATATGCCCTGTTGAATAGCTTATACCGGTCTAATCCCCTTATATAAAAGGTATTTCCAGCTTTGTAAGGATAATACCGCACCCATTTATCACTATCTTTTTTCGTCTTTCGGAAATCCCGTTCTTTTATCGAGAGCACTCTGCTGATAAAAAACTGGTCATCTATATATGCAGGGTTATTCCCATTTTCTGAAAGACTATAGGTTATGAAGTTGCGGAAATAATCAGCATATTCCGGGTCAATATCAGTAATGATCGGATAAGTCTTGCCGGCTTCTTTAGGATGGATATACCGGTCTTTGTTTTCCAATATCCTGTATGATGACCGATAGAACATATGGGCGCCTGGCGGGATGAATGAAACACGTTCTTCTTTTGTTTTGACAGATATATTGGTGTGCCCGGCCACTCCAAGGCTGCGTGAGCTGTAATAGGCAACGGAAGTTCCGCTGGTTACTTGCCGACTGCGTTCTTCATAATAGTTCAGCTTCTCATTATTGAATATGAAAGAAGATTTCTTCCAGTCAATATAAATTGGCACATCCAGTTTATTGGTGACCTCAAAGGACATTATACCGTTTCTTCCCCAAAAGGAATATGTGATCTTCAGGGTATCGTTTTCATGGATTAAGTCCATCTTGTCGCCTATAGGAATTCCATTGGTTGTGTAATAAATCTGGGCATACTTGGAACATCCAGAGATCATGATTGCTGCAATAAACAACAGGAGTGTTTGCTTCATTTGTGTGGTAAGTTTGTGGTTAACAATAGAGCAAGAAAATAGCGCAACCGATAACCATTGCCACCACAGGCCTACCACAGCCTACAAAAGCGAATGGCACAGTTGCGCCGTCTTAGGCGCACCCGCACACATCCTGTCGCTTTTGTTTTCTAAGTGGTAGTTAGTGGCAGCAACGAATGTACAAGTACGTAATTTCTTACAAGGGCAAATGTATGGCTTTGCCTTAACTATTCAATGCAGGCAAAATGCTATCTTTGTAGCATGTCGGATAAAGACAAAAAACAGGAGCCGAAGAAGCGCGGGAAATATGAGCAGTCTTTGAAGGTGAAGGGTTCATTTCTGGACGTGATGCAGGCTGCTGTGAACGACGCGAAGAAAAAGGATAAGAAGAAGCCGTAAAAATTCATGCCTTACGGCTCTGAAATGTTTTATTTCTCTGCGTGTAGATGGGTATAGTTGCCTTAAATTTTGTGTAGAAAGTTGCCCTTGCCTCATTTTGGTAGGATATTATTAGGGGTTTATTAAGCTGACTTTCAGGAATGCTCATGTATTTATCTTTAGGAGTGCCAGATTTAATATGAACATTTCGTACTTGAAAGGTACATCTCAATGTTAACGATGCTCCCGGCTCCAAACTCGCTAAATCCGGCAACTGATCTACACGTGAGAATATATCCCTATGATTTAGCAATTTTATATTGTAAGCTGGATTGTTTGAGGCATTTTTGAGAGTTAGCCTATATTCGGAAACAAAATCAAAAACAAAAATTGCATCACCAACAAATACCGGTTCATCTGCAGGATTCTGACTTGACGCACCTTTAGGAATTTGTTTAGACTGAACAAAGGTTAACGACGCGTCAATCTTAGCCCCCTTCCGCCAATAGCTGTATAAAGCATAGCCTGTCTTTCCTAACGCGGTGAATATTCCAATGGGTAAACTCATTTCTGATCGTTTATGGTAGATGTAATTTATGAGCAGTCAGAGTTTCGTAGATATATTTTAACGTGTCATTTTCTACCAGCTTACCGAGAGCGAGGTCAACAACTTTTCCTTTTACTATTTGCCCCCAGTTCTTTTATTCAACGTTTTATACAACTAATTATCACCAACTTTTTTGGCACCATTACCATTTTTTTCATCGTGTAATTTAATCAACTCAATTTGCAAAGGATCAATGAATTCTTCTTCGTTAACTTGAAGATAAGTTGAATTAAATACAATTCGATTAGCCAATTTTTGTCCATTTTTTAATTCGATATCGACAATTTGAAAGCCCATACCTTGTTCAGGTAATGATTCAAGTAGTTTAATTTGGGTATCCAAAAGTTTTACTTTTTTTGTCATTTCCCATAAGATTTTTTCTGAAAATAGGTATTAGTTGATGTTCCATTTTCAAAGTATGCTTCAATACCCCCACCTTCATGCTCAAAAGCAGGTTGAACAATCCCGCGTTGTAAGATATCACTTGTTCTTGGCTTGATGTAGAATGCCCATTTAATAGTTTCATCATTAGGAAGAGCATATCTATCAATAGGGTCATCATTTGTCCAAACACATTCGTTGTAATCCTTTTCAGTAGTTGTGTAACTTCCCGGCTTAAGTTTTTTATCTCCAAAATCAATTCTTTTGTCATCTTCGTAAGCCGATATCCTTACAAAAACTTCTGTTCCGTTGGCATTTTCTTGGGAATTATCCTTAGCTCCTTTATCGCCAGAATGCCGCTTTTTGTTTGCCTTTGTTTCACTGAATCCTAATGCTTTGCTTTGTATAATTTCTGCCTTATTTAATACTCTTATTGAGTTTGTTTCGAGAATTAATTCATTTGACCTGTTTAGTACTTTGGAAAACCCCTCTGAGAAAATTTGTCTTTTATAGGTTTTGAAATCTGCATCGAGATTGACAACTAGCTCTGAATTATAAACGATATATCTCTTTACTCCTGTTTGTCCAAATCTAGTCGCTTCAACTATTTGATACCCCATTCCTGTTTCAGGTTTATGCTGTAATGTATTTGAGTCTGAAATAAAAAGTTTGTAAATCATAACTTAAAATTTGATGAGAATAGTTTTTAACAGCTGAAGTTCATGGTAATTTCGTTTTCTTCAAAACTATGTACGTCATTTTCCATGATCCAGTATTTCCAAGTGGCAGGAACCGAGATTTGAAATATGCCGCTATTGTCAATTGCTTTCAATGTTCAGGTATTTGTGCTAAAGAATGATTAGCATAGCTCATTTATCAGCTTTTTTGAGATAAATTTTTGGAAAGTTTTTATCGGCAATTTTCAAATCTTTTCTGATCGCTTTGATAAGTTCAGTCAGATATATGTCATGTAAATCGTTTTGTTTGCCAACTGCATCTTCTTCGTAGCTGAGCATTTTTGTTACTACATTTTCGCTTGCAATTAAGAATAGCTTATCTCGTGCAAAAACATATCGTGCAATTGCCTCCTTATTATGGTTGTCACCGGCAAGATGATGTAAGGCTTCTATGTAAGCAACATAATGCTCTTCTTTCAACTTTTTTGTCTGAAGAATAATACTGTTTCGGTTCGCCAGCCAAGCTCCAATAAAAGAGACTGTTATTGCCGAAATTGCACCTAAGATTGAAATATATAGTTCAATAGTCATTTTTATGTTTTCTCTTTCATCATTCACCCTGTTGTTCTTCCCATTTCTTTTCAGCCTCAACTAATTCTTGATGCCAATCCCAAAGTTCTTGCATTGTTTTAAAGTTATTGGGAACTGGATTTGATGCGCTAAATGCTTCATCAGGCGTCAGGGGTTCAATGTGTTGAAAATAACTCTCGCAAGTTCTTCTTGGATTTGCTGCTAAAGAGGATGCAAAATAATCCGTCGCATAATCGTAGTGATGAGAATGTATGAACGCATCCCACTGGGTTCTTATTTCTTCTTCCGATCGAATATCAATAATTTCAAACTGCTCTATATTTCTGTCATCCGAACTTCCCCATGCTTCGTTTAAAAGCCTGATAGCTTCAATATCGGTTGCTGGTGCACCGTATCCAAAAGTTGTTACTCTTTTCGTACTATCCGAATTCAGCCATGCTCTGACTATTTCCCATTCAGTGTTAATAAACTCATCGTCTGTATAATTCTTCTGTTCAACTGGATAGAGTAATCTTGTTGGTTCAAGATAATTTCCTGTATTTTTTGAATACCCTCCTGCCGGGCCATATTGCTTATCCTTCGCACTATATCCTATAGCAACATTTCCATGTAAAAATGATAAAGATGGCAAGTCCGCTTTACCCTTGTTTCTATTCCAAGCCTGATACAAAAAAGGATCCCAATTAAATGTTGCAATAAGATCTTTGGGCCGCAGAGCCAGAACTAAATAATCATAAATAGTCGGTTGATCTGGAAGATGCATTTCTTTGAAATAGTCATAAACCCGATATTCTATTTCGGTTATTTCTTTTGACTTGGAATTATTGCGGTAAAGGCTACTGTATAGTTTTTCAAAATTTTTGGCTTTGAGATTATCCGGTAGCGTTTCAACAATACCCCGTAGACCAACGACATCAATGAAATTATCCATTGAAGGAAGTTTTTTACCCTCAGGAATTGGGTCACGGTAAGTAGCTGCAATACTTGCACCTGCCCCAAGAATCACTACATGCCTACCGCCCCCCATAACTGTATTGACTCTATCCTCTCTTGTCTTTGGCATTTCTTATAGAGATTTCATACTTGAATATCAGGAAGGAGTAGGCATGGACGTATCTGAATCTTTTTTTGAGATCAAATCGTTTGCATTCGTTATCATTTTCTGACAGCGCTCATGAAAATCAACTGCTCTTCTCAAAAAGAGAAATGCAAATAGGCTTGCGATAATAAATGCCAAAACAATATCCCTATTACAAAACTCTCTACATTTTGTATGTAGGAATAAAAAAAACAAAAAGATGGTAAGCGAAAAAAACATGCTGTAAGCCATTTGTCTTAATGCAAAAAATTTGCTGATTAATTTAAAGTTTTCAGGACTTTGGTGGCGAATATTTGTTAATTCTTTTTCCCTTTTTCCAAAACTTATTGGAAGTCCTAAAGTCCGTTTATCTCCCCATTTTTTCATTAACGGTTGGAATAATTCATAGGCAGGATAATGAAAACAGAACCCGATGCAATAACAGGCAATTAATACACCGATCAATTGAGCAATCGTAATTGCTTGTAAAAACGCGCCAATAGTGCTAAATTTAAATGGGACATCTTCAACGATGAAACATGCAATTATAAATGCGGGAATCCCTGGCAGAACAGCGCCAAAAAAATCAAAAAATTCAACCTTTAAACTATTCATTGCTCGTAGTTACATAAGAGAGTTAATATTTATTTCCGCACATTTTTTATCCAGGTCATTACTGTATTTTAATAATGGCATATCCATACAATTACGTGTTTCGGCTTCAATTTCCTTCTTTATAGAACCAAAATGTTCAGGGTGAATTTCAAATATTTTCCAATGTTCGGGATAAAATTGACTATTGATGGGAGTAGTAATACTTTCCAGTGGTTGGTACAGAAAATTACCCCTTTGTATTTGAATGCGACTAACTCCTAATTTTTTCACTGCAATATCACTATACAACGGTGCTGGATGTATCATGCAAGGTCGATTAAATGTAAAAGGATTGACTTCTCTTAATTCATCTTGTTGGATCAATTCAAAACTACTTGATTCAATATCCAAACAATATATTCTTGCAGAAGATTCCCCTGCATTTTCAATAGCAAATTGGAAAGCAATAGTATCGTCAGTTGTAAAATCGCTTAGACGTGATTTTAATCCAAAGTGACGACCCATAAACCATAATTCCCAATTATTTAAATTTGTTATTGCATACTCTTCTATTAGTGTTTGGGTAAAAGCAGTCATTACATTTTGCTCATAAATATAGGGATCGCTAATGCGTGGAAATAAGTCGTTATATGCCATTGATGGTACAAGGTGATAAGTTGCATTAATTCCGCGATAATAATATCTGCCACATCGAGGATATGGTATTTCTTTAAGAAACTCAGAATAACTCCTTATGGATATAAGCCCCATTTTACATTATACTTCAAAGTGGATTTTTCGACCTCGTTCCATGATATTGTATAAAATATCTTGTGCGATGATCGAAAATCCTAAGTTACACATTTTTTCTAAATAGCAAAATACTAATCTGATTTTTCGGGAATAAAACTTGCATTTAACTTCTAACTTTACACCTCCTGAGAGATGATCTATCATGGCAACCACAGCTATCTGGCAGGCGGAAATGATAGGCCGCCACTTTTTAGCAATCTCCCAAGTGGTGGGAGATTATCGCTATCGGCATTACGAGATTATGGGTAAAGCCCAGTTGCGAACGTTCAGCGGATTGCATACCACTCTGCTGGGATATGTTGACCAGTTCCCGGTTTATGCCGTTCACATGGACGTGAAAAAGATGCAGCATACGATGCAGGCATTAGATAAAATCGCGGCAAAATTCCAGCGGGAGTATGTGGGGTTGACACCGGTCAATTTGGCGATTACTGCAGGCGTATTAGCGGTGCAGCTCGGAGCCGCCTGTCTGTGTGGTAATGCGGAAGCGATTGTTAATACGATAGAAGTGCTGAACCGACCGTAGATGTAAACGTTTAAAATGATTCAAACACTAAACTGTACAAAGGTGAAACTACGTCCAGAGGAAACAGAACTAAAAGGAAGTTGGATATTTAATGGGGCTTCTATGGATGTTGACGAAACCACCCAAAGAATAGAAAGTCTTATCTCAGAATATTTGGTAGAAATTTCAATTGATGATAGCGGATGGAGTAAATTGTTCCAAGATCCCAATGACAAACGCTATTGGGAACTAACTTATCCTGCTAGTGAAAATCATGGAGGAGGATTTCCTTTATTGAAAAATTTACCTCAGCAAGAAGCTAAGAAAAAATACCACCTTCAAGATAACATGTAGTTTGTGCATGCAGCCTATGAAACATACTATCTTACTCTCCCCAGTCAAATTTAAAATCAAACAGAACTTTAGGTTCCACACCAATACCTTTTGCAATGGAAATAATAGTTCCAAGCGAGGCCGCATGTTCTGCGTTGAGTACTCGATATACTTGTTTAGGTTTCAATTTTACCTAATGCTGCAATAGTTAGCTTCATTAGCTTTCACTTGTTTACCCCAAAGAGATCAATTATGCACTCACTCAAACTCGAAATCAAATAGCTCCTTAGGATGAACACCAAGCCCCCGTGCTAATTCCGCAGCGGTTTCTATTTGAATGTTTACTTCGCCTTTTTCTATTTTACTGATGTCGCTGTAATCAACATTACACAACTGCGCCATTCTTCTATAGCTCAAATTTTTCTCCGTTCGCAGCTTTTTTAAATTCCTGCCGAATTCCGTCAGAAAATCGCCGCGTTTTTCTTTACCCATATCATATTGCATTGCAGCAGGAACAAGGTCAAAGATTTTTGTAAAAAATATGTGGGTCAATGGGCCCACTATTTGAAATATTTTTCTACCTTTGGCTAAGTGATTATTTTTGCGACGCTTCATAAATTGATTGAATAGTAGTCGCTTAGAATCTCGACTTGAAAACTGGCACTTTTCAGAATTGGAACGAGAGGATAAGCTGAGCTGCTCACGACCCGGGCGTGGGTGCTCACTTGTTGTTCCAGGGTATGCCAGTACCTCAAGTCGATAAGTTGAGCCCCACGCCTGCTTATATCCATAGCCGGGTGCACTCGCTTATTTGCTCGCCTTTTCGGCCGGAGTAAAGATTCTTTCCTGAGAATTATACCATTCAGCATGGCATATGCCATGAAGCTGCTGTATTGCAGTCTGGCGAAGCTATGTGTTCATTTTCCTAACCTCCCAAAAACCAACAGAGATGAAACGCTATCTATTTCACTATCCCTGTCTGTCCCTGCTGGCAGTCATACACACAGCGGCATTTGCCGTGCCCAACGTCCGTTCCTTACCTGCGGGTAATCTTCATTTCATAGAAAACAAAGGCCAGATCACAGACCAGCACAACAATCCACGTCCGGACATAGACTTCAAAATAGCTGCCGGCAACGGGCTGAACATTTTTATCGGTGCGGGACAGATACACTATCAATGGAGCAAAACAGCCGAAAACAGGAAACCGCAAACGGAACAGAGCGTGGATGCCAACGTGACGACAGAAATGTACCGCATGGATGTAACCCTGCTCAACGCCAATCCCAATGCAACGGTCGTTGCGGCAGAGCCGCAGCC
>Ga0206101_1000354_pt1 | contig 10165 bp, 11 predicted proteins | sample 1B0metagenome_FD_148613 | JGI IMG/M metagenome (GOLD analysis project Ga0206101, IMG submission 148613) | Enriched microbial communities from leaf-cutter ant dump, University of Wisconsin, Madison, United States - 1B0 | ecosystem: Environmental > Terrestrial > Nest > Insects nest > Nest dump... | reverse complement strand
CAGGACAACCTTCGCCACGTATTTCTGAGCTGCCTGCTCGGCAGCGAACAGGACTGCCGGTAGCGCGAGGGCACACCACAGTTTCTGAGCTGCCTGCTCGGCAGCGAACCATCAATCCGATTCCGCCGGCGCGTTGTCGTTTTTCTGAGCTGCCTGCTCGGCAGCGAACGCGCGCTGCCTGCGCCGCGATGTTCTGTCCAATTTCTGAGCTGCCTGCTCGGCAGCGAACTTCGCATCAATGCCGCATGTATGATCTGTCGATTTCTGAGCTGCCTGCTCGGCAGCGAACGGAGCCTGGCGCGACGCGGCCCAGTGCGAGGATTTCTGAGCTGCCTGCTCGGCAGCGAACGTTCATTACTACGCGATCAACCGATCGTACTCTTTCTGAGCTGCCTGCTCGGCAGCGAACAACGGCGGCAAGTCGCCGACGGATGCGGAGCTTTTCTGAGCTGCCTGCTCGGCAGCGAACTTCGACCTCGGTTCGATGCGGCCAGGCTCCGTTTTCTGAGCTGCCTGCTCGGCAGCGAACATACGCAGCTCGACCAGCGTGGCAGCGGTGGCTTTCTGAGCTGCCTGCTCGGCAGCGAACCCATGGTGTTCGCGCCTCGATGATCGCGCTGTTTTCTGAGCTGCCTGCTCGGCAGCGAACTGCATGATCGCCGCCGATGACCACGCCAAGATTTTCTGAGCTGCCTGCTCGGCAGCGAACGTACCACCAGCAGCGAACGACAATCGGCCAGTTTTCTGAGCTGCCTGCTCGGCAGCGAACTTTCGGCGTTGCGCCAACTCCTGGGCCTGGATTTTCTGAGCTGCCTGCTCGGCAGCGAACAGTGCGTGAACGCGAAGCAAGATTTTTCCGATTTTCTGAGCTGCCTGCTCGGCAGCGAACCGCGCGATGGCCTCGGCGATGCCCGCGTAGGTTTTCTGAGCTGCCTGCTCGGCAGCGAACTCGGCATGGCGGATCGAGGCGCAGAACACGATTTTCTGAGCTGCCTGCTCGGCAGCGAACTCGATGGCGCCGGAATCGCGCAGCGCCTTGAGTTTCTGAGCTGCCTGCTCGGCAGCGAACATGCGGTCGATGCGTAGGCGCGAGGTGCATGCTTTCTGAGCTGCCTGCTCGGCAGCGAACGAGCTGGCCGGCATGGCATGCACCGGCAGCATTTTCTGAGCTGCCTGCTCGGCAGCGAACCTTGGAGCCGGACGCACGCAGCACGGCATCCATTTCTGAGCTGCCTGCTCGGCAGCGAACTGAGCGATCACGTCGAGCGTGGCGCGTGAGCGTTTCTGAGCTGCCTGCTCGGCAGCGAACGATGCCGACCGCGACCGGCTGATCTACGGCCTTTTCTGAGCTGCCTGCTCGGCAGCGAACTCGGGAACCGTGCCGGCGACGAAATCGCACTCTTTCTGAGCTGCCTGCTCGGCAGCGAACTTTGTATCAGCCTAATTCCACGGCTCGAATTATTTCTGAGCTGCCTGCTCGGCAGCGAACGTAGGACAGAACGCCATTCCATGCGGTCATCAGTTTCTGAGCTGCCTGCTCGGCAGCGAACTTCCGGTCAGAAGGCCTCATCACCCGGCCCACTTTCTGAGCTGCCTGCTCGGCAGCGAACGTCCTTCCGCACGACGGGGCGCAGCACGACAATTTCTGAGCTGCCTGCTCGGCAGCGAACCCACCGACCGGCCTGGCCCGATTGCGCCATGATTTCTGAGCTGCCTGCTCGGCAGCGAACTCAGCAACGTGCTTGCCAAGATGGGCGGCGCGTTTCTGAGCTGCCTGCTCGGCAGCGAACGCGTGCTGGATCATGCGGATGCCTCCTCGATATTTCTGAGCTGCCTGCTCGGCAGCGAACCGCATGGGCGGCCCGCTACCCGGCGATGTAGGCTTTCTGAGCTGCCTGCTCGGCAGCGAACGAGCGCCGTGCTGGCCATGTGCCGCAGGCCGTTTTCTGAGCTGCCTGCTCGGCAGCGAACGGATCGGCGACAGCGAATGCACCCTGCCCGGTTTTCTGAGCTGCCTGCTCGGCAGCGAACGACACGCTGCCGCACCCGCCTGTCCTTGTGGATTTCTGAGCTGCCTGCTCGGCAGCGAACACCACCCACGACTGCGGCGAGCTGGGCGGGCTTTTCTGAGCTGCCTGCTCGGCAGCGAACTGGATTGAGGTCACGGCCTACGACTCGTCCACTTTCTGAGCTGCCTGCTCGGCAGCGAACGGGCTGCGGCGCATCATTTCGGCTCGCTCGGTTTTCTGAGCTGCCTGCTCGGCAGCGAACCCGCCCGCCCGGGAAACGTAGTCGTCCCAGTATTTCTGAGCTGCCTGCTCGGCAGCGAACTGTGCTGTGCGTATCACGGCGCCCCGTCAAAATTTCTGAGCTGCCTGCTCGGCAGCGAACAACCAGAGCCTCACGACGGGCTGTTCGCCGGTTTTCTGAGCTGCCTGCTCGGCAGCGAACCGTATCCGACTCAAGGACGTGCTGCAATGGCATTTCTGAGCTGCCTGCTCGGCAGCGAACTACGACTCCAGCCCCTGAATCATCTTCGGCGTTTTCTGAGCTGCCTGCTCGGCAGCGAACGTCGCAAAAATCCCGCCGGCAACGGCACGACTTTTCTGAGCTGCCTGCTCGGCAGCGAACGTCTGCGGATGCACCGCAGTTGCCCCGGCGAATTTCTGAGCTGCCTGCTCGGCAGCGAACAACAAAGCGGTGAGCGCCAGGAGCGCACCGAATTTTCTGAGCTGCCTGCTCGGCAGCGAACGTCGAAAAAATTCTGTTGTCACTTCACAATATTTTCTGAGCTGCCTGCTCGGCAGCGAACCTTACTTGATACGTCTTTTCCCCTTCGATCGCTTTCTGAGCTGCCTGCTCGGCAGCGAACATATCTAGCTCTCCAACCCAAAAATGGCCTTTTTTCTGAGCTGCCTGCTCGGCAGCGAACGTGGCGAATCGGCCATGGTGAGTATCTCCTGATTTCTGAGCTGCCTGCTCGGCAGCGAACAACAATAATGCGCCAGTATTCAATTACGGTAATTTTCTGAGCTGCCTGCTCGGCAGCGAACAATCTGCCATGGTGAGTATCTCCTGAGGTTAATTTCTGAGCTGCCTGCTCGGCAGCGAACGATGTAGAGCCGGTGCTTCTCGGGGAAATCAGTTTCTGAGCTGCCTGCTCGGCAGCGAACATGATTGCCATGTGCTTCTCCCTGGTCGCCGTTTTCTGAGCTGCCTGCTCGGCAGCGAACGATGCGAGCCGGGGCCTTGCCGATCAGCATCTTTTCTGAGCTGCCTGCTCGGCAGCGAACCTCGCCATCCGTGCCGGGCTGGCCGACCGTGATTTCTGAGCTGCCTGCTCGGCAGCGAACGTTATTGCGCAGCCGTTGAATTGGGTTATCATTTTCTGAGCTGCCTGCTCGGCAGCGAACATGTCAAACAAGGCCCTATGGTTCGCCAATTTTTTCTGAGCTGCCTGCTCGGCAGCGAACATGGTGCTAGCGGACATTGACGTGCCTTTGCTTTTCTGAGCTGCCTGCTCGGCAGCGAACATCTGCTTTAGCACATTTGCCGGGCCGAATTTTTTCTGAGCTGCCTGCTCGGCAGCGAACAATAATCTGGCGCGCCAGATTGTGTTGCAAAATTTTCTGAGCTGCCTGCTCGGCAGCGAACATCACGTGGGCGCCAAGGTACGTGTCGGTGTTTTTCTGAGCTGCCTGCTCGGCAGCGAACGTGCTGGGGTCAACGAAGATCGGCTTCCAGACTTTCTGAGCTGCCTGCTCGGCAGCGAACTGCCCGCGCCAATACAGCGCGGCGCTGGCGATTTTCTGAGCTGCCTGCTCGGCAGCGAACACTACATCACCGGCGACGTCACCATGACCTTCTTTCTGAGCTGCCTGCTCGGCAGCGAACTCGGTGTCCTCCTTGACCTCCCCCTCGATGGCTTTCTGAGCTGCCTGCTCGGCAGCGAACTTCCGGCACCGCATCTTCCACGCGACCCAGCATTTCTGAGCTGCCTGCTCGGCAGCGAACTCGTTGGTGTTCGAAAAATTCTTAGCGTACTGGGTTTTCTGAGCTGCCTGCTCGGCAGCGAACGTAGGCGTTGTCCATGCGATTTACGGCGACATTTTCTGAGCTGCCTGCTCGGCAGCGAACCAGGCGCCAGCGCCATCGGCCCTCGCGCTCGCTTTCTGAGCTGCCTGCTCGGCAGCGAACGAGCCCGTCAGCGCGGTTGGCCAGACCCTGGTTTTCTGAGCTGCCTGCTCGGCAGCGAACGTCCAGAGACGGCGCGCACCATCGCGCACCTTTTTCTGAGCTGCCTGCTCGGCAGCGAACCAGTGGTCGCCCCGACCTTGGTCGGTGTCGGTTTTCTGAGCTGCCTGCTCGGCAGCGAACAATACCGGCCCATAGCGCACGCCACGGAAACATTTCTGAGCTGCCTGCTCGGCAGCGAACAAGCACGTGGTGATGGTCGGCGAGTCCTTCACTTTCTGAGCTGCCTGCTCGGCAGCGAACATCAGGAACTGCCAACGGAGGCGGCTCGGTTATTTCTGAGCTGCCTGCTCGGCAGCGAACGGCCCCTTCCGTGATCACGGCGGGCCAGCGTATTTCTGAGCTGCCTGCTCGGCAGCGAACTTGAACGTCATCGCGAGATAGCTCTGCATCCATTTCTGAGCTGCCTGCTCGGCAGCGAACCGGGTACCCCCTTGTCGCCGATCGTGCCTTCGTTTCTGAGCTGCCTGCTCGGCAGCGAACGATTCCAGCTTCGACGCGGTCTGCAAGGGCTTTTTCTGAGCTGCCTGCTCGGCAGCGAACTCTGGATCGCTGACGTTGCCGGCAGCAACACATTTCTGAGCTGCCTGCTCGGCAGCGAACGCATCGAGATCGACACCGGCTTTGGCAAGTATTTTCTGAGCTGCCTGCTCGGCAGCGAACGCGAGCACGGCGGATGGCTGCGGCTCGATCTCTTTCTGAGCTGCCTGCTCGGCAGCGAACGATTTCGGTGCGTGTCTGCGCGTCCGGTGGAATTTCTGAGCTGCCTGCTCGGCAGCGAACTCAGTCCTTGGCGGCCACCTGGCCGCGGTCGTTTTCTGAGCTGCCTGCTCGGCAGCGAACCGAAGGGTTGTTTCTCCCAGCGCGGTTTCGCATTTCTGAGCTGCCTGCTCGGCAGCGAACTCACCGATCCGCCCTACGGCCTGGGCTTCATGGTTTCTGAGCTGCCTGCTCGGCAGCGAACTGCAAAAAACTGCGTTCAAGTATCTGGTCTGGCGGGATAAAAGACAAAAAATGCCAGCCTCCCCAAAAGAGAAGGCTGGCATGCAAGTGATTGATGGGGCTGGGTGATTGGAGGGGTGCGGAAAAAAGGGTCAAAACCAGGGGATTGTGGCGGGGCCGCCCAGACCGTGGCTGTTGAAGTGGCCTGGGGTGGCTTGGGGTTGCAGGGGGCCCAGGGCGACGAACAGGCAAAACGACTGCAATGTGCTGCGGCTGCGCAGGTGGACGTAGGGCAGGTCGGGGCGTCGCTCCATGCTCGACGGGATGGCGGCCCGGGCTTGTTCGTCGGTTTCGCCTTTCCGGCGCATGCGCCGTCGGCGCATGCGTTCGGCGCTGGTCTTGAATTGCTTGCGCTGGACTGTGCGATGGGGGGCGTCGATGGGGGCGTCTGTGATGTCGTTGACGCGGACGTGGTCGCGCATGCCCTTGAGCCAGTCGGTGGCGAGCAATTGCTGCAGGGTGACTTGGCCTCCGTGCATGCGCAGCGTGCGGCCCAGCGTACGCGGGTTGAGGCTGTACTCCGGAAAGCTGATGCCGACGCTGTCCAGTCGCTGCTGTACCAATGCCAAGTGCAGGTGGTCATAAAGCGCGCCAAGCAATTGCGTGGCGCTGGATTCCGGGTCCGGAACTACCTTGAGATCGACGTAGTGCGTGGTCATGGCGTCAGTTCGCTTCGCCAAACACGCCGCCGCGGATTAGGGTGGCGATGACAAAGTGCTGTTGCTCGGGCTCAGGTGCCTTGTCCTTGATGACCCAGCTGTCCAGCAGGTTGTAGAAATCCGTCTTGGCCTTGGGCTGGCGGTAGGCCTTGCCCTGCGTGGTGACCGAGCCGTAGGGCTCCACGGCGATGGGGCCGTTCTCGGTCGCTTCGGGGTACCAGGTGTCGATGGTGCGCAGGGCGTTGCCAATCTTCTGCGAGTGGATGGCGGCGGTGCCGGCCACGTCGTAGAGCGTCTTGCTCTTGTCGCCCCGGCCGCGGTCGAGGATGAGTTCCTGCGAGGGGAATACCTCCTGCCCGGCGCCGATACGCACGAAGGCGGTGACTTGCAGCAGTACGTGCGCCTTGCCGGCCAAGCCGTCGGCGATCACCACGGCCAATTGGGCAAGCGCGTCAGCTTCGGCGGCGGGGGCCTTCAGGTCGAGCATCGAGTGGGTCAGGGCATTGAACGTCCACTCGACCTTCGACTGGCCGTTCTCGACTTGGGATACCACGACTTCCACCTGCTCGGCACCAATCCGGTTGCGCCACAGGAAACGGCCATTGGCGAGGTTGGCGGCATAGCGGCGGGCCAGTTCGCCGAACCCATGTTGCTGTACGTAGCCCTGCACGGTGCCGAGCAGCTTCTGCCGGTAGGCCGCATCGTTGCAGGCCGACGGTTGGCCGGTGCCGGCGAGTACGCGCAGGGTGAACTGCACTTTCAAGGTGTCGGCGTCGGCGGGCAGGGTGGCCACGTCCACGGTTTGCAGGTTGGGGTTCTGGATGGCGGCATCGAGTTTGGCCGGGTCGGTGGCGCCACCTTTCAACCGGTTGGAAATGGTGCCGCGTACGGATTTCTCGCGCAGGGTGATCGGCGCCCACGCCTGCGAGCTGCCGCGCGTGTTCCAGTCGCCGCCGGACAGCAGCGCATCGGAAGGGTCGAGCTTGCGCTCGAAGGCGAGGACGGAGGCGGTCTTGAGTTCGTTGGGCATGATGGAATTCCTTGTCGTATCAGAGAGTGGTGTCGACGGTGGCGTCGGCGCGATAGTCGTTGCGGCAGCGGTACAGCCCTTCATTCGGCGGGTTGTCGGCGTACCAGAGCAGGTCTTGCGGGCGTTGCAGGCGGTGTGGGCCGATCCATTCGCCCATGGAGTAAAGGCTTTCGACGAAGCGGAACGGCGTCGTGGCATCGCGGGCGTTGGCGATGGTGCCCGGATCATGGAGACCGCTTAACGCGCCATAGCCGACGGGGATGGGCACGACCCAGCCGGAACCTTTCTTGCGGTCGCTTTGCCAGGCGCCCTTGCCATCATTGGCATTGGCGTCGTGGTGCCAGTTGATTCGCGAGAGTGAAAGCCAGGCGTCGAGGCGCGTGGCTAGCGGCGTTGTGGCCTTCAGTTGTTGCAGGCGCTGGTCGATCAGGTCATCGCGCGCCACCAGCGCCGAGCCGGGGAGCAGGCGTGCGCGCAGCCTGCGGAAGTCGTTGTGCTCGTCGTCGGTGAAGTCCGCGACCCACGGTCGTTGCCGACCGCGAACCTGCGTGGAAGGCAGCAGCGTTCCGCCCGCGACGCGCATGCCTTGCAGCACATCGTGGACGATTTGTGCGTCGCGTTGCTGTGCTTCGGTATCCCAGTGCTCGCTGAATATCGCCAGCACCAGGGTCAGGTCGAGGTGGATGCGGCCCTCTTCCACGATGGCGGTGGTACCGCCGTCTTTGCCGACCGGATTGCGCGTTAGCCGGAAGCTTTTGACAAAGCCGCCTTCGGTCACTTGTTCCTCATGGTCGTGGCAGACCACGCCCACGGCGTTGAAGGCCAGGTCCAACCCGGCTGCCCGGGTCTTGCGTTCCAGTGCCCACATCAACCCGAGAAATGCCGTCATCGACGGGAATCCGTGGGTCAATGGGCTGGAGACGGCATTGGCGTTGTGCACCTTGAGATGCGGCAACACCAGCAGGTGGGTGAAATCGGGGCAGTTCATGCGGCACCTGCCTTGGCATGACGTTGTTGCGACACGGGCCAGGCGACATCGAGAATGGCTTGCTTGGCAAAGTGGCGCATTTCCGATTCGCCCAGCATCACCAGCGCGTCACCACCTCGCTCACGCAACTGGTAGTTGAGCCACCGGCCAAAGCGCGTAGCCACTTCATCGGCCCAGTCACCGTGCTCGTAGGCGTGGTTGAAGGCGATGTCTTCGTCATGCCAATAGGGGTGTTCGGGATCGTTGCGTTCCGGCAATTCGATGCGATCGGGGTCGAGCCAGAGCTGCTCGCACTGCGGCAGGTCGTTGTCGTTGCGCGTCCAGCCCGCCGGCTGGCTGCCACGGATGGCGGCGCCGAATGTGGCCAGCTCCCAGCCAATGGCTTGTTCAATCGCTTCGCGCCGATCCCGGGTTTCCTTGGTGGGTTCGGGATTCTTCTTCAGGAAATCCGCCAGCGCCCGCACCAGATCGCGTACGCCGCCATAGGTCAGAAACGGGCTGCGCTTTTCGTCGAACACCGAGGTGAACCGATGCAGGTTCAGGCCGCGAGGCTTCCACGCGGGAGGTGGTACGGACGCCAGCAGGTAGTTCACGCCGCCGCGCTCGCTGTTCAACTGCGAGATGTTTTGCGGTTTGGTGCCACCGAGTTTTCGGGCGACCAGATTGCGATAGTCGCGGTAGTGGGCGTCGCTTGGCTTGTTGCCGTTCCGCGCCTGTCGTGCCTCCTTGTTGGCTTCGCCGAAACGGGCATCCTGGATGTCCGCATGAACGGCATGGGCCAGCGAGCTGGAGAACATCGGTTGCAGCAGGTGGTACTGCGAGTCTTCGTGGGGTTCCTCACCTACCAGCCAGTAGAGCTGCTTGGCCATGGTGTGGGTGACAGGCAGCGTGTCTTTGCGCACCAGCGAGGCGAACGCCTGCATCCAGTCGCGGGCTTGCGCCGGGTCATCGGACAGTGCGGCTTGCAGGTCGGCATCCGCGGCCTGTATCCAGTCGAGCAGTCGGCGGCCGTCGACGTCCAGCTTGAGCAGCTTGAACACGTCCAGCGCCGCCGCATTGCCCACCACGTCCTCGGCAAAGTCTTCGCCCAGTGAGTGGCTGCCAATGTCGGAGTGGAAAGGCAGGCTGGACGGTGCGACATGCAGGCTGCTGCCGCGAGCGTCCGGGTGGGTGGCCTTGAGAACATGGGTGACGGCCTGGATCTGGCCGACGCGACGTGCGGCGTCGGCAAGCCAAGTGGCGTACTCATATTTCGATGCCGCGTCGGCATCGTCTTCCTTGCCTTTCAGCTTGGCGTCGCGACGGGCTTCGATGAAGCTGGCGATGGCGGCGCGGAAAGAGGCGGCACGGGATGCTGAGTCTGACGTCTCGTTCATGGGAATCCTTTCGTGCACCCAAATGGGTGTGCCTGTAGAATTCCCCGGCAGCAAGCCGCCGGGGTGTAGGTGGAGTCATCAAAAGACTCTTCTTTTGAAGCGTCGATAGAACACTTCCTGCATCCTCTTACACGTCTGACCTTTCGTGTGTAGGTCCGGGCTTCCAACCGGCTTGTTGTGTGGTGGGGTGTCGCGCCAACGGCACCCCACCGATTTGCATGTTTGCGCTGTTTAGAAAGAATGTCAACCATTGCCTGATTAGTTTCACCATTGCATGATTAGTTACCTGCTGAGAAAGCAGCTCAGAAAATTGCTTGATCTGTTCCGCCATTTGTTTGCTGCCGAACAGGCAGTTGTTCTCCGGCAATGACTACAATGCAATCATTGCAGTCATTGCCGGAGGACTTACCCATGGCCACCATGACCATCCGCAATCTGGACGACGACCTGAAGACACTGTTGCGTATTCGAGCGGCGCAGCACGGCCAGTCGATGGAAGAAGAGGCACGCAGCATTCTGCGCAACGCGCTGAAAGGCGAGCTGCTGAGCGGCCGCGCACTCGTGGACAGCATTCGAGAAATGGTGGAGCCGTATGGCGGCTTCGAACTCGATCTTCCTCCACGGGAAGCGCAGCGCGAGCCGCCGGGCTTCAGCTGATGATCGTGCTCGACACGAATGTCATTTCGGAGCTGTTCCGGCTTGCGCCGGAGCCGAAGGTGATGGGGTGGCTTGGTGCCTTGCCGGGCGATGTCATCTACACGACGGCGGTGACGCGAGGCGAGCTGTTGTACGGGCTGTACTGCATGGCTGACGGGCGCCGCAAAGCGGATCTTTTGCAGCAGCTGACGCTGTTGTT
>Ga0206101_1000353_pt1 | contig 10174 bp, 8 predicted proteins | sample 1B0metagenome_FD_148613 | JGI IMG/M metagenome (GOLD analysis project Ga0206101, IMG submission 148613) | Enriched microbial communities from leaf-cutter ant dump, University of Wisconsin, Madison, United States - 1B0 | ecosystem: Environmental > Terrestrial > Nest > Insects nest > Nest dump... | reverse complement strand
TATTTTTTAGGATTAACTAAAATCTTCTTCTTGGGGAAACTGAAACCAAAGGTACTACCCACCCCTTCTTTGGATTTAAAGATTACTGCACCACCTTGAGCGACAATAACTTTTTTAGCCATAAAAAGCCCCAGACCAGTGCCATCAGGTCGAGCCTGTTTGGCATTATCTGCTCTGTAGAACTTAGAAAACAATTTGTGCTGCAAGACTTTCGGTACACCAATACCTGTATCGGTGACAGTAAACTCGATTGCCGTCGAAGTCTCTTTGATGGCAACCTTAACCTTACCACCTTCAGGTGTGTAGTAAAGAGCATTGTCAGTAAAGTTCATGATCACCTGACGGGTCTTGGTTTCATCCATACTAACGATTGGGAACTTGGCAGGTTTTTTATAAATCAGCTCAATGTTTCTGGTCGCAGCATGGCGCTGAAGTTGATCGATCTCCTGCTGGACTACTTGTGACAAATCAGTTTCAACTGGTTCAATCACGAACTTACCAGTATTCAGTCGGCTGACATTCAGAAGATCAGCAATTAAGTAAACCATTCGTTGAGCACTTCCGAAGGCTTGATCAACATATTGATGCTGTTCCTTGTTAAGTTTCCCTACATCACCCTCAAGCACCATACTGAGATAGCCTTTTATGGTGGTAAGCGGCGTCCTTAGTTGATGCGATGCCATACTGATGAATTCATCCTTAGCTGAATCGAGCTCTTTGAGCTTTTCATTAGTCTTCTCGAGCTTCGCAGTAGCTAGCTTGATTTTCTCTTGTAAAGTAGCGTTGAACTCAGCAATTTCTGCAAAATATCGCGCATTCTGTATGGAAATTGCTAGCTCATTACTGGAAATTTCTAGAAGTTTTATATCCTGTGAGCTATAGATATTACCACTAGACTTTGGTCCAAGAAGTATATACCCAACAATTTCGTCTGCTGTTTCTAGCTTTAAAACTGCTTCTATATCGTGCTTACTGAGAATTTTTTTTCTGTCATGGTTAGCAAGCTCTTCTTTTATATATAATGTCTTATGATGAAACTGTAATAAATCTTTAGCAGATAACGTATGTCCCTCTACGGGTCCGAATGAATTAACTTTATATATCTGGTCTTTTTCATTGAGTACAACAAATCGGCTATGAGAAATCTTTAAATTGTTTGACAGTAAAGTAAGACTAGCATGCATAATTACTTCCAGATTAACCTGGGTCGCCAGAACTTTTCCCAAATCTTTAATAACAGTATTGATATCATAAGCATCTCTGAAAAATATTTTGTTTGTTAAACGGTCAAAGAATAGTTTTAATGGCTGAAAAGTAAAAGCGATAAAAATAGACGATACTATATAGAATACCTGCTGCCAAATAGTAATCTCTGATGAACTAAAGAAACGCGAGGAAATACCAATAATTATTCCGCCGTAAATTCCAGCAACCGTACCAATAATAAGAGTATATGCCACAGACCTAGCAACAACCGCGCGTATATCAAATAGCTTCTGTTTAATAATTGCAAAAGCAATTATAGAAGTGAATATAAAGGTAAACGTTGGGCCCAAAAGAACAAAGACCACATTTTGAGTTATTACCGTAAATATAAAATTAGTAATTGGGACCACTCCCCATAGGACTGCAGCGCCTAAAGTTGTATATTTAAACTGCTGCTTTTGTGTAGCAGATCGAGATATTCTTCTCTTTTTTCCCAAAGCACGAAAACCACTAATAATTGAGAACAGGGCATGGATAAGGAAAACTGGCAGAGCCGGTCCTGGTATAGGTGCATTACCTGTGTCTGTTTGCTCTACGCCGGTAAAAAGGAAAGGTGATAAGGCTAATATACCCACAACCAAAGACAGCACAAGATATATAATAAGAGGTTTTTTAGCAATACCTAGTTCATTTTTCGGAAAAGTCTTAGCAAATAACCTGAAAAGAGTATTTTGCAGTACAACTGTGAACATTATGATTCTCATTATTTCTATAGATGCTGGAAAGAAGTAAAATCCCAAAAAAGCCCAAGCCATAACCACAAGAGACAGTGCACTAAACAGGTAGTTAGTGGCACTCCTATAATTTTTAAGAAAGACAAAAAGTAGGGTTATACTTTGGAAAAATATAGATAATATGGCTAGAGCAGTTAGCATACTAAATCTAATATTAACATAAGCGCTTTTTGATTAAGTTATTTTTTAACCCACTTCTGTTTACCTTTGCCAGAGAAATACGTTGGATTATCATATGCCCACAGTATAACTTTTGGCCATATTTTGCGACCATAGTATTTATAGTTACTAACATATTCCGAATTATTCTCTAGCAACACCGCCACTACCTGCTTTTGTATCTGTGCAGATAAACCTTTTTTCTCGGCGAGATTATAGGCTTGTTCTACGTGGATAATAAGTTTTGGCTGCATATTTTTATCATTTATTACTTCCATCGTAAACTTGCCAGTAACTTTTCTAGACACACTATTATGAAGCAGTGCTTTTCTTATTTCTTCTGGATAAATCATTCCTCCAGCTAGCTTTACTGAGAAATCTTCTCTCTCAGTCACATATACAAACGGCAGATTCCATCTTTTATTTGATATACCTGTTGCCTTGAGCTCATCTTTAAAATCTCTACCTGATTTCTTAAAAACATTTTCAATATAGGCATTCTTCAATATCCCGCCAGAATCTTTCAAATCATACCTTAACAAGGGTAGCCCGCTGTAACTACTACAAATTAATTTGTTATTTTCAGATTCAAAATAGAAAAGTTCTGGTAAATATTGAACAATAGTTGGTTGTTTTCTGGAATCATTAAAAAGAAGTTTGAACATATCTTTATTACCATGGGAGTTACGGCGTATAAAGGTTGTGACAGGAGTTTCGTGTCCTAGTGTACCTTGGTCAACTGTGCCGAAGTGATTAAGGCTACCCGTATAAATATCCTTGATACCCGCGATCTCATGAATATGGTCTCTAAATTCCTCTCCAAACCCCTCAGCTGAGAATATCAGACCCAGATCGTATTCAGACCAATTAATACCCTGGGATTCGCCCTGTACTAATATATCTTTCATCATAGGTGGATAGCAGCCAATAATTGTTTGATCAAACTCCTGACTTAAATTCATGACCGCATTTATAACATCCTGTTTGTGTATGCCTGGAGTTATGATGCTCAAGCTATAACCTTTATCTGCGACTTTTTTAATTGCCTCATAGGTAAATAATCCTCCGATCCAAGCCCCCATAGCAAAAGCATCTATATATAAGGTTTTCTTTTCCTGGATATGAAAATTTTCTCTCAAATATAACTCTGCAGTTAATGCGTACTGACTAGTCTGAAAGTCTGTTCTGGGAAAATAATAAGGTTCTCCGCTAGAGCCAGAGGTTGTACTAACCGTCCAATTACATTCTGAAAATTTGCCATCCCAACATAATGCTTCTTTCGGATATTGTCGTAAATAGTTATCTTTATTAATTGTTGGTATTTTTGGAAAATCTCTTATTGAAGTAACTGTCGTTGGATCAAATCTGTTTTTCGCAAGGAAATCCTTATATGCAGGAACGCGCGTAGACATTTCTCTGAACAACCTAAGAGCCATAGTATTCCCTCTTGAGCGCCAATAGGATTCGGGTTTATTCTTTAATGATTGTTGCAATTTATTAGTATCTTGAAAGATTCTTGGTAATTTATAGACATCATTTTTATCCGGATATGACATCGGACACTCCCAACGCTTTATCAAGCGACACTAAAGCTCTTTTTGAGCTAACCTTATTACCCAGGATGATTTGCTTTACAATGTAAGCTACTGCAATACCAGATAAAGCAGCCGCGCCTCCAAGCTGGGGCCAGCTGGGTAGCGTCTTACCAACTTGCTTTAAAGAATCAAGCATTCTTACAGGTATGTTTTCCTCCCCGATAAAATATTGTCCTATGATTTTGCCAAGTTCTTGGCGTTCAATCGTGGAATGCTTTATCTTGTCAACAATATCACTAGGTACCCTGCCGAAGAATATAGGCTGATCAGGCTCTTGGTCATATCTTTCTATGTCAACTAGGGAATTATCTCCGTCATCTGCAGCCATAACAACTGGCAGTTTATTGGTTTTACAAAATTCCCTAATAAGAACTTTAGCTCTTAAGTCATCAACTTCATCAATCATCACTGTAGGCATTAGGTCTTCTTTAAATTGGGCCAACATATCGCTATTTAATCCTTGATCATGTATTTCTATTTCTAAATATGGATCTATCTCCCAGGCTTTTCTGGCTATTGCTAGAGTTTTTGGTACGCCAACATGATAGTAAGGAGACCTGATGCGATTAAGATTTGACGGTTCGATAATATCCATGTCAGTCAATATAAGTCTGCCACCTATACCTTGAGACACGAGAGCCTCAACTACATTGCTACCGACACTAAGTCCTGCAATACAAATTGTTGATTTATAAAGACTTTTTTGCTCAGCCTCTGTAACCAAATTTCGATTTCTTGAGGTTCTTAGCATTCTATGCTCTTTTTTAGGCGGGAAATGAACCAGATGATGTATCCAATCATAGTACACCCAGTTTCCCCAGTCTTCCTTGTTGCTTCTTATAAGCTCTTCCTTAAATTGATCGACTTCTGTATCTGTTTTAGTATCTTTTTTTTGAGGATACTTTATGTCAAATAGCTCAGTTATAGCCAGATCAATTTGATCTGAAATTATTAATTTGGGATTATTAGTTTTAATGGTATCTAAATCTTCGTAGTCAATAAACTGTGGTCTCATAAATATATATTAGCAAAGTGGGCTCAATAATGTTGCATATATGAAAAAAATGGTAGAATATTTACAAATTAGCTAGGTAAACAAAAATGCCATCATTTACTGCTAGTAGATTAGAATATTTCGATAGTAGCGCGTTTCGCGAAGCTATTAATAAGCAGGCTGAATTAGAAGACCCTATAGATCTGAGTATTGGTGTTCCCGAAGAGTTAACAGCAGAACACGTAAAAGCAGCTGGTATTAAAGCTATACAGGATGACAAGACCGTTTATACTCCGGCTAATGGCATCCCCGAACTTAGAGAGATAATTTCTAAAAAATTAAAAAAAGAAAACAAACTTATCCATCATCACCCAGACAATGTCACTATCGTGCCGGGTTTAACAACTGGTCAGCTGCTTGTCTATCTGGCACTACTAGATGCAGGAGATGAGGTAATTGTTCTGGATCCCTACTATCCTCCCTACCCCTTGGTTGCCAGTGCGATAGGAGCACACGTCGTACACGTACCTACCTTGCCTACTTTCCAGCCTGATTTACCTCTGATCGAGACAGCAATTACTAACCGTACTAAAATTATAGTTGTTAATTCGCCTAATAATCCGACTGGCGCAGTTTATCCTGAATCAACATTACGCAAAATAGCTCAGATAGCCGAAGAGCATAATCTACTTGTTATTTCTGATGAGATATACGAGCACTTTGTATATGAGGGTGACCACTTTAGTATCGGTAGTATCTATCCGAACACCTTAACTCTTAATGGGTTCTCTAAGGAATTTGCAATGACCGGGTGGAGACTTGGCTATATGTCAGGTCCGCTAGAAGTTATCGAGGCTATCAACGAACTTCAACAATATATGGTTATGTCATCATCTTCTATAGCTCAACATGCTGCAATTGCTGCCATGAAAACAAAAGCCCACCTAACTGAAAAATACCGCCAGAAAAGAGAATTTGTCTTGTCAGAATTAAGAGAAGCTGGACTTGAGGTTTACGGAGCAGAAGGGGCATTTTATGTATTTTTTAAAGCTCCCAATGATATGACCGACATGGAGTTTGTAGAGAAAGCTACAGATTATAATCTGATTTTAGTCCCAGGCAGAGCATTTTCAAGAATACATGGCTTCGTACGTCTTTCCTACGGCACCGACATGGAAACTCTCAAAAGAGGCATGGCTGCCATAAAAGAGATGCTGAAAAACATAAAGTAATGTTGTAGAATCAAAGTAGAGGAATATATGACCAAGATCGCAATAATCGAAGATGACATTGCCATTGTCCAGATGTATCTGGTTAAATTTCAGACCGAAGGCTTTGAAGTCGTTACTGCCAACGATGGTAAGGCAGGTTTATCCTTAGTAGAAAGTACAAAACCGGACATGGTTCTTCTTGATCTGATGATGCCAGAAATGCGTGGGGATCAGATGTTGGAAGCCTTACGTAAAACCGACTGGGGCAAGGATATGAAAGTTATCATCCTAACCAACATGGGCGAAACCGAAGCTCCAGCCAGCGTCAAAGAAAACAATGTTCTCGACTTCATAGTTAAGGCCGACATGACACCGAAGCAGGTCGTCGACAAAGTCAAAGAACATTTAGCCACTTAAAATCTATTGACAAATCATACCAAAGTATATACAATGGTACGTATGAGCACTACAACTATGAGTTTCAAGATAGATAAGGCCCTTAAGAGCAAGGCGCAAGCTACAGCTAAAACCATTGGCATACCCCTTTCGACGCTCATTAACGCTTACCTAAACGACATGGTCGCAACAGGCAGGGTAGAATTTACAGCATCTGAGGCTATGACTCCCCAGATGGAGCGGATAATCAGGCAAGTAGAGGGAGAAATCGCGCGTGGCGAGACAAGTGGTCCATTTGATACGATTGAGGAAGCCACAGATTATCTACGCAGTCTAAAGCCAGAAGACTTCGAAGATGAGGATTGAATTTGCCCGTTCATTCGACAGGCAATATGTAAAATTACCGAAAAAGATTCAGGATAAATTCATCACCAGACTAGAAATGTGGGAGAATAATCCAAATGCTCCACAACTACATGACCATGCTTTAACTGGCAAATATCGCGGGTACAGAAGCATTAACATAACTGGTGACGTACGAGCACTCTACACAAGGAACGGTGAAACCATAATTATTTTTGGTTTTATCGGCACACACAGCCAGCTTTACGGTTGAAGTTTTTTATACTTACGCCAATACTGTATTGCTCCTGTCAGTAATACAGCTACTAAGGCGATGAACACCCAGCTAAAGTTAGCTGTGTTTTTATTATCGGCAAGAACTTCTTTTGTTGCTGTGTTAGTTGCGAGGTTTTCGGGTTCGTAATCAGAAGTTGCAGTTTCATCCGTATTTTCGCCTTGATTGCTGTTAGTTGCCTGGCTTGGAGCTGAAGCAACCATTGTTTCTGCGTTGGCAATCCGAAAACTACTATCATTAGTTGGTTGCATCTTGATAGTAGTGGTTTTTACCTTATCGGCTGGCGCAGTTTCACCGATTGCTTCTTCGGGTAAATCAATGAATGTTATTTCAGACTGCTCAACGCCATTGTCCAACAAAATACCAAGCTTATTTACGCCAACAAGATTTTCTTTAGGAATCCTAACTGCATCTCCGCTAGCAGGCAGGATACCAATAATATTACTGTTTTGATCGTAGATACCAACCACGCCTTCGTTTGGCTCAGCTGCCACTACTGGCGTGTTAAATATTGCGAATACTTTACTAACTAAACTATCTATCCAGCTGGATTCTTTTTTACCTGTCGACGATAGAAATTCGGGTAAAGTAATTTTTATATCAAAAAATCTTCGCCCTTCGCTAATATCTATCACAAACGCCTTGGAGGTATTATATGTTGGTTTATGTTTCCAGCTGATATCGACCGGAATTGTTCCGTAGGTTTTATGAGCCAAACCACTAGTCGCTCGGACACCAACATAGCCTTTATATTCATTATCAAAAACGTGTGCCACTTTTGGCTCGGTGGTATTTTTATCATAAATTTCATCTTCGTTGAAATTCCAGTCATACGACCAGAAATTTAAATCGTAACGTGGATAAATTAACGGAATTTCAAAATCGACCACAGCCCCAGGATAGGACTGTACCTTTTTGGCTTGCGGTAAAGCAGGAATAACACTTAAGTTATTCATGGCATCGCCTACGGTTTCTGCTGCTTTGGAATTGGAAGTCCAGGTTACAACTTTACCGTTGGTACGATTAGTTAGTTCTGAAAAATCTTCTGGCCTAACATTATCCGAGCTTTTTCGTTTAAGCAGAACATCGATACTGACTCCGTATTTTGCAGCTTTATTAGCAATTTGTATCTCGGTCTGCTTGGTAAAATATTCGGGCGTCTTAAAAGGTTGGGCCGTCAACACTACTATGTATTTACGCGCATCATCACGCCATCGCATGTTATTTAGCGCATGATCAATGCCAGTCAATGTTTGAGATTCATAATCCGAATCATACATAGTACCAGTAGGGTCGGAAGCGATTAATTCCTGGCGAAAATAATCTACACCAGTTTTTAGTTCAAAATTTGAACCTATATAAGGCATGTAAAGTTTATTTGCATTGTCATAACGGTGTTCTCGCACCCTCACAACACCTATGCGTGTATTTGGATTATCCAATACGGCATGGTCCCTTAAAGTGTTAATTTTATCTCGTATATTTATGAATGATTCGGTCATCGTATCATCTTTATCAACAACAAAAACTATATCCCTTTTAACATCTTCTTCGGGTAGGCGCTTTAGTAAATCATTTTTATCGTTATCTTTATTATATTTCTCCAAAACTGCTTTAGCCGCCCGAGTCGCCGAAGACTTAACTATCCCTTTATCTGCATAATTACCATGTTCACTATGCATACCAAAAAGACCAAGACCGCTGACTTTATTGCTACAAAAACCATCACCATTCAAACACCAGCTTTCTAAACGTCCTCTAAAAATATCAGAGAACTCTGATCGCCGTGTAATCAAGCCCCCTGAACGAAAATTCTTATTATATTTATAGTCTCCTATTGCAGCCCACGAATCGGGGTTAAAGGTCGGGTCTCCAAAAAGGCTAACATAAGATAGTTTGCTAGATAGTGCAGGTGTTGCTAGGTTATACATAGCATCACCAGCAGCGTGCGCGCCTTGGGAATACCCCGCAACTACAATCTGTTGACTAGGACAAGCACCACTCTCGTAATTAATTCGATTAGTCAGCATATTAGTGCCCGTATCCTTGCTTTTCCAATAAGCGTCCCCTCCGAAGACAGTAAGCCATATCCCTGGCTGAGAACCATAAGCCGGATAATTGAGCGATTCAGATTTTACCGTTACATTGTCTGGCAGTAAGCTCTTTAAAGTCTCACTATAAACCTTGCCATTTTTCTGATCATCTTCTCTACCACCTTCGAACTCATTTTTCTTACTGCCGGGTATTGCCGCAGAAGAACGCATATACAGAAATAGCACATCTGAGCATTCTTCAATTGCATTTAGTTTTGTGGTTTTTAAATTCAGTAATCCAACTAAAAGCAGAGAACTTAAAGCAGTAAACACAAACAGCAATCCACCACCCTTATACATGATACTAATACATTAGCAATAATATTTCTTATAACACAACACTAAATTCAATATTTTTATGTTTTTAGGAATTTTAGTAATATTCAAGTGTAGTTATAAACTAACCTACTAGCATATATACTAAAACTGCAAGCAGTGGAGATGTCAATGCTACAATAATGGATAATTTGGGTAAGTTAAGTTTTAATATTGCTAAAAATTTTCTAGCAACAGCAACATTTAACCATATTCCAGCAGCAATGATTGCTAAAAATAAAACCAGAGATAATATGCTATGGAGTCTACTCGCGCACCCATTTCCACCTATAGTCCCGCCGCATACCGTCATACTAACTATAAATGCAAAAACAAGCCATACAAAAGACATGATGGTGCTGAATATTACTACCGGAATAATACATATAAATTTTATAAATTTTTGTATATCTTTAGACACACGCATAATGTGAATACATTAGCAAATTATGCTTATGTTAACTAGTTTTTAGAAGCAATAAGTAGTAAGAGTTATACTAAATCTTATGGAAATTGAATTTTTGAAGAAAACTAATCTTGTTACAGATATTTGGGAAATTCATTTTACCAAGCCATATGCGCTTGTCTATGATGCCGGAGATTATGTTGATCTAGGTATCCCTAATGTTGATGCACACATGCTTTCGATGAGTAGCAACCCAAATGAAGAAAACTTAGTTTTTACTGTGCGCATCAGCCAGGATGCTAGTAAGTTTAAACGAGCCTTAGCTAATTTAAAGCCAGGCGATAAATGCTACATAAGCCCGGCGATCG
>Ga0206101_1000351_pt1 | contig 10190 bp, 9 predicted proteins | sample 1B0metagenome_FD_148613 | JGI IMG/M metagenome (GOLD analysis project Ga0206101, IMG submission 148613) | Enriched microbial communities from leaf-cutter ant dump, University of Wisconsin, Madison, United States - 1B0 | ecosystem: Environmental > Terrestrial > Nest > Insects nest > Nest dump... | reverse complement strand
ATCGGCGCGGGGCTGGCCAATAATATCTTCATGCCGGTCTACGGCCTGTTCTCCAGCCTGGCGCAGCTGATCGTGCTGGCGTACGGCATATACCTGATCGCTGCCGGCATGTTCACCATCGGCCTGCTGGTCAGCTACCTTTCGTACGCTGTCAACTTCTACAATCCCCTGCGGCAGCTGGCGGCGCTGTGGTCGAACTTCCAGCTGGCCATGGCCGGCTGGGACCGGGTCGCGCAGATCCTCTCCCTGGAGTCCGACCTGCAGACGGCTCAGGGCACGCCTGCAGCGCCTTCGGATGCCCTGCTGGAATTCCGCGATGTGCACTTTGCCTATCCCGACGGTAAAGAAGTGCTGCACGGCGTCAGCCTAAAGCTGGAGCGGGGCAGGACTTACGCCCTGGTCGGACCGACAGGCGGGGGCAAGACCACCACGGCCTCGCTGATGGCCCGTTTGTACGATCCCACAGAGGGAACGGTGCTGCTGGATGGAAAAGATATAAGGTCGTACGCCGCTGCAGACCGCGCGCGGAAGATCGGCTTTATCCTGCAGGATCCTTTTTTATTCACGGGGACGATCAGGGATAATATCCTTTACGGCAATGAACAGTACCGCAATTACAGCAGCACTGAGCTGGATGCGCTTCTCAGGGAGCGGGGCGTGGAAGAGCTGCTGGCGATCTTTGAGCATGGCCTGGATACCGAAGTGTCGTCGCACGAGGACAGCATCAGCCTGGGGCAGAAGCAGGCGATCGCATTTATCCGCGCCATCCTGCGCGATCCTGAGCTGCTGATCCTGGACGAGGCGACCGCCAACATAGACACGGTAACGGAACAGCTGCTGGAGCAGATCCTGAAGAAGCTCCCCGGGCACACCACGCTGGTCATCATCGCCCACCGGCTGAACACGATAGAGAACGCGGACGAAATATTCTTCGTCAACCTCGGCGAAGTGACCCGTGCCGGCTCTTTCCAGGAAGCCGTCGCCCGCCTGATGCAGGGCAAAAAGGTGAGCTGATATGCACCGGTCTTATCCCATCTCTCCCGCAGGCCGGTGATCCGTATAATACAGGGATGAATTCCGCAATCACATTCTGTTGCTGATCCCGGTGGTCATGGCTGTTCGGGGTTTTCTTCATCAAAGCTTTCGTCATAGTCGGTGACAATGTATTCATCCGAAGAGCTGCGGCCAAACTCATTCAGCTCCTTCAGCGTAAAATCATCCATGCCCGTTGTCTGCTCCCACGTATCCTTCTCCTTGCGGCTTATCTGCACGGACAGGCCGAACCGCTGCAGGAATTCCCGCTCCACATCCTTCACCTTGCTCAGCGGCTGTATCTCGATCAAAGCGGAAATATGCGTCTTCCTGATCTCGCCGATCGTCTTGTCCGGGTTGATCATGTCGGCTTTATCGGACGCCTCGTATTTTTTATGCGGCGTGCCGTAAAATTCCAGCTGCAGGAAAGGGTAGTAGTTGGAAAAGGTTTCCTGTATCCCGCGGATGGAGGTGTTGTCATTTATTTCAATGTGCATGGCCTTGGGAATTATGGTGAAATTATGTTTGCATGCTCCCGCCGCCAATGATTTGCGTCAATCATCCGGCTGAGGCTGGTCAGAGGCGGTTGCTTCGTAAAACGACTAATAACTATGCCAACACCGCTGCGCAGCCCGGCTGCTCAGAACAGCCAGCCCGCATATCCGCCGATCCCGTCCCAGCTGGGATTTTCTATTTTGCTGCGGTAGCGACCGTTTGAGAAATGGCTGTAGCCTGCGCCGATACGCAGCCTGCGTTTCCCGGCAATGGAAATGTCCGAGCCTATGCCGCCGACGAATGTATAGTTCAGGGCCGTGTTGGCACGGTCGGGGAGCATATAGATGATGCCGCCTTTTACTTCGGCAAACAAAGCAAAGCCTTCCCGCTGGAAGAAGGACTGCCTGACCACAGGCCGGATGCCCAGGCCAATGGCGCTATAGTCCGCGTTCAGGAATCTGTACACATTAAATTCCCCGCCCAGCCGGAAATGCCATCGCACCTCATATTCCCTGCCTGCTGTTACGGTCATCAGGTAAGACTTACGGTAATCCAGCTCTTTATAAATACCTGCATCCAGGTAATTATTGCTGCTCTTTACCTGGGCAGACAGGTGATGGATTCCCGTAAACAGGCAGATGCATACCGGCAGAATTGCCCTGCCCGGACTGATATGAGCTTTCAGGAAACGCATTTGGCAAAGCTGTCAGCCTTGCAGTCAAAAAGACAATGCCTTCATTTTACCCCTGCTTCCTTTCAGGGAACAATGAGCAGGGGCTGCTGTGCACGGTGCAGCAGATGCTCGGATATGCTGCCCAGGAAAATACCCGCAAGTGTGGACCTCCCGCGGGTGCCGATCACCAGCAGGTCGCAGGGAGCCTCTTCCAGCGCCTGGTCAATGACAACCTGCGGGATGCCATATTCTTCCCTGTAGATGATGCCACTGCCCAGGTATTTTCTGGCCATCGCATAAATGCCGCTGCTCCGCTCTTTCAGCTCCTGTACGGTCTGGGCTTCATTGCCGATACCCGTGGAAAGCAGGGTCATGTCAAGCACGTGTAGCACCGTTATTTCAGGCCGGGGCATCCTCGATCCGAGGACAACCTGGGCGGCCTCCAGCACTTTTTTTGTGTATGGGGAAAAGTCCACGCAGATGACGACTTTCATGGATGCCGTTTTGATGTTTAAAATTACACGGCAAAGTACCGCCGTTGCCTGCTGTATGCCTATGATAAAAATTACGGACCCGCATGATATTGGTCACACTGTTCCGGAAAATAGCCGTCCCGGAGCGCGCAGGGATGGTGTCCGGAAGATAATAGATTGACAATAATGTGATTATATGCCTGTTGATTTTGACCGTACCGGCGCGGAGCTATGTTCCATAAAGCAGCAGGTTATTGTTCCCGCTTGTCCTTCTTCCGGAAATAACCCCTGAGCAGGAAGTTGTGCTGCAGGGCTTCCATATCCTCGCTGAACGTCTGCGTGCCTCGCTCCAGGTTTTCCAGGCTTCTGCCCAGCCGGCCTGCCGAAGCGGTATCCTTCAGCAGCAGGAACAGGGCGTTGCCCTCCTTGTCCAGTCCCGCCTGCAGCGTCCCGGCAATGCTGTCCAGCCTTGCCACCAGCGTACGCACCCCGCGGCTTGCCAGGTGGATATTATCCAGGGCCTCAGCTGTTTCTGCCTGTGCAGCCGTATCAGACAGCAGCACCCCCGCTGCTCCCTGTCCCCTGCCGAGCCCGGCGACGATCGCCTCTATCCGCGCTGACGACCGCATGATGTGTGCGGACGAGGTGCTGAGGCTGGCGGGCAGCGAGGTGTCCTCCAGGAGGTGCCGGAGCGCGGGACTGCTGTTGATGCTGCGTATCGTCTGCACCAGCTCCTCCGCCACGATGGCTATGTTGTTGTTGGTCTGGTACAGCGTCCCGATGGCGTCGCCAATGTCTGTTTGCGGGCTTGCCGGCAGGATGTCGCCGTCCGATACAGCAGGCGCCGGCGCTTTGCCCGGGACAATATTGACCACCTTGTTGCCCATCAGTCCTTCCGTGCCGATGGAGACGACGGAGCTCTTGCGGATATAGTTCCGTGTTGCTTCGCTGATGAGCATGGTGACCTCTATGGTCGTGTCGTTGATGATGCTGATCTTTTTCACCGTGCCCGTCTGTATGCCCGCATACCGGACATTATTTCCCGGCATCAGCCCTTCCGCGTTCCGGAACCGGACTTTCAGCTGGAAGTTGGCGGTGAACAGGTTCCGGTTCCTGCCGATCATATAGAGGGCAAAGATCAGGAGCAGCAGTCCCGTCACTACAAATACACCCAGCTTTACGTTATTGATGGTTTGCCTGGCCATACGCGTTTATTCAAAAAATTGTTTAACAAGCGGATCCGTGGAATGCTCCAGCGCTTCGTAAGTGCCTTCCTGGTAGCATTTCCCGTGCATCAGCACGATGATGCTGTCGGCCATGGCGCGGATGCACTTCATATCGTGCGAGATGATGATGGCGGATGTGTGGTATTGCTGTTGTATCTCCCGGATGAGGTCCGTGATCTCCCGCGCGGTGACCGGGTCGAGACCGGTGGTGGGCTCGTCGTACAGGATGACGCCGGGATTCAGGATCAGCGTGCGTGCCAGCGCGATCCGTTTCTTCATACCGCCTGACAGTTCTGCGGGCATCATGTCTATGGTATGTTGCAGCCCCACATTCGCCAGCGCTTCCAGGACACGGCGCTCCGCCTCCGCTGCGGTCAGCGATAGGGAATGCCTTCTCATGGGAAATTCAAGGTTTTCACGTACGGTCATCGAGTCGTACAGCGCATTGCTCTGGAACAGGAAGCCGATCCGCACCCGGACCTTGTCCAGCTCGTCCCTGCCGAGGGCGAGCATGTCGCTGCCGAATACCTGTATGGAGCCCGCATCGGGGCGCAGCAGCCCGATGATACACTTGATCAGCACCGACTTGCCCGATCCCGAACGACCCAGCACAACCTTGCTTTCGCCTTTGTGCAGCGTGAGGTTGAAGTCATCGAGCACCACGTTCGTGCCGAACGATTTGGATAAGCCGCGGATGGTGATCACCGGCTCCCGTGCTGTTGTATGTGAAGCATGTTGTTCCATGTCAGTTAAGCCCGAGGATGTCGGTGATCTGCACAACGACGAGGTCTATGATGAAAATGATAAGCGAAGAGATGACCACCGCGGCATTCGTGGCACGCCCTACGCCTTCGGTGCCTTTGCTGGAATGATACCCTTTGTAGCATCCGATCACGCCTACCGCGAAGCCGAAGAAAAATGTCTTGATGATCGCCGGCACCACATCGCTGAAGTCCAGCGCATCGAACACCTGGGTGATGAACAGGCCGGGACTGGTGACCGCCTTGATGTTGACGCCGAGATAGGCGCCGTACAGGGAGATCGCGTCCGACAGCACCACCAGCACCGGCAGCATCAGGGTGGCGGCGGCAATGCGGGTAACGACGAGATATTTAAAAGGGTTCGTGCCGGATACTTCCATCGCGTCTATCTGCTCCGTGACCCGCATGGAGCCCAGCTCCGCGCCTATGCTGGAGCCAATCTTGCCCGCGAAGATCAGCGCTGTGATGACCGGCCCGATCTCCCGGATCACCGCAATGGCCACCATTGCCGGCAGCTCGGCCTCCACACCGTAGTCTACAAGCGAAGGCCGCAGCTGCATGGTGAGCACCAGTCCCATGATGAAGCCGGTGACCGCGACCAGCGGCAGCGACAGGTACCCGATCGTATAGCACTGTCTCAGGAATTCCCGGAATTCATACCCCGGCCGGAACGCCTGCCGGAAGAACCCGGCAGTGAAACGCGCCACAGCACCCGCTTCAGCAAAAAATTTTTCACGCTGTACTGCAAAATTCATCAACTCGCTTTTGCTGATAAAAATAGACAGCATACCGGGACCGCCTTATGATCCCTGTCACCGGGAACCTTGACAGTGCTCATACATTCCGGCAGCACGCTGTAATCCAGCTATTAAATGTGCGCTTATCAGTAAATCAATGATCTACAGAAAATCGTAGCAGGCTTCCGCAGGTCGCGGATGTTTTTTCCCGGTCTTCGGAGAAAAGGCTAATTTAGTTGGACAAGCATCAGCCGTAATACGCATGTTCTACATTGCCGACCTGCATCTTCATTCTCATTACTCCCGCGCCACAAGCAGGGACCTGAACCTGGAAACGCTGTACCAATGGGCGCGGATCAAAGGTATCCATGTGGTGGGCACGGGCGATTTCACGCATCCGCTCTGGTTTAAGGAGCTGAAGGAAAAGCTGGAGCCCGACGGCACGGGGTTATTCCGCCTGAAGCATCCGCCGAAAGCGGATATCCCGGGATTTAAATGCCACGATATTGACGTGCGCTTCTGTCTTACTTCCGAGATCAGCTCTATCTACAAGCACGGCGATAAGGTGCGCAAGAACCACAACTGCGTCTATGCGCCCGACTTTGAAACGGTAGCCCGCATCAATGCGAAGCTGGGGCAGATCGGCAACCTCGCATCAGACGGGCGGCCTATCCTCGGCCTGCCCTCGCGCGACCTGCTGGAGATCGTGCTGCAGACATCCGGGCATGCCCACCTGATCCCGGCGCATATCTGGACGCCGTGGTTCTCCATGTTCGGCTCGAAGTCGGGCTACGACAGCGTGCAGGAATGCTTCCGCGACCTGGCCGGGCACATCTTCGCGCTCGAGACGGGCCTTTCGTCGGACCCGGAGATGAACTGGCGCCTGAGCATGCTGGACAAGTACACCCTCGTTTCCAACTCCGACGCCCATTCCCCGCAAAAGCTGGGCAGGGAGGCCAACCTGTTCGATACGGAGCGGAGCTATCATGCGCTGTTCGAGGCGTTGAAGACGAAAAAGGGATTCCTCGGCACGTACGAGTTTTACCCGGAAGAAGGGAAATACCATATGGACGGCCACCGCAAGTGCGACGTCTGCTTCGAGCCGGAGGAGAGCCTCCGGCATAAGAATATCTGCCCGGCATGCGGACAGCCGCTTACGATCGGCGTGCTGCACCGGGTCTCCGAGCTGTCGGACCGCCGTCAGCCGCAGCGGCCGGAGGGCGCGGCGGACTTTCACTATATCATCCCGCTGCCGGAGATCATCGCCGAGATAAAAGGCACCTCGCCTTCCAGCAAGACGGTAGGCCAGGCCTTCCGGCAGGCCGTTTCTGCCTTCGGCAATGAATTTACATTATTGAAGGAAGCGCCCGTGGAGGATATCGAGCAGAAAGCAGGTGTTGTGCTGGCGGAGGCCATCAGGAGAATGCGCACACAGCAGGTAAGCCCGCAGGGCGGCTATGACGGGGAATATGGCGTGATCCGGATCTTCAAAGAAGGAGAGCTGGCGGCGCTGACCGGGCAGATGCATTTTGCCGGCATGGCATCGGCAGATACGGCGAAGCGCAAGACCAGGGATACGGCTACTGAAAAGAAGGTGGCGCCGGCTGTTCCCCTGCCCGGGAAGGCCGCTGCACCCGTGCTGAATGCGGAGCAGGAGGCTGCCTGTACAGCAGAGGGCGCTGTGCTGGTCACCGCCGGCCCCGGCACGGGCAAGACCAAAACGCTGATCAGCTGGATCGCGCATTGCATTCAGAAAAGAAATGCCCGCCCGCAGGAGCTGCTGGCCGTCACCTTTACCAACAAAGCCGCCGACGAGATGAAGGAACGCCTCGCCGCCGAGCTGGGCGACCGGTCGGCAGGTATCACGCTGGGCACCTTCCACGCGCTTTGCTTCGCCCTGCTGCAGGAGCAGTATGAGCACCTCGACAAAGTGTACGACGACGAAAGCCGCGGCATCATCCTCGCCATGCTCTTCCCCGGCAAGGAAGAAAAAGAGCTGAAGCGGCTGTCTGCAACGCTGCAGCATCATTTTGAGCACAATACCGAGGATGCACCGGATGAAGTTATAAAGACCGCCGCCGCATACCGCGACTTTACGCTGCACAACGGCGGCGTAGACCTGGCGGATATGATCGGCGCGGTGATCAGGATGTGGCAGGCGGAGCCGGAACGGCTGCAGGCATGCCAAGAGCGCTACCATTATATCGCCGTTGACGAGCTGCAGGACATCAACCCGCTGCAGTATGAATTTTTAACGCTGCTGGCAAAAGGCAAAAATGTATTTGCCATCGGCGACCCGGATCAAAGCATTTACGGCTTCCGCGGGTCGGATGTGCGGCTGTTTACCCGGTTTGCTGAAGACTTCGGGGCGCAGGAGATCGCCCTGCAGCACAATTACCGCTCCGCCGGTTTCATCGTGGATGCGGCGGTCAGCGTTATCCGGCACAATGTCCTGCGGAAAGATACAGCGCTGATCGCCCGCCGCGATGGCGCGGGGAAGATCGTGCGCTATACGGCAGACAACGAGCACAGGGAGGCGGCCTTTATCAGCGGTGAGATCGAAAGGCTGGTAGGCGGCCTGAACAACCTCAGCAGCGACAACACGCATCACGACGGCAAATACGGCTTTGCCGATATCGCCATCCTGTTCCGCACCAATGCCATCGGCAAAGGGCTGCTTGCGGCCTTGCGGCAATCCGGCATCCCGGTGCGCTTCGGCGACGCGTCCCCTTTTCTCGCGGCCTATCCTTTTCACATCGTGACGGACGCGATCCGGCTATATCTCAATCCCGAAGACATCATCGCGCTCGACAGCCTGCTCACGCACGGCTTCAGTAAGGACAGGAAGGAAAAGCAGGCTTTCCTCGCCACACACCCGGCAGATGCACGTTTTACCGCTCTTTTCGGCAGGGAAGGAGCGGATGCCTTCGCGCAGGGAGCCGCCGTCGCCGTCCCCTTCATCTTTGAAAAGCTGATCCCCGAAGCAACCCTGGACGATACAGGGCTGCTCCGCAAAGAGACGATCGTCGCCCTGGCGAAGGAATATACAGGAGCGCTTGCAGGCTTCCTGCACAAGCTTCAGCTGGATGCATACACAGACGTGGCCAGGCTCCGGACGGATGCCGTCAGCCTGCTCACTTTTCACGCGGCCAAGGGACTTGAATTCCCCGCCGTGTTCATCGCCGGCGCAGAAGAGGGCATCACGCCAGTGCTGAAGAAGAACACGGACATGGAAGAGGAGAGAAGACTTTTTTATGTAGCCCTTACCCGCGCAAAAGACACGCTGTTCATCACCAATGCCGCACAACGCAGCGCTTTTGGCGAGACAGAAACAAAAACCGTTTCCAGGTTTGCCGGCGAGATACCCGCTTCGCTGACAGAAGTCATACAGAAGAAAGCACCGCAGCCGGAGCAGATACGTTTATTCTAAAAAAGCAAAACCATGAGCAGGATTGCAGTACTCGGAACAGGGACGGTCGGAGATACCGTCGGTTCAAAGCTCGTTGAGCTGGGGCACCAGGTAATGATGGGCTCCCGGACTGCCGGTAACGAAAAGGCGCAGGCATTCGCAGCGAAACACGGCGGCAAAGCCGGTGCGGGCACGTTCGCCGACGCAGCGGCATTCGACGAACTGATCGTCAACTGCACCGCAGGCACGGCTTCGGTGGAGGCCTTGCAGCTGGCCGGCGCGGAGCATGTCAACGGCAAAGTCCTTATTGATATCGCCAACCCACTCGATTTCTCCAGAGGCATGCCGCCTTCGCTTTCCATCGTGAACACCCGCTCGCTGGGAGAAGAGATACAGGACGCCTTCCCCGATGCGAAAGTGGTAAAAGCCCTTAATACGATGTGGTGCGGACTGATGGTCAATCCCGCGATGATCAACGGCGGCGACCACACCACCTTTATCTGCGGCAACGATGCCGGCGCCAAGGAAACGGTAAAAGCGCTGCTCCGTTCGTTCGGCTGGGAGGACAGGAACATCCTCGACCTCGGCGACATCACCGCGGCGCGCGGCACGGAGATGTACCTGCCGCTGTGGCTGCGGATTTACGGGGCAAACGGCAGCGGGGTATTCAATATTAAAATCGTCAGCTGAAGCCGCCGTTTGTAAAATTACCGGTAACATCCTATTTTCGCGCCCTAAGCCAACTTAGCTCAGCTGGTAGAGCGCTTCACTCGTAATGAAGAGGTCGTCGGTTCAAGTCCGATAGTTGGCTCCGCGCCGGCCGCATTCCATGGCCGGCATTTATATGCCCGTGCAGCGGCACATTTATCTGTAAGCTTTTGCCGGAATGATGTAACCCTTTTCTTGTTTCATTAACAGAATTGTGGCTACTTTTGTCCTGCCAATGAAGCGCTTTCTCGTCATACCGCTCCTGATGCTGTACATGCTGGCTGTGTCCGGCGTGATGATCCATATGCATTACTGCGGCGTGCAGCTGGCCTCCTGGAATATCTACCTGAAAACCACCGGCTGCGGCGGAGATTGCGGCGATGAGTCGACCCCGGCGCACACCTGCTGCAAGGACAAGGTGATCGCCGCGAAGGTCTCCCAGGATCACAGTTTGGCTTTCTTCAAGTATAAGCTGAGCGCAGCAGACGCCTTCCTGCTGGCGGCGCTGCTGCCGGAATACCCCGCGATCCGGGATGTCCGCCTGCAGCAGGTCATTACATCCGCCTGCATGGCGCATGCGCCGCCCGGCATATGGCAGCAGATACCGCTGTACCAGCTTCATGCCCGCCTTACTTATTACGGTTAACACCGCACGGCTGCAATGTCAGCCTTGCTG
>Ga0206101_1000349_pt1 | contig 10200 bp, 5 predicted proteins | sample 1B0metagenome_FD_148613 | JGI IMG/M metagenome (GOLD analysis project Ga0206101, IMG submission 148613) | Enriched microbial communities from leaf-cutter ant dump, University of Wisconsin, Madison, United States - 1B0 | ecosystem: Environmental > Terrestrial > Nest > Insects nest > Nest dump... | reverse complement strand
GACCGCCGGTGGGGCATATCTCCGCCTTGTCGCAGCCTGCCTGCAGCAGGCTTTCCTTCACGGCTTCGGCGCAGCGGGCGACGTCACCCTTGTACTTGCTGTCGGCGCTGATGGAGGGTATGCGGATCAGCTCCAGCAGCTCTTCAAGAAAACGGTCTTTGTTTTGGGAGAGATAATCGTTCCAGGCTTGCATGAGATTTGGGATTTTGATGCCAAATATAATGGATTGCCGGCACTATGGCATCCCCCATTCCGCACGACACCCGCTCCCGGCTCGCGCAAACGCACGTCCTGCGCCTAATTCAGCGAATATCCTTCCGGCTTCCTGCCCGTCAGCGGCCGGTCGGGCAGGCTGATGAGGAAGACGGCCAGGATGCCGAGGACGATGACCAGCGACAGTTCGAAGGTGGCCATGGTGGTGGTGCCGTCGAGCAGGTAGCGCGACGAGCGGTGCAACGCCCTGCCCTCCCCTGCCTGTATCCGGCTCAGGGCATTCAGATGCTGCAGCGCGCCGTTGAACTGGGCGACGGCTACGCCGGCATCAGCTCCGGTACGCACCTGGTTATAGGCATGCAGCCGCTCCTTGAACAGCTGCCACTGCTGCTGCTCTTCCTGTGTGAGATAGGTCGTCTCATAGCTGCGGATCAGCTCCGCGATGACCCGGTCGTGCTCCGCCAGCCGCTGCTGCAGCGCGGGATTGTGCGCCTCGGTCTCCGCCAGCAGCCGGTTCTGGTACAGATGGTCGCTGAGCCCGAAGATATAGGTAGCCGGGATCAACCGGTCTTCATAAATGGAGGCGATGGCCTGGCGGAGGTTGACAAAATTCCTTCTGCCGGTCATATTATTCAGCAGCAGCAACAGCATAATGACGACCAGGGCGACTGCGGCCTTGAGCTTATGCTTCATTTGAAATAAGCGTTTCATGCGATCAGGGATATTGCTGTAATTTAAGTTTTTTTGCCGGGATAAGCTAACGGGCGCCGGAGGAGATCAGACACGGACATGCATTAGTTATTTATATTATCATTTCAGAAGCCGGCATTATGGGCGTACCTTGACTGACCCTTGACACAATTATTTCTGTAGCTTCGTTCTTCGATAACACAGGAAGAAGGGTTTTTCGGGATCAATTGTTGTGATTTGCTTTCAATTATTTCTGTAGCTTCGTTCTTCGACAACGCAAGCTGTGGTACTGGGACGATCCGGACTGTTGTGATTTGCTTTCAATTATTTCTGTAGCTTCGTTCTTCGACAACAAGTTGGGGACTTAAGGTTGGGGGGTCCGGGTTGTGATTTGCTTTCAATTATTTCTGTAGCTTCGTTCTTCGACAACTCAGTAGACATGTTTCAGACAGACCCGAGTGTTGTGATTTGCTTTCAATTATTTCTGTAGCTTCGTTCTTCGACAACTTCTATTGCCTGGTATAAGAAGGACAGCATAGTTGTGATTTGCTTTCAATTATTTCTGTAGCTTCGTTCTTCGACAACAGACACAGGGTCAGCAATAGCAATGCCAGTGTTGTGATTTGCTTTCAATTATTTCTGTAGCTTCGTTCTTCGACAACCTCAAGCCAACGCTGAAGAGCCTCAGCTGTGTTGTGATTTGCTTTCAATTATTTCTGTAGCTTCGTTCTTCGACAACGGTAGTCGCCAAGATCAGAAGTAGCAAGTAGTTGTGATTTGCTTTCAATTATTTCTGTAGCTTCGTTCTTCGACAACCTCTGAATTCAACAATGGCGGAGAGACCTCGTTGTGATTTGCTTTCAATTATTTCTGTAGCTTCGTTCTTCGACAACTCCAAAAATATGCAGCCTGTGGATAGGATAGTTGTGATTTGCTTTCAATTATTTCTGTAGCTTCGTTCTTCGACAACAAAGATTTTTTTCAACAATATCATAAAGGGGTTGTGATTTGCTTTCAATTATTTCTGTAGCTTCGTTCTTCGACAACCTACGGCATACCTGATTATCAGGAAATGGAGTTGTGATTTGCTTTCAATTATTTCTGTAGCTTCGTTCTTCGACAACCACTGGGTTGCTGCCACACGCGACCGGTGGGTTGTGATTTGCTTTCAATTATTTCTGTAGCTTCGTTCTTCGACAACCTTTCAGGATGGCGTATATGGTATCGAAGTGTTGTGATTTGCTTTCAATTATTTCTGTAGCTTCGTTCTTCGACAACCATTAGATTTTATGCTCACCCCAGAAGCCAGTTGTGATTTGCTTTCAATTATTTCTGTAGCTTCGTTCTTCGACAACTCATGACCGCCTTCCGGCTTTGCCGGAAACGGTTGTGATTTGCTTTCAATTATTTCTGTAGCTTCGTTCTTCGACAACAACAGCGAGCTAAAGGGCGGACTGTAAATAGTTGTGATTTGCTTTCAATTATTTCTGTAGCTTCGTTCTTCGACAACAGAAATCGCTAAAAACGGCTACAGATGCGGGTTTGGGCCCATTTTCAGGATCAAAAAAATGGAATTTTCAACCGTTTTTTTGATCCTGTTCTTTTAAAAAAGCTCCAGCTGCTGGGTCGTGGCAGGAATATCTACAGCTTCATGCCCCCGGAAGATCTCCATCATGCCAAACTGCTTGTCTGTAATGCACAGGATACCGACATGCCCTTTGCCGGGCAGTACCTTCTTGACCCGCCGGATGTGGACATCCGCATTCTCCTTGCTGCTGCAGTGCCGCAGGTACAGGCTGAACTGGAACATCTGGAACCCGTCCGCCAGCATATCCTTGCGAAAATGGGCATAGTCCTTCCTGTCCTTCTTGGTCTCGGTCGGCAGATCGAACATGACAATCACCCACATGATACGGTACGCATTTAAACGGGCGCTACCCGACTTTTCGCCATAGGGAGCATACTGCTTCCGGCCTTTATTCATATAACTGACGGATACAATATCCTTCTTGATTTTCCTTCAAAGCAACGCGCCAGGCTGGCGGTTGTGCGCTGCACGGCATTCATCAGCGGGCTTTTCTGCCCTTCCATTAGCACATCCGTCGCCGGGATGCCCAGCAGCTCTTTCTTCATGGCAGGTGTCATCTCCAGGTAACGGCCGTTCATGCCGACGATCCGGCATATTACCCTATCTACGAACGGCCGGTAAGGCTCCATGATATCGTCCGCCAGGCAGTATGCGTTGTACTGGTTCCGGTGAAAAATCCCCAGCGTAGGCAGTAGTCCGCTCCCTACCAGGCTCCGTGCCACTGCGGCACGCAGGATCGCGTAACCGTAGTTCAGCAGGTTATTTGGCGGCGGCCCGAACCGCTCCCGGGTAAACTCCAGGAACGGCGGGAACAGGTTTTTCCAGTAATACGCCGCCGCCTTCGCTTCATGATTTTCGCTGTCGCCGCTTTTTACCACTTTGGTATAGGTCAGCAGCAGCTTGTGCTCCTGCCGTTCCTGCCGGAGCACCGCCGCCTGGTTTTCGATCTTGGCGATAACCGTCTGCTGCCACAGCTGTTTCTTCAGGGGAACGGTTGCCTCTATCTGCGCCTGGAACTTCTGGCTTTGCAGGGTATTACCGTCCAGGTTGAGGAAGAGTCCGGCGGGATGATGCGTATGATCGCAGGTGATCAGCGCGACATTATTGGCCAGCAGCTTCGCCATCAGCGCCTGTGTGATCGTGATCTGCTGGTGATCCAGGATCAGGATACCGATGTCTTCGATCGGCGCCTGGTGGGTTTCCCCGCTGTCCTGCAGCTCGACGACCAGCTGCTCGTTGCTGGTTTTGAGATAGGCAGGGTTGCCGAAGTAAAGGGTGCGTTTGATCATGCGGCTATATTTTAATTATCAACAGCCCATCATATCCTCTTGCACAGTGTATAAATATCGTCTACCGGTTATTGATCAGTCTTGTTATTAATTGTATCATCAGCTCTTTTTCTTCGGGATCGCTCTGGGCTACGAGCAAGGCCAAAGCCACCAAAGCGTTATCGTTGATTTTCAGCTCTCCATTCTGCTTAAAACGATGCCTGTTTTTCTCGAGGAACCATATAAACAGGAATGCTCCTATCCGCTTGTTGCCATCACTGAATGGATGGTTTTTGATAACGAAGTACAGGAGATGAGCGGCTTGCTCCTCTATGCTTGGGTACAGGTATTTCCCGTCGAAGGTCTGGACAATACTCTGTAATATCCCCGGGAAACTGCTGTCTTTCTCATTGCCGAACAGTGCGGTAGCTTCTTTTTTGGCGATAAGCTGCTTTTTCAGCTCGCCGATGGCAGTTTTAGCTTCTTCGTAGCTGATCTCGTAGCTGATCATCTCACTCAGCTCGCCGGGGTCGATGGCATGGCCGTCGTACTGGTTCAGCAACACAAAGCTCCGGGTGTACTGGCTGATGATGTCCAGCAAGCCTTTGGCTTCAGACAGCGCCAGATCGCCTGCTTCCGCTTTCCGGCTGATCAGCTGAACGGTCTGCTGTAGTTCCTCCAGACGCTTCTGGTTTAAGGCATAGCCTTTTACGAGATAGTCTTTCAGGTGTTGGATGGCCCATTGGCGGAACTGCGTGCCGCGTTTGGAGTTGACGCGGTAGCCTACAGAGATGATAGCATCGAGGTTATAAAATTTTATTTTTCTGGTTACATTCCTGTTTCCTTCTTTCTGAACCACCGAGTAATACTCGGTAGTTGCCTGCTCATTTAACTCCCCTTCTGAGAATATATTTTTTAAATGCAAACCAATCGTATCACTATCTTTTTCAAATAAATCTGACATCATTTTTTGTGAAAGCCAGACGGTTTCATTTTTAAACCTCACCTCTACCTGAATGCCCTCAGCAGAATCATATATAACTAATTCGTTCATAGCATTATTGTATTTAGCTGGTTGTTCTCAAAATCCTGACAAGTCGAAAATCAGATTGAAGGAAATGCGGGTCGTGATATTGAAACACTTCCCAGTCTGTCAACCTTTAGTTTAACGCATTTTTCTTTTATTCGCAAAATACCATCCAATGTAGTTTCTAATTTGTTTAAACTCCCAAGTTCTCCAATTTTACTTTTGGCATCATAATTTTTAATCAGCGAAGCAATTGAAGAATGAACAAAATAACATTCACTTCCTGTAGAACTGACCATCCTATAAATTCTATCCGCCTGCTCTTTAGTCAGGATATTAAAGCTAATAGTAGAAGTACTTTCTTCTTCGCTTGGAACATACACCAAGTCATTAGGGGAAAGGTGGAACAATAATCTATCACCTCTTTCATTGATTTCCGGCACGGAAGACAAGCCTTGCTTTTGCCTTTCTACGACTTCATTCAACGGAATAGTAACATAATTTCGTTTCCCATTGCCATCTTGGTATATAGCAAAGAATAAATTGGTTCCTTTATCAGATTCCACCCATTTATGTTTAGTACCAATAGTATGACCAACAGCGAAACGTCCCGTACCACTTTCTGCAATGGGAAGTCTATAAATGGGTATTTTTCTTTTTGAATTAAAATTTTCTAAACCTTCACTACTAAAAGCCTTGTCAATATCGTAATTACATTCTTTTAAATATTCGAGTAAATCTTTTCTAATATTAAAATCTGCAACTTTATTAATAATCTTGGTTGCATCATCAACTGTTTTAATTCCTCCTTGACCTCTGTTTGCCAAAATAGTTATTGGTTGACGCCTTCTAAATTTTTCTGTTTTGATTTTAAATGGAGTTACTACAATTGCTTCCCCTTTTTTATCAAAAATTGAATTTTCCTTTAATGCTTTTTGTGCTTCCGAAATTTTCCCATTGTTTTGGTTGAATACTCTTTCAACTTCATTCCTGATATATTGATCAATAATGAGTTCTTTTTTGCCTACACAATCGGCAATTTTTAAAACATTGAATTCATATTCTTTTCTACTATAAGGCATTGGACTATGTAATGATTTCCTGATTGCCCAATTCACACCTTTTTGCTCCACCAGTTCCTTTCTCTTCTTACCATTGTTCTCCACCCACTTTTCATATTTGTTAGTCGCTTTGTTGATGACACGCAGATTTTGCTTGAAGCTGACAACAATCTTCTCTAATTCTTTTTTGGCATCAATGGTAAAAATTTCCCAGGGTTTAATAAAATCTTTGGGAACTTCTTTTTCAATTCTCTCCCCGGTTTTAGTATGAATGTAGACCACGTTTTCAAATTTGCGCAACTTCCTGTTTAAGTCAAAACGTTCTTTTGATTTGGCGTGTTTATTGTTTAGCAAATTGACATGGTCTCTCGTTGCACAGGCAATGACCAATGCGTCCAATGCGTGATGACGATGGTCTATTCTTTTCTTTTGAAAACCTTTGCTGTGCCCCAAAGGAACAGTGGGCAAATTCTTTTGGTATTTTTCATTATAGGCTGTGAACAGATTGCTTCCTGTTATCTTATTCATCCGCTCAAAGCGAGACAAAATCAAATCATTCCAGACATCATTCAAACCCCAATCCTGCTTTAATGTTGCCGTAATTTTTCCGTTCCCCGGGATAAGATTTTTTGAATTTACGCCATCATCATTCTGGTCAGAACGAACTATGTTGGACAGTACATTAGAAATAAATTTACTGATATACCGGGTATCATTGATCTGCCTTTCGATCATTTTTTCAGGAATATCCTCTAACAGCAGTTTATTGCGTTTGCTCCTGCTTTTAGCATAATGTTCTTTGACAAATGCCTTGTACTGTTCTTCCGTAAAAATCTGAACTTCCCTGCCGAAACCTGTTGGGACTTTCTCTCCATGATGATTTTTGATAAACGTCAGCCCGATCTGGTTGTCTTTTAGCTTATTGACTGTTGTTTCACAGATCACCTTATTACTAAAGCTGTCGTCAAAAAATCTGCTTTGAGGAATAATATGCTCGATTTCATACTCAGGAGTAAACAATTTATTCAGCGGGATCACTTCCCCTGTGTAGGGCGAACGATATTTCTGCTCCAGCCACAGTTTGTAGCGTTGCAACTCCGAACGCGTAGGTTCGGCTTTCCTGCTGATCTTACCTATATCTTCAGGGACTTCCACCCCGGAGTTTAATACATCGTCTTCATAAATTTTCAGGATCTCTTGTTGCATTGGAGAGAAGGGACGTACATGCTCGACCGCCCCATCATTCAGCAATTCGATAAGCAGCGCTTTGATACGAAGATTGGTGTTTTCGTTTTCCGAAACGATATTGGTCAGACGCTTACGTTCTTCTGCCGTATTTTTCATTTCGCGACCTAACTCAATATGGATTTCATCAAAATAGTTCTTGTTTCCGTTGCCATAATGTTGCCAGATATCCCTTACTACACGAAGCGTTTCAATGACCACCTGCTCAACAATAGGATTACGTAAGGAATGTTGCCTAAACGCTTCCAGGTATGCTTCCAAATCTTTTACTGCATTCCATTTCCCTGTAATTGATGCTTTTGAATGGCGGCCATAAACAATATATTGAGCCAGCCACAACGGCAAGCCTTGAAAATCGGCTTCGGTTTTTAATTGATGTCTTTCTGCTTTTTCCCGAACTTTATTTTTGATTTCCTCGTCAAATTCTCCTGTAATAATTTTTCCTATCCTGCTTTTCGTTTTGTTATCTATTGCCTCCCAGCTCCAGTATTTTCCAATCCGTAACAATAGCAGCAGTTTTTTAATAGCCTTCTCGGAAAAAGTGCCGTATTCACTTTTAAAGGGAGGGAATTTTTTAAAATTTTCTGCGAACGATTCAATATTTAAATGGTGCTTTTCCGCAAACGATTTTAAAGCACTTTCATACTCTTTTTTATCCGTTACGGAATAAATGATATGCCATAATCTTTTTTCAACGTCTCCTGTCAGAAAATCGGGCGGCACAGTTTCAACCCTTGCCAGTCTTCTCCTGATTTCATATCCCGTTTCGTTCATCGGGTATTTCTTCGATTCATCTTTATCCGAATTAAACACATAATTCCAACGGTATTTGGCAATCTCCGCTTTTTGAGCATTACCTTTTAAATCGATGAAGAAGTACTTTAAAATATCCTTGTGATCCACTTCTTTCTGAATCATCAGGAAGCCAAATAGATTTTCCAGGTCCTCTACACTTTTAATGAATTCATTTGTTACATCCGTGTCATCATCTTTTTTATAGAACCTCAGATTATACAACCATTGCCAGACCCTGAATTCCTGATAATACGGATTGGATTTGGGAATGGCCTTTAAATGCTCGGTTTTTTCTTCCCCATTCAGCCTGTAAGCACGGCATTCCAGGGAGCAGTTACTGATAGACGATTTTTGGCTGCGCAGTGGCCTTTGATAGAAAATAATGTCTTCCAAAAACAAATGCACAAAATCTCTTTTGCCCAGAGACAATTGCTGAGCCTCATTACTGCGGTACAATTCTCTTACACAATCATTGTACAAATCGTACGTAAACAGCTCTGGTTGTAACTCGATTTGTTTTTCCAAAATCCTTTTGAGTTCGTCCTTATAAAATTTCCGCTCAATGGTGCGAACTAATTTCCCTTTAATTTTTTGCCCTGGATTTTGGAGCAATGTATCGTATATATAGGCTCCGACTGTTTTTCCGCTATTGCTAATTGTAATCTCGGTTCTTGCCTTGATTTTTTTAAAGATTTTATCCTGCTCTTTCTTACTCATCAGCTCAATTTCTTCAAAAGACGGCAAAGGCGTGATCTTTCTTTTTTCTTTTCCCTCCTTATCAGTTCTTTTATCTTTTACTATTTTTATATTCCCGTCTGCATCATATTCTTCCACTACCAAAAATTCCCTTTCCGTATTTAGCCATAATGGTTCGGAAGAAAAAGGCGCCGAATAAACCCAGCCATTCTCTAAAACTATGTTATACCAGTTTTTGTTTTCATTCTTTTTATCTTTCTCTCCTTTTTCAATCTGAACAACTTTAAGTCTTGCAACAAATTCCTTATTATTGGAAACGCTATCTTCCTCTTCGCCACGTAATTGGTAATAACCTCTTTTTTGATTGAAATTCAGAATCACCCAGGCTAATTCTTCTTTTGTTATCCTATTTATTAAAGCCTTTTTCCGCAAATAATAAATTGTCCAGTCATAGGGAATTAATGCCGCTTCCCCATGTTTATTGACTAACAATTGCGGTTGATGATCACGAAAATCAGCTAGCATTTCCTCAAAGGAAAACTTGAAAATAAACTCCTTGCCATTATAGGCCAGCTTGGGATCGCTCCCTTCAAAGAATTTTCCTAACCGTTTTTCAAAATCTATTTGACGGGCATAATGTTCCGGCAAAAAACCGAGCATATTTAATACACGGTGCAAACGTTCTCTCCTGAGCAAATACCTTTCCCTCAGTCTTCGTATACTCCGATAACCGGTTCTTTCAGCAGTTTGCGAAACCGAATTCCCCTTTCCAAATTCGCCTAAAACATCCTGGGACATAGGAATAATCCGGCTTCCTACTCCAAGGATTTTACCATATTTATTTTGAAAATCCTGCTCAATTAAAGCCCAGCCGATAGAATTTGTGCCCAGGTCAAGGCCTAATATTCTTTTCATATTTGTAGCTAAGTTTTGAATTTTCGATGAATACACTATATTTGTTCATATTGAAAGCAAGTCACAATAAGGATTATTCCGTTGTGAAAACATTCAAGGCGGGGCAACTCGCCTTTCTTTTTTACATTACCTTCACCCTAACAGGATAATAACTTATTGCTTACTGCCCCGCCCAGTAAATATTCATAAGTGGTAGGAATAGGCTAAGATATTTATTTTATCTGTTTTTTTAAAACAAATATACTTTTTGCAATACGAACATCGTGATCCACCCCGCTCTCCACATCTCCCCCACCCCCGGCAAAGGTCGCGGCATTTTCACCCAGGAAGCGCTGCCAGCCGGGACAGTCACGGAGATATCCCCGGTGGTGGTCATGAGCGGTGAAGAGCGGCTCCTGCTGGATAGAACGAAACTGCACGACTATATCTTCGAATGGCAGCCGGAGGGCAGGGATATGTGCTGCATGGCGCTGGGATATGTTGCGGTGTATAACCATTCCTGCACCGCCAACTGCGAATATTTCATGGATTACGATGCACAGACGATCACTATTAAAACCATCCGTGACGTCGCTGCCGGCGAGGAGCTGACGATCAACTACAACGGCGACTGGGACGATCCGAAAGATGTCTGGTTCGACGCGGTGCAGGGTTAGCGCCTGCCTTTGCCTTTTGCTGTGCCGCCCTTGCTGCCTTTCTTCC
>Ga0206101_1000347_pt1 | contig 10209 bp, 11 predicted proteins | sample 1B0metagenome_FD_148613 | JGI IMG/M metagenome (GOLD analysis project Ga0206101, IMG submission 148613) | Enriched microbial communities from leaf-cutter ant dump, University of Wisconsin, Madison, United States - 1B0 | ecosystem: Environmental > Terrestrial > Nest > Insects nest > Nest dump... | reverse complement strand
ACCATCGTTATTCGGACGACTTGGATTTTTTTTTGAACAATGATCCTGAATTTGTAGGGGAGGCGGAAAAATGCAGGCGTATTCTCGAAGGTATTTTTGGCGAGGGAGTACAGACGACCTATAATTCGGAAAGTTTTTACCGTATAATTGTAAAGCATAATGATGTTTCGTTAAAGATTGACATGGTGAATGATGTTGGCTATCATACGGGTGGATTCGCGGATCACCCCCTTTATCATCAGGTGGACAATGAACTGAACATATTAAGCAATAAAGTTTCTGCATTATCGCGTGAGGCCGCGAAGGACCTTGCTGACATTATCTGTCTCTGTGTGCATTACCCATTTAATTGGATGTATATTCTTGATGAGGCAAAACGTAAAGACGCTTCCGTAAATGAAGTAGATGTCGCTGTACGGGTAGATACATTCGAGGTACAGCGATTTGACGACGTTAACTGGACCAGTTGTCCGCCGCAGTCTTTCTTGCAACAGTCATTGCATACCATAGCAAAAAACATACTCTCCGGTGAGGAAAATTCTCTTTACAAGGGTTAAGCATCCGATAGGAACATGAGCGATATTGCCATAAAAGTTGAAAATCTCGGGAAATGCTACCGGCTGGGCGAAGTGGGTACCGGTATCCTGAACCACGACCTGAACAGATGGATGGCGCAGGAGAGGAAAGATCCCTTTGCGAAAGTGCGGAAAGACAGAGTGTGCCCGGTTTGTTAAGTCAGGATTGATAATGCCTGATCATTGATCCCTTAAACATTTTAAGCATGATACCGGTCACACGCCCTTTGCTTCCTCCGTTGGAAGAATTTAATGAATACCTGCAAAAGATATGGGATAATAAATGGCTGACGAACGGAGGGCCTTTTCACCAGGATCTGGAAGATGCTTTGTGCGACTACCTGCAGGTAAAGCATATCAGCCTGTTTTCCAACGGCACCTTAGCGCTGATCACCGCATTGCAGGCATTAAAGATAACGGGCGAGGTCATCACTACGCCTTATAGCTTTGTCGCCACGACCCATTCCCTGTGGTGGAATAATATCCGGCCTGTTTTTGTAGATATCGAGCCTGACTATCTGAATATAGACCCGGCAAAAATCGAGTCGGCCATTACGCCGAAAACAACCGCAATCTTGGCTGTTCATGTCTATGGAAATCCCTGCGCCTGTGAGGCAATAGAGAGAATCGCCGATACTTACGGGTTGCATGTCATCTATGATGCTGCACATGCTTTCGGTACCCGGTATAAAGGAAAGCCGGTCGTGGAATTCGGAGATATGTCTGTCCTGAGTTTTCACGCAACCAAGGTATTTAACACCATTGAAGGAGGAGCTATCGTTTGCCGGGATGAAAAAATGAAACAGCGTCTCGACAGGCTGAAAAATTTTGGTTTCGCCAATGAGACAACGGTAGTAGCTCCCGGCATCAATGCCAAGATGAATGAGCTGCAGGCCGCATTCGGCTTATTACAGCTGAAATACATAGACAGCGCAGTTCAGGCAAGAAAACGTATCAGCGATATATACCGTAAGGAGCTGGCCGGCATTCCGGGTATAGCTGTCCTGAAGGAGCCGGCAGATGTCACTGTTCCTTATTCCTATTTCCCCGTATTGATTGACAGCCAGCAACTGGGCGTTACCCGTGACGAAGTATATGAAATGTTCAGGACCCACGATATCTACAGCAGAAGATATTTCTATCCGCTGATCAGCGATTTCCCTACTTATAAAGGATTGCCGTCTGCTTCTGCCCTGAATCTGCCTGTTGCAGCAAAGGCCGCCAGGCAGGTATTGTGCCTTCCCATTTATCCCGATCTGGCTGATCAGGAGCTGTATAAAATCATTGACCTGCTGAAATCCGTATAGCTTATGAAGATGGCCATTATGCAACCCTATATATTTCCATATATTGGCTATTTCCAGTTGATTGAAGCGGTAGATGTCTTTGTGTTCTACGATGATGTGAACTTTATAAACAGGGGATGGATCAACCGGAACAGGATACTGCTGAACGGGAAAGATCATCTGTTTACCATACCTTTATCAAAAGCCAGCCAGAATAAGCTGATCCGCATGGTAGAGACAGCCATTGACGAAAAATACGTATCACGGCTGGAAGCTACGCTGCACCAGGCCTATAAGAAAGCTCCGTTCTACCATGATGTAATGCACCTGATACAAAAGATATTCAGCATTACGGCATCCGATATCGCCCTGCTGGCCGCAAACAGCGTCCGGCATGTCTGTGACTATATCGGGTTGCAGCGGCAGTTCCTGTTTAGCTCTGCGCAATTCCCCGACAGCACAGACCTGAAAAAAGAACACCGGCTGATCTCTATTTGTAAGACAGCCGGCGCAGACCATTATATAAACGCATGGGGCGGTACTGAACTATATAACAAAGAGGTATTCCATAAGCAGGGCATCCTGCTTTCATTTTTAAAAAGCAAGGAGGTCGCCTACGACCAGGGTATTCCCGGCTTTGTACCCTGGTTGTCTGTCATTGATGTGCTGATGTTTAACAGTCCTGAAGACACACTGAAATTGATAAATGCATATGAGCTTCTATGAAAAATAACAGCCGGGAAGAATATCACAGCATCATCCGGCACTACGAATCATGTTTTGATACACATGGCGATACTTATCTGGGTGTGGACTGGCCCAATGAACGGGATGTGCTGACACGGTATCAGGTTATGCTGGACGTAATCAGGCGCCTGCCAGGGGGCGGGAATGTGAGCCTGCTGGACTTCGGGTGCGGCACTGCGGCATTACTGGGATATATCAGGCAGCATCAGCTGCAGCATATAAATTATTCCGGTCTCGATGCATCGGAAAAATATATTGCCTTTTCCAGGGAAAAATTCCCGGATGTTGTTTTTTATCGCAAGGATATCCTCCAGGAGCATGACCTGCCTGAATTCGACTACATTGTGATGAACGGCGTCTTTACGGAAAAAAGGGAATTGTCTTTTGATGCGATGTTTGCCTATTTCAAAAAGATGATTGCTGCGGTATTCCAGCACACAGGTAAAGGGATCGCCTTCAATGTTATGTCCAAGCATGTGGATTGGGAGCGGGACGATTTGTTTCATCTTCCCTTTGACGCGCTGGCCGCCTTTCTCAAAAAGGAAATTAGCCGTAATTTTATCATCAGGAATGATTACGGATTATATGAATACACAACTTATGTATATAAATAATGCAAAGTAAAGAAGTTGTAATTTTCGGCACCAATGATTATGCGGAACTGGCGCACTATTACCTTGTAAACGATTCCATGTATCATGTCGTCGCTTTTACCGTAACGGAGGCCTTCCTCCCGGAAGAACGTTTTTTTAAGGGACTGCCCGTTGTGCCGTTCGAGGAGATAGAAACCATCTATCCCAATGATCGGGTAGCGATGTTTGCCCCGATGTCTCCCAAAAAGATGAACTGCCTGAGGCAGCAGGTATATGAAAATATAAAAGAAAAAGGATATGAGCTTATCAGCTATATCAGCTCCAGAGCAACTATTTTCACTACTGAGATCGGAGAGAATTGTTTTATCCTGGAAGACAATACGATCCAGCCGTTTACAAAAATCGGCAATAATGTGGTTTTATGGAGCGGAAACCATATCGGACATCATGGAGAAATACAAGATCATGTGACGTTTACTTCCCATGTGGTCATGTCAGGACATTGCAGCATAGGGGCCAATTCCTTTCTGGGCGTGAATGCAACGTTGAGGGACGGGATTACCCTGGCAGCGGGTACGCTGGTAGGGATGGGCAGCCTAATTAACAAATCTACGGACGAGTGGTCCGTATATGTCGGAAATCCTGCCAAAAAGCTGGAGAATAAAAACAGCATTAATTTCCTGTAAAATATGAGGTGGGATAAAAAAGGTTTAATATTTGTTCCTGACGGCACTGATAGCATCATGCATAGTCATGCCTCCATTCCGTTTGCTTTTCCCAGGGGAAATACGATCCGGATTTTTTTCAGTTCACGGGATAAGCAGGGACGGTCCCATCCGTTTTATGTAGATGTTGACAGGAACGACCCCCGTGAGATCATTCATATTGCCAGGACCCCTTTGCTGCCCTTGGGAGAGTTGGGTACCTTTGACGATGCGGGGATCATGCCTTCCTGTATTGTTGAGTCGGACGGACGACTGTTCATGTACTATATCGGGTGGAATCCTAAGGTAACGGTTTCTTATCATTTGTCTATCGGTTTAGCCATTAGCGAGGATAACGGCGATACATTCAGAAAATATGCCGCTTCTCCCGTTTCTGACAGAAGCCTCGAAGAGCCTTATTTCAACACGGCGCCTTATGTCCTGAAAGAAGGAGGATTGTGGAGGATGTGGTATATATCCACGACCAAATGGGAAATCATCCATGAATACCCGGAACCGTTTTATCATGTCAAATATGCCACTTCAACGGACGGGGTTCACTGGAAAAAAGAAGGTATTGTATGTATTGATTATAACGAATATTCGCAAGCTATAGGAAGACCCTGTGTTTTTTTTGAAGAGGGGATATATAAAATGTATTATTCTTACAGATCAGTAGAAGATTACAGGCATAAAAGAGGTGCCGGATACAGGATCGGGTATGCCGAGTCAGATGACGGGATCCATTGGACACGTAAGGATAAGATGGCAGGGATTGCACTTTCCGATGATGGACAGTCATGGGATTATAATATGATTGGATATTGCCATGTGTTTTCGGTGGACGGCAGGAAGCTGATGTTATATAATGGAAATGGTTTTGGAAAATCGGGATTTGGCTATGCTTCCTGGGCAGAATAATGCTGAAGAAGACATTCCGTTCGTAGCTGTTTATATGATTACATATAATCACGCCTCCTACATATCTATGGCTATCGAAGGTATTTTGATGCAGAAAACCACCTTTAAATACAAACTTTTCATTGGAGACGATTTTTCCACCGATAATACCAGAAATATTTGCCTGTCTTATAAGGAAAAATATCCGGATAGGATAAAATTATTTCTTAATGAAAAAAATATTGGTCCGAATAATAATGCCAGGAATATTTATGCCGCGTGTCACAGCAGCGGGGCAAAATATGTTGCCATGTGTGAAGGCGATGATTATTGGACGGATCCGTTCAAATTGCAGAAGCAGGTTGATTTTTTAGAGAAAAACCCGCAATATTCATTTTGCTTCCATAAAGTATTCGGATATGAGCATGACCGGAATATCGGTGAGAACCCGCTCCTGGATGATGCCCGTACGTTTGGCATAGAAGATTTGATCATTGACTGGAAGGTAAACACGTGTTCGCTGGTTTACAAAAAGGCCGCGCTGACCGGTCCGCTGCTCCACATGCCGGACGTTGCTGCTGCCGATTACGCCATTTGCCTTGCGCTTGCCCTGAACGGCCCTTATTATTACCTGCCCGATAACATGGCCGTTTACAGGCGCCATGCGGGAAGCGTGACGCATACGGGTATGCTGTCCGGGCTGAACCTGGTAAATGACACCAAGAAGTTGTTCTCCGCCTTCAATGCCGCCACTGCCTTCAGGTATAAACGTCTTGTTGAGAAGAAGATATTATTTACCTACCTGAATGTGTTTACCAGGTCGGGCGCTTCGCTGAACGGCTGGGGCCGGCAGAAACTGAAATGGATCGTTTTGCGGGGCGCCCTGAAAGACGTCCCCCGTGCCTGTGCCGGTAACTGGAGGCTGATCATCGGCGATCTCATTATGGAGCGTTCTTTAAAATAGCCAATTATCTTCCCAGATGTCAAAGACAGCTTTAATAACAGGCGTTACAGGTCAGGATGGCGCTTATTTGTCGGAGTTTTTACTGAAGAAGGGATATGCTGTTCACGGCATCAAGCGGCGGAGCTCGCTGTTTAACACGGACCGTATAGACCATCTGTATGAGGATCCGCATATCAGTAACCGTCATTTCGTGTTGCATTACGGAGATCTGAGCGACAGTGCCAACCTGATCCGGATCATTCAGGAGGTGCAGCCCGATGAGATCTACAACCTGGGTGCCATGAGCCATGTCAAGGTGAGCTTTGACACCCCGGAATATACTGCAAACGCGGATGGCATCGGCACCCTGCGCATCCTGGAGGCGGTGCGCCTGCTCGGACTGACGCAGAAGACGAGGATATACCAGGCGTCCACCTCCGAGCTCTACGGGCTGGTACAGGAAGTGCCGCAGTCCGAAAGCACGCCTTTCTATCCCCGCTCGCCCTACGCCGCAGCCAAGCTCTATGCCTACTGGATCACGGTCAACTACCGGGAAGCGTATGACATGTTCGCCTGCAATGGCATCCTCTTCAACCATGAAAGCCCGCTGCGCGGCGAGACCTTCGTAACGCGGAAGATCACCAGGGCAGTGGCCCAGATGGCGCTGGGGCTACAGGACAAGCTCTATATAGGAAACCTGGATGCGCGCCGCGACTGGGGACATGCGCGGGATTACGTGGAAGCCATGTGGCTGATGCTACAGCAGGACCGGCCTGAGGATTATGTGATCGCAACAGGCGTGACCACCTCCGTGAGGGAGTTCATACGGCTGGCCTTTGCCGAGGTCGGCGTCACCGTCGGGTTCAAAGGGAGCGGGAAAAACGAGCGGGGATACGTCAGCGCGACAGACGGCGCCTATGCCTTTGAGACAGGCCGGGAGATCGTGGCCGTGGATCCGCGGTATTTCCGCCCTACGGAAGTTGACCTGCTGGTCGGCAATCCGGAAAAGGCCCTGCAGCAGCTGGGATGGCGTGCGACATGCACCTTGCCGGAACTGGTCAGGGAGATGGTCGCCGCCGACCTCGAGGCGTTCCGCAGGGAGAAAATGCTGCGGGATGCCGGATTTAATATTCTGAGACAATTTGAATAACTGCATCCGTTCATCATGAATCCTGACAGCAGCATTTATGTAGCCGGCCACCGGGGCATGGTAGGCAGCGCCATTCACCGGCAGCTGACGGCGCAGGGGTATGGGCATATCATCACCCGGACGTCCGCTGAACTGGACCTGCGCGACCAGCGTGCCGTAGAGGCCTTTTTCAGCCGGGAAAAGCCGGAATACGTATTCCTCGCCGCCGCCAAGGTCGGCGGCATACAGGCCAATAATGTCTATCGGGCAGAGTTCCTGTATGACAACCTGATGATCCAGGCCAACGTAATACACCAGTCGTACCGGCATGGTGTGAAGAAGCTGGTCTTCCTGGGATCTTCCTGTATCTATCCGAGGCTGGCCCCGCAGCCGCTGAAGGAGACTTACCTGCTCACGGGCGAGCTGGAGCCTACGAATGAGCCCTATGCCATTGCCAAGATAGCCGGCATCAAGATGTGCGACGCTTACCGTAGCCAGTACGGCTGTAATTTTATATCCGTGATGCCGACCAACCTGTACGGTTTGAACGATAACTATGACCTGGAGCGCTCGCATGTCCTGCCGGGCATGTTGCGTAAGTTCCATGAGGCAAAGAGCCGCCATCAGCCTACAGTCACGCTATGGGGAACAGGAACGCCCCGGCGGGAATTCCTCCATGCCGACGATATGGCGGACGCCTGCCTGTTCCTGATGCAGCGCTATGACGAGTCCGGCCTGGTCAATATCGGCGTTGGGAGCGATATCTCCATCAAAGACCTGGCGGCGATGATCCGGGACATCACCGGGTATGAAGGTGACATTATCTGGGATACTTCCCGCCCCGACGGGACCCCGAGAAAGCTGATGGATATCTCCAGGCTGGCCGCCATGGGATGGCAGGCGAGGATCGGGTTGCGGGAAGGGATCACTGCCATATATCAGCAGGTGTTCGGAGATGACCTGTTATCTGCGTCTGAATAATGATCATAAGCAATGAGTGATATCGCGATAAAGGTGGAAAACCTGGGCAAGCTGTACCGCCTGGGCGAAGTAGGCACCGGCACGCTGAGCCATGACCTCAACCGTTGGATGGCGAAGGTGCGGGGCAAGGAAGACCCTTTTGCGAAGATCGGGGAGGTCAACGACCGCACAAGGAAAGGGGAAAGTGACTATGTATGGGCCTTGAAAGATGTCAGCTTCGAGGTGAGCCAGGGAGAGGTGCTGGGCATCATCGGCCGGAACGGCGCCGGGAAAAGCACCCTGCTCAAGCTGCTCAGCAAGGTCACCAAGCCCACATCCGGTCAGATGAAGATCAGGGGTCGCATCGCCAGCCTGCTGGAAGTAGGCACCGGCTTTCACCCGGAGATGACAGGCCGCGAGAACATCTTCCTGAACGGCGCTATCCTCGGGATGACGAAACGGGAGATCCGGCAGAAGTTTGACGAGATCGTGGGCTTCGCCGGCGTGGAGCGGTATGTGGATACGCCGGTGAAGCGCTACAGCAGCGGGATGTACGTGCGGCTGGCCTTTGCCGTGGCGGCCTTCCTTGAGCCGGAGATCCTGATCGTGGACGAGGTGCTGGCCGTCGGCGACGCGGAATTCCAGAAGAAATGCCTGGGAAGAATGAAGGATGTCAGCGTGCACGACGGCAGAACGGTACTGTTCGTCAGCCATAATATGGGCGCGATCAAAAACCTGTGCGACAGATGCCTGATGCTCAAGGACGGCACCTTCAGCTTTATGGGCAGCACCGACGCCGCCATCAGCAGGTACCTGGACGTCTATAGCGCCCAGGCCGCCGTTTATGAAGAGCCGGACGAGATCAAGACATTGTGCTTGTCCGAAATCCAGGTTCAAAATGAAAAAGGCGAGGTGAGCGAAGAGTTCATGAACAAGGATGACGTGTATATCCGGTTCAGCATCAGAATCCCCGATAAGGATATGGGCATATACTCCCTGCATATACAGGTACTGGACGAGGCCAAGCAGCCCATATTTGCAAAAGAAGCCCGGATAGACAAGCGGACATTTCTGCTGAAGATCCATAAAAAATTCCTCACCCGCGGGAAATACTCCCTGACCGCGATCATATATATCCCGGCCGTGGCGCAATTTGCCAAGGTAGAGGATGTCTGTTCCTTTCAGATCATTGATTCGGGAACCGAATTCTCGCACCTGGGCCCTTTTAACTACGGAACCGTATTTGGAAACGCCGAATGGATAGGAGCATGAGCAGGATATTGAATCTGATCAGAAGGATCATCACGCCGCCTGAACCGAAAGTGGAGCAGCCCTTTTTTACAAAAGACATCTTTGCCGGGCACGGGTTCGAGATCGGGGAATATACCTACGGGAATCCGACGATATTGCACTGGGGAGAAGCAGCCACGCTGAAGATCGGAAAATTCTGCTCGATCGCCCAGGAGGTGAAGATATTTTTAGGAGGCAATCACAGGTCCGACTGGGTGACGACCTATCCTTTCAGCGCATTTACTAGGTATTTCCCCGAAGCCGGTGACATTGTGGGCCATCCTGCAACGAAAGGAGATGTGATCATCGGGCATGACGTCTGGATAGGCTACGGCGCGATGATCTTATCGGGCATCACCATCGGGAACGGCGCCATAGTAGGCGCGGGCGCTCTGGTGACCAAGAACATCGGTCCTTACGAGATCTGGGCAGGCAACCCCGCCGTGTTCATCAGGAAAAGATTTGACGATGCCATTATTCAGAGGCTGGAGCAGGAACGATGGTGGGATCAGCCTATTGAAATAATAAAAGCGCAGCTGCACCAGCTCTGTGACCGCCCCAAATAATCCCTTGACTTCAAGTTCAACTCCCTCCGATGAATTTAGCGAATGCCATCAAATTCCTTTCAGACCCGCAATACAGGATCCGGCGCAAACGCAATATATCCGAATACAAGGAGACAGAGCGGCTCCGGCGTATGGAAAGAGGCGTGCCGGGCGTTACGCTGCTGTCGAACAGGAAAGTCTATTTTTCTGATGCCCGGACATTCATAGGCAGCAGAAACGAGATCTTTAACCGGGGCATCTATAAATTCAACTCCCCGTCTGAAACGCCTTTTATTATTGACGCCGGGGCAAATGTCGGCATGTCCGTCCTGTATTTCAAGCAGCTGTATCCCCGTGCTACGGTCCTTGCATTTGAGCCTGATCCCGGGCTTTTTGGCCTGCTGACCAGGAATATCAGCTCCTTTGAACTGGAGGATGTCACCGCCTATCCGTATGCTTTATGGCATGAGGAGACGGAGATAGATTTCTGGAGCGAAGGTAAGGAAGCCGGCAGGGTTCAGCCGGACGCGGACGGGA
>Ga0206101_1000346_pt1 | contig 10224 bp, 7 predicted proteins | sample 1B0metagenome_FD_148613 | JGI IMG/M metagenome (GOLD analysis project Ga0206101, IMG submission 148613) | Enriched microbial communities from leaf-cutter ant dump, University of Wisconsin, Madison, United States - 1B0 | ecosystem: Environmental > Terrestrial > Nest > Insects nest > Nest dump... | reverse complement strand
ATAAAAATATCGGAAAGGCGGCTATTAAATCTTTTGTAGTAGAAAAAGGTACGCCCGGCATGGAAGTGGTACGTTTGGAAAAAAAATTAGGTATTAAAGCATCAGATACGGCTGCTATTGTATTTACAGATTGCAGAGTGCCGGCAGAGAATTTATTAGGTTCTCCTGAAATTGATGTGAAAAAAGGTTTTGGCGGTGTAATGGAAACGTTTGACAATACAAGACCTTTTGTGGCATCTATGGCAAACGGTGTTGCAGAAGCAGCAATCGAGCGTACAAAAGAAATTTTGGAAGATAGTATCAATTTGGATTATGCAACGCCAATTAACAATGTAAAAGCTGTAGAAGCAGAAATTTATAGAATGGAGGCGGAACATGAAGCCGCAAGATTACTGACTTTGAAAGCAGCGTGGATGGCAGACAACAGAAATCCAAATTCATTAGAGGCATCTGTTTGCAAAGCAAAAGCAGGTAGAATTACCAATAATCTGACTTTGAAGTGCGTAGAATTGTGCAGTTCTTTAGGTTATTCTTATCAGGAATTGATAGAAAAATGGTCAAGAGATTCTAAGATTTTAGATATTTTTGAAGGAACACAACAGATACAGCAATTAATTATTGCAAGAAGAATTTTAGGAAAGTCTTCTGCAGAGTTAAAGTAATTAGTCGTTCCTTAAAAAGTCAATTTTAGGATTGGATTAGATGCAGCTGATTTTGAAAACATACCAAGACTTAAACCTCTTGTTTCTTCATATACGCTGACTATTCTATTTTTTTCTCGTTAGATACGGCAATATTCTCAGATAATCGTTTCATCTCTTCTTCATTTATTGTCTGAATCTGTTTTGGAGCGGTTGCCGTTTTTCCGTCCAGATTTATTTGTTGTATAGAATATTGTCGTTCTTTTGTAGCTTTATCATATTTAAATAAAAACATTAATAAGTTATCTTTTAATGATTGTAATCTGTTTACAATAGGAGCATTTTTCTCTTTGCTTACAACATTGTTTGTATATTGGTTTGAAATTCAAATCTACTTTCTCAATACTTTTAAATCCTACTTGTTTTTTATCAGTAAGTGTGTATATCAAGCCCGTTTTGTCCACTTTGATAATGTCATCTATATATTGCTTTCTCTCAAGGTCAATTTTAGGATTCCATTTGATTTTTATTTTTTGACTGAATAAGTTTATTGAAAAAATTATCAATAAAAATAATATGATTTTTTGCCCATTTTTCTGTTATATTTTATATATATAGATTTTTATACTTTTTCCTTTTTTGCCCACGCATATCCAAGTGCAAAATTTATTCTCACGTAAGGTCTTGTTTTTTTATAATTTAAACTTCTGTTGATGTATTTGTATTCGTAATCTATTTCATTTGTTTCATTGTAATAATAGCCAATATCTTGTCTTTTCGCCTGTATAAAATTGAAACCTCCTGAGGCAAACATATCTAAAGAAATTTTATTAAATATTATCTGTCCACCGAAAATTAAACCTACATATTTATTTGTTAAATGCTCCTTAAAAATACCTGCTGATTGCATCCAGATACCTTGTTCATTTACATTGGGAATTTTAAAATAATTGATAGAGTAAGAAAAATGTGGTGCCAAATAAACTCCTTCCGGAGCATCGCCACCAAAATAAAATTTTGGTGTAATAGATATATATGGTCCGATACTTGATTTTCTATATTGATAATCGTGGTAATTTTCCGGTTCATCATATTCATTTTCGCCTACCCAATTATATACACCATAATCTGATGAAGTAGCACGATAGTAAGTAGATCCGTGTTGTATGATATAATCCAAATCGGCATAAAAACTACGTGTGGTTAGTCCCGCACCTATTTCGATGGTAAAAAAATCTTTTATATATCTTTCGTAATAAAAAGGAATTTCTCCATAAATAAAACTCAGCAATCCTGTTTTTATGATGTTTTTATCTGTTTTTTTTAAATAGCTCTTCTTTTTTGTAGTTGGCGATGACGTTGTTGATTTTAGCTCATCAGGTGTATTTAGTTCTATTACAATTGGTGTATTATCGTCTTGTGCTTGTACAAAAGAATAATGGCATTGTATGCATAATGCCATTATCAGAAATATTATTTTCTTGTCCATTTTATTTTATTATATAAGTTATATATTTTGTTAAATATAATACTTTAAATTAATAAATAGAGACATATTGTATCAAATATTTATAATTATTTCTTCTTTTAATACTTTCTCAATAATATCTTTCGGCATTAAATATACAAATCTAATAAGCAAGCAGATTTCCTATAAAAATTGTACATTTACAAAATGTAGATTGGTTTTTATTTTGTTTTCAAGAGAAAACTAAAAATCTCATAAGTCAGCATGAAATGATAAAGACGTGTTCTAAGATAAAGAAAATCCTCTGAAATTTAATAAATAAAATATCTTATGAAATATTTAAAAAGAAGTTATTATCTCTTGTTATTTTTCGTATTATTTTTACTATCCACTTGCAAAAAAGAACACCTTTCAAATAATCATTCCGATTCAAAATTGCTATATGCAAAAAAAGGAGAAAAGCCGGGAATTTTCGACCAGCAAGGCAGATTCGTTATTCTTCGAGGAGCCAACTATAATGTTTTGGGAGATTACTGGCAAGCAAATCCCGATGTAGCCACAGTAAAGAAGTATGACGAAGACGATTTCAGAAATATGGCTTCTTACGGTTTTAACTGTATCCGGTTGGTTTTTAGCTGGAGCAAATTAGAGCCAATTAAAGGAATATATAATCAGGAATATATTGCCCAAATTAAAAAAGCAGTTGAAGATGCTGCAAAATATAATCTCTATGTTTTGTTGGATATGCATCAGGATGCTTACAGTAAATTTATCTTTACAAAAACAGATGAGACCTGTGAATTTCCGTTGAAAGGCTGGGACGGTGCTCCCGAGTGGTCAGTCATTACAGATAATGAACCAACTTGTATGGGCAGTGAAGGCGGCGTAGGCGGTCGGGAAACAAGCCGGGCTGTCGTTCATGCATTCCATCATTTCTGGAATAATACAAACGGCATTCAGGATGCCTGCATCAATGCATGGACATATTTAGTAAAAGAAGTTGCCAATTATGAAAATATCGTTGGTTATGATATGATAAATGAACCAAGCTTAGGATATGAAGATTTAATTGAACAATCTAAGAAATTAGGAGAATTTTATAATAACCTCGGCAAAGCAATAAGAACAGCTGAACGGAATAACCATTTACTGGAACATACTCTATTTTTTGAGATAAGTGTGTCGTGGAATGGCGATCCGATTCCGTTTATTCCGCCGTTTAATTTTACAGAAGAGAAAAATATTTGTTTTTCGCCACATTCTTATTTCGAAGCAATCTCTTATGCTCTGACTGTAGAAGTCGGGTATGAATTATTGAACTCTTTAAGTAAACAGTATCAGACAGGATTATTTATGGGCGAATATGGTTTCTTTGAACCAGAAGAAACGGGCGTTCCTAAACTGATACGTTTTGCCAAAAAAGAAGACGCTCATTTCAGCAGCTCTACAATCTGGAGCTGGGCACAAGCTCCCGGCGACCCTCATGTGATAGATTACACCGGAAAAGTCTATCCTGAAACAGACTACATTATTACCGAAGTAGATAAGAACGGACAATTTACAGGGAAATTAAATACTGCTTTCCTGAATATTCTAAGTAGAACAAGACCAAATGCCATTGCCGGTTATCCTACTTTTTTAGAATCTAATCCTTTGACTGGGAAAATGACACTCAAAGCAGACAATAAAGGAAAGGGCATTACAATACTTTGGATACCTGACAGATTTGGCACTCCAATGATTAACGGAAAAAATGTAAAAAGCAACCAATTAAACAAAGTAAATGGTGGTTATATTGCAGAAGTTTCTGTCGAAAATAACTACGAAATTAATGTTGATTTTTAATGCTAAAACGTCTTCAGGATTTATATATCAACACATTCATCTTTGTTCCATTTGTTGTTTGTATTTATCTCTGAATGCTTTGGCATTAATTGGTCGCGTCATAATTACTTCATTGTCCACAATCAATTTTACAAAATATTTATCATTTTGATATACCGTAAAATCAAACTGATAATTAATTTTCTGACCATTAAAAGGCATGAACTGTTTCTGGTTAAATAATTCTCTGACTAAAATTCCGGTTGTATCAAACATGGCAACTTGCACATCGTGTGGATGTTGCATTCCAAATTGGAAATAACCGCTTAAAGTTTCTTTCGGAGGAATATAATAATTGTATCTGTAATCATTCAACTCTCCCGGTTTGGGCATCGGCAAGCCTGTAATCTGATTTAAAAAGGTGCGTAATTTATTTTGTTCTATAGTATCTGCACCATAAACTTCTGCCAAACTATTCTTTCTTACTAAAGTCCATAATGCAGATTGTCCGCCGGCAGTAAAATATTTATTTGCAGCAATAAAATTTGCTAATTTTATCAACGTATCATTATTGTTTTTCCGTAAACTGTAAACAGATGATGAAGAACCTGCTCTATCCCAAGGTTCTGTACACATTGCTTTAATCTTTACTGTTTTAGATTGTTTTGGAGTAAGATTTACCAACAAATCTTCCATTATCATTAACGTTTGTTCAGATTTATCTGCCGGGTCTAATAACATACCTGCCGACAAATTAACATCTATTGCCGAACTCATATTATTATTGATAATTGCCAAAACGGGCTCATAATAATGTGTACTCGTACTATTGCCCAGCATACTTACAGAAACTGAATTATTTTTAACGGCATCTTCCAGATTAATTTTAGTTTTTACCACCGCAGAAAAACTGAAAATTGTTAAAGAGACAAGCGAAGCTATTATTTTATACTTTTTCATAATACGTTCAATGTTTTATATATAAACGGATAAGATTAATTTTTATTGTACCTGAATTTATTTCATTACTTCTTTTAATTATATTCAGTTATTTTTGTTCTATGAACGAATTACCTCCTATTGCACAAGAAGAATTAACGCATATCAATGTTTTGGGAGCAAAGGTACACAATCTAAAATCTATTGACATTCATATTCCGAGAAATCAATTTGTCGTAATTACGGGACTTAGCGGAAGCGGCAAATCTTCATTAGCTTTTGACACTATTTTCGCAGAAGGACAACGTCGTTATTTGGACAGTTTTTCTAATTATCTTAGAAATTTTATAGGTAATATGGAACGTCCTGACGTAGAAAAAATATCAGGACTATCACCTGTCATCTCAATAGAGCAGAAAACAACCAACAGAAATCCGAGAAGTACTGTTGGTACAACGACAGAGATTTATGATTTTCTGAGATTGCTCTTTGCCCGAGCAGGTGAAGCTTACTCCTATAATACCGGAAAGAAGATGACTAAATTTTCGGAAGAACAGATTATCGAAAACATTATCTCAAAATATACAAATAAAAGAATTGCAATTTTAGCTCCTTTGGTTCGGGGACGAAAAGGACACTACAGAGAATTATTTGAAGATATTAGAAAAAAAGGCTATCTGCGTGTACGAATTGATGGAGAAACACAGGAAATCCGAGCAAAAATGCAGGTGGACAGGTATAAAATTCACGATATTGAAGCAGTCATAGACCGACTGACTGTACAGGAAAAAGAATTACAACGTATCAGAAAATCCGTTCAGGAAGGATTAAAATTAGGAGAAAACTTAGTCTTCATAGAAGATATGGATACTAAGAAAATTACCATTTACAGTAAAACTCTAATGTGTATAGATACAGGAATTTCTTATGAAACTCCATCTCCGAATACTTTCTCCTTTAATTCTCCTTATGGTTCTTGTCCTGTTTGTAAAGGATTAGGCGTTTTGAAAGCTCCTGATTTGTCAAAAATCATTCCGGATAATCATAAATCTTTAGCAGAATCAGGAATTGCCCCACTCGGTGAACCAAGAGATACTTACACTTTCAAAATGATAGACCAGTATCTGAAAAGATATAAAATTAATTACAACACGCCTATAAAGGATTACCCAAAGGAATTGCTAGACATTATATTATACGGGAGTGATGAAAAATTAAAAATTGAGGCAAAAGACAATAAAGACAGAAAAACAGACCATACACACTGGCATTTATCCTTTGATGGTATTTTCAAACAAATAGAAAGAACCATGGAAGATGATAATGCAGGAAATGCTTTATTAAATTGGGCATCACAATATATTTCAGAAGTAGAATGTGCTGCTTGTAATGGTACAAGATTAAAAAAAGAATCTCTTTGGTTTAAAATAGACAATAAAAATATTTCAGAGATTGCTACATTAGATATTCAGGAATTGCAGCATTGGATAAATAATCTGGAAGGCAAAATGAACAAGCAACAAATTCAAATCTCAACAGATATTTTAAAAGAATTAAAAGACAGAACAGGTTTTTTATTAGATGTAGGACTTAGTTATCTGAATCTAAACAGACCAACCGGCACTTTATCCGGAGGGGAATCTCAAAGAATCCGTTTAGCTTCTCAAATTGGTTCACAGCTAATGGGAATTACTTATATTTTAGATGAACCAAGTATCGGCTTGCACCAAAGAGACAATCATCGACTAATTGATGCCTTACGCAATTTAACCAATATCGGCAATACTGTTTTGGTAGTGGAACACGATAAAGATATTATGCTGGCATCTGATTATATTATTGATATGGGACCTGCAGCTGGCGAATACGGCGGCGAAGTTGTTGCTCAGGGAAAACCAAAAGATTTTATTCAAAAAAATACGCTTACCGCAAAATTTCTAAATAATAAAACAAAAATAGAAATTCCAAAGGAACGTAGAGAAGGGAACGGAAATTTTATAGAATTATTTGGAGCAAGCGGTAACAATTTAAAAAACGTAAATATAAAAATACCATTAGGTACCTTTGTAGGAATTTCAGGCGTTTCTGGCTCCGGAAAATCTACTTTAATCAATGATACTTTATACAAAATCCTAAATAAGCACTTTTACAGAACACCTTATCAGCCAATGCCTTATAAAAAAATTAAAGGCTTAGAACATCTTGATAAAGTAATAGAAATAGACCAATCACCGATAGGACGCACGCCGAGAAGCAACCCCGCAACTTACGTTGGTGTATTTGATGCCATACGAAACCTATATACATCTTTACCGGAATCTAAAATAAGAGGATTCAAAGCCGGGCGTTTTTCTTTCAATGTAAAAGGCGGAAGATGCGAAGAATGTCAGGGCGGTGGCATGAAATTGATAGAAATGAATTTTTTACCGGATGTATATGTAGAATGTCCGCGTTGCTTAGGAAAAAGATACAATCGGGAAACATTAGAAGTAAAATACAAAGGCAAATCTATCTATGATGTTCTGGAAATGCCTATTGAAGATGCTGTTATCTTTTTTGAAAATATCCCGCAAATTCACAGAAAATTAAAGACACTGCATGAAGTCGGCTTAGGATATATCAGATTAGGACAATCCTCCACAACATTAAGCGGCGGCGAAGCTCAAAGAGTAAAACTTTCTGAGGAATTAAGCAAAAGAGATACCGGAAATACTTTTTATATTTTAGATGAACCAACAACTGGCTTGCATTTTAAAGATATAAAAATTCTTTTAGACGTATTGCAAAGACTGGTGGACAAAGGCAATACTGTTGTCGTAATAGAACACAATTTAGATGTACTGAAAGTAGCAGATTATATTATAGACATGGGTCCTGAAGGAGGAAATGCTGGCGGAAAAATTATAGCTCAAGGTACTCCTGAAGAAATTGCTGAAAATAAAGAAAGTATTACAGGAAACTTTTTAAAGACAGAGTTGGTATAACGAATATTTTTACCAAGTATATTAAGAATTGGCAGTTTTTCGTATGTTTGATATTATTTTAAAGGCAATCTATGATTAATGAAACAAGAAATCCTTTTAAAACGATTGATGAAACCATTGTTTATGATAATAATTGGATAAAAATCAAGCATGCCAACATCATCACACCAAGCAATACAAAAGGAATATACGGCACAGTACATTTTAAAAACTATGCATTAGGAATTATTCCTATTGACCACGAAGGATATACTTATTTAGTCGGGCAATACAGGTATGCACTCAATAGTTACAGTTGGGAAATTCCTGAAGGTGGCGGTCTGTTAGACAAAGATATTTTAGAATCTGCTAAAAGAGAATTACAAGAAGAAGTGGGTTATTTTGCAGAAAAATGGACAAAAATAGCAGAGTTGAATACCTCAAATTCTATTACAGATGAAAAGGGAATTATTTTTGTTGCACAAGAACTAACTCCAACGAACACATCTTATGATGAAACTGAGGAAATACAAATAAAAAAACTACATATTTACGAAGCAATTGAATGGGCTGTTTCAGGAAAAATCCAAGACGCAATTACTTTAATCGGCTTATTAAAACTGAAAATATTATTAGAAACCAGTACGATTACAATATAGATGAAAGAAAAAGTTTTGCAGATAAGCTATCAGATTGCTGACAAATTAACAGATTTGAGCAAACAAGATCAAGTATTAATTATACAGGCTCAAACAGCCAGACAAAGCAGCCACGCACCTTATTCTGATTTTAATGTCGGAGCTGCATTGCTTATGCAAAACGGGGAAATCGTTTGTGGCAGCAACCAAGAAAACGCAGCTTACCCAATTGGTTTATGTGCAGAAAGAACTGCTATAAGTGCAAGTATTGCATTATTTCCGGCTGAAAAAATCAATACCATCGCCATTGTTGCAAGCAGTAAAAGCATAGACGTTCCTCTGCCTGTTGCTCCCTGCGGAATCTGCAGACAAACTTTATTAGAATCTGAATTAAAACAAAAAAGCAACATAAGAATTCTATTGCACGGCAATAACGGAACAACTTTTATTTTTAAGTCTGTCAAAGAATTATTACCCCTACATTTTGATGCGGAATACTTGTAATTTATAGAAAAAGGACTTGTTTTTCTCTATAAAAGATTCTTTTTCTAATAAAATCTTAAACTAAAAACAACAAAAAAAGCCGTACCTTCGTGTGTTAGAAAATTAACACTCATGTCTTCAGTAAAACACAATGAATCAGAAGTATCCGGAAAAAAGAAAATTATTGTTTTGGGTGCCGGTCCCAACAGAATCGGTCAAGGAATAGAATTTGATTATTGTTGTGTACACGGATTATTAGCCATAAAAGAAGTCGGATATGAAGCTATTATGGTAAATTGTAATCCGGAAACTGTTTCTACTGACTTTGATATTGCGGATAAATTATACTTTGAGCCGGTATTTTGGGAGCATCTTTGGGAAATCATCGAACATGAGCAACCGGAAGGTATTATTGTACAGTTGGGCGGACAAACTGCTTTAAAACTATCTAAAAAATTACACGAGAAGGGTATCAAAATTATCGGAACTTCTTTTGAAGATATGGATATGGCAGAAGACAGAGGTCATTTTTCGGATTTATTAAAAGATTTAGGCATTCCATATCCTGATTACGGAACAGCAACCAATGCAGATGAAGCACTGGCTGTTGCCAATAGAGTTGGATATCCGGTTTTAGTTCGTCCGAGCTATGTTTTAGGCGGTCAAAGAATGCGTATTGTTATCAATGACGACGAATGTGAAACGGCAGTAATTAATCTGCTAAAAGATATTCCGGACAATATTATTTTAATTGACCATTTCTTAGACAGAGCGAAAGAAGCAGAAATTGATGCTATATACGATGGCGAACAACTGCAAATATTAGGAGTAATGGAACATATTGAACCGGCAGGCATCCACAGTGGAGATAGCAACAGCGTGTTGCCGCCTTATTCTTTAGGTCCAATAATTATTGAGACAATGAAAGAATATACGGAAAAAATTTGTAGAGCATTAAATATAAAAGGATTAATCAATATACAATTCGCCATAAAAGGAGAAAAGGTTTATGTAATTGAAGCTAATCCAAGAGCCTCAAGAACAACACCATTTATTTGTAAAGCCTACAACATTCCGTTTTTAAACATTGCTACTAAGATTATGATGGGCACACATAAGTTAAAAGATTTTAAAATAGAACCGAAGTTAGATGGCTTTGCTATTAAAGAACCTGTTTTTTCTTTCGATAAATTCCCTAATGTAGATAAAGAGTTAGGGCCTGAAATGAAATCTACCGGCGAATCTATTTATTTTATCAAAAATCTCAG
>Ga0206101_1000345_pt1 | contig 10248 bp, 5 predicted proteins | sample 1B0metagenome_FD_148613 | JGI IMG/M metagenome (GOLD analysis project Ga0206101, IMG submission 148613) | Enriched microbial communities from leaf-cutter ant dump, University of Wisconsin, Madison, United States - 1B0 | ecosystem: Environmental > Terrestrial > Nest > Insects nest > Nest dump... | reverse complement strand
CTGGCCGCGGTACTACCATCACAGCTTCCCCTCCGGCCATGCCGCCGGGGCGTTCAGCTTTTTCTGCTTCCTGGCCTGCCTGCTGCCGTCGCGGCACCGGTGGATCGGGCTGGTCTTCTTTATGCTGGCGCTGCTGGTCGCCTGCTCGCGGCTGTACCTCGCCGCGCATTTCTTCGCCGACGTATATGCGGGCAGCATCGCCGGTACGGGCGTCATGCTGGCCGGCTTCGCGGTCATGCGGCATTATATGCCGTGGTTTTTCAGGGATAAGGAAATAACCGTAAAAACCGGATGACGATGACGCATACGCTGATCCGCTACCTCATCATAGTAATCGCCGGAACGCTGCTGTTCGTGCCGTTCCTGGGACAGGTGCACCTGTTTGACTGGGACGAGATCAACTTTGCGGAATGTGCGCGGGAGATGATCCTCAGCGGGGATTATCTCCGCACGCAGATAGACTTCCAGCCTTTCTGGGAGAAGCCGCCGCTGTTCATCTGGATGCAGGCGCTGTCCATGCGGCTGTTCGGCGTCGGCGAATTCGCCGCCCGTTTCCCGAATGCCGTCATGGGCATCGTCACCCTGTGCACACTGTATCATATCGGCCGGCGGGTGGTGCATGAGAAGATGGCGACCTGGTGGGTGGCGCTGTATGCCGCCACGTGGCTGCCGCATTTTTATTTCAAATCCGGGATCATAGACCCGACGTTCAACCTGTTCATTTTTATCGCTTTCTACCAGCTGTACCTGGTGCGGTTTTCCGAAAAGAAATCAAGGCATGCCCTGCTGGGCGGCCTCTGCCTCGGGCTGGCCGTGATGACCAAAGGGCCGGTGGCCATCCTGGTAGCGCTGCTGGCAGGGATCGTCTACGTGCTCATCAACCGCGGCCTGTGGGGCTACCGGCTCCGCCACCTGGCATGGATTGCAGCAGGCGCGCTGCTGGTCGGCATGGTATGGTTTACGGCGGTGACCGCCGTGCATGGCTGGGCATACTGCCGGTGGTTCTTCGGGGAGTTCACCGCATACCAGGTGCGCCTGTTCCGCACGGAAGACTCGGGGCATGGCGGGCCGCTGCTGTATCATTTCATTGTACTGCTGATCGGCTGTTTCCCCGCGTCGCTGTTTTTGTTCCAGTATTCCCGCCGGCGGATGACCGACAACGAGCCGGCGCGCGATTTCACCCGCTGGATGTGGGTGCTGTTCTGGGTGGTGCTCCTGCTGTTCTCCGTGGTGAAGACCAAGATCGTGCACTATTCCTCGCTCTGCTACTTCCCGCTGACATATCTCGCCGCCCTGCAGCTGTACCGGCTTTCGGAAGGGCAGGCAAGGCTGAAGCCGCTGGTAAGGACGCTGCTGCTGGTCACCGGCAGCCTGCTGGCGGTAGCGATCATGCTGCTGCCGGTGGCGGGGATCTTCAAACAAACGCTCATCCCGTACATCAAAGATCCTTTCGCTGTGGCCAACCTGCAGGCCGGCGTGACCTGGCGGCTTGCGGAATGCCTCTGGGGACTGGCCTACCTGGCGGGGATATGGACCGCCGTGCTGCTGATGCGGCGTCATTTCCGCAGGGGCATGCTGGTGCTGTGCGCCGTACAGCTGATCATCATCCAGGTCGCCATTGTGCATTTCACGCCGAAGATCGAGGCGTATTCGCAGCGTGCCGCCATCCGGTTCTTCAAGAGCTGCCGGGGCAGGGATGTCTATGTCCACGTGCTGGGCTACAAGAGCTATGCGCAACTATTTTATACGGGAAAGACGCGCCCGGCCAACCCGCAGTATTATGACAGCAACGGCAGGGTAAACGAGGCCTGGCTGCTGACCGGCGACGTGGACAAGCCGGTGTTCTTTGTCTGCAAGATTACCGCGGCGGACAGGTATGCCGCCATGCCGCAGCTGGAGGAGATCGGGCGGAAGAACGGGTTTGTGTTTTTCCGGAGAAGGAGGTAGGCGCTGGCGGGGGCGCCTGTCTAAAAGCCGCTCCATCAGCTTCCCGAATAAAAAAAGGGTGTATCGAGCTGTTGCGATACACCCTCTGTTTGCCGCTTCCTGCAGGACAAGCTATGCCTTTATTGTTTCAGTATCTTCTCCATTTTGATCAGGCCGCCGTTTACATCCCTTACCTGTAAGAGGTAAAGGTTCCCCGCCAGATCTTTCAATGACAGGTTCCGGGCTCCCCGGGCTTCCCGGATAACCTTGCCGGTAATATCCGTAAGCATGACATTTACCTTGACCGGCGACTGGATATACAGCATATCGGAGGCCGGGTTGGGATAGACACGGATATGCTGCGCCAGGCCGCCCGTCCTTTCAATTCCTACATTGGTTACGTCATAAACCTCAGAGGTGTCCGCACAGCCATATTGATTGGTGACGGCCACCCTGTAACCGGCGTTTTCCGTTACCGCGTATGTATTTGCCGTTGCCCCGGGAATAGCTGTATCATTTTTGATCCACTGGTAAGTGGCATAGACCCCGTTTACACCAAGGGTATATTCATTGACCGTAATGGTGGGCACCGCGATCGGGTTGTAGCTGAGGTCAAGGGTAATGGTGCTGTCGCAGCCGGCAGCGTTGGGTATTACCTGTATATAAGTGCCGGCAGTAGTATAAACAGTGCCATTGAAATCGTACCCCTCACCGCAATCCAATGTTACGGCAAGCCGGGAAGATGAGGTATCGCTACAGGACAGTTTTAATGTAAATACGTCGTAGCCGCCTACGCTCGCCAGCGTTACTGTTGTTGCGGGATCCGGGTCAAAATCCGCCGGCCCTTCAAAATATCCCGTACAATAGATGTTTCCCGACCCGTCCACGGCTATCCCATACCCCTCGTCGCCGCTGCTTCCTCCTACGTTCCTGGCCCAGACGTAACTGCCTGCCGTGTCATATTTGGCGAGGAATATATCATAGTCAAAAAAAGATCCGGAGGTACGCAGGAATGCCGTGTCTGCACCGGGATCAAAATCCACCGATCCGGGGAACATCCCCGTGATATACACATACCCGGATTCATCGGTAGCTATATCCATTCCCCAGTCATCATCGCTGCCGCCCACGTTCCTGGCCCATACATAGTTGCCTGCCGGGTCGTATTTTACGAGGAACACGTCATATACCCCCTCGCTTGTCAGCACAGCCGGGGCTGTCCCGGGATTGAAATCCGCATCTGCGGTAAATACCCCGGTAACATAAGCGTTGCCGCCCCCGTCCGCAGCTATACCGTAACCGGTAATATCACTGCCGTTGCCGCCCATGTTCCTGGCCCAGAGATAATTGCCGTTCCCATCATATTCAGCTGCAAATGCATCGCTGCTGCCTATGCTTGTAAGCGTAGCCGTACCCGATCCGGGATTAAAGTCCACGGCTCCCCCGAAGGAGCCTGTAATAAACACATCACCGGACCTGTTTACAGCGATACTGTTGCCATGGTCCGTATTAGCGCCGCCTATGCCCTTTGCCCATACGCAATTGCCGGCGGTGTCATATTTGGTTATGAATATATCGTTATTGTTGGTGCCCGTAGCGACAAGCGTCACCGTACCTCCGAAATCCGCCGTATTGCTGAAATATCCCGTTATATAAATATTCCCGGCAGTATCCAGGGCTATGGCCTTTCCTTCATCGGTGCCGCTGCCGCCCATTTTCCTGGCCCAGATAAAATTACCTGCCGTATCGTATTTGGCAAGGAACACGTCGCCGCCTGCGCTCGTCAATGTGACCGCTCCTGCGCCGGGATTAAAGTCAACAGTTCCGCTAAAGGATCCCGTAATGTACACGTTGCCTGCCCCGTCTGCCGCTACTCCGTTGCCTGATTCGGCACCGGAACCTCCTATGCTTTTTGCCCAGAGCGGATTACCCCCGGCGTCATATTTAGCGAGGAACACATCATCGCCTCCGGCACTCGTCAGCGTAGCTATCCCGCCGAAATCCATGGTGCTGCTCTGGTAATATCCCGTTATATAGACATTCCCTGCTTTATCTGCGGCTATATCGTTGCCGGCTTCGTAACTGCCGCCGCCCAGTCCCTTTGCCCAGGCGTAACCCTGTGCGTTTACACTCAGGCTGTTTCCCGTAAGCATCAGACAGAAAACAGGTAAAATACTTTTTAATAGTTTTTTCATTGTCATTTTTATTTTAAATTGTGAAACTGAAGAAAGGCCGTGGTTTAAAGTTTGAAGCACAAAACTCTCTAATCAGCAGAGAATAAATACTGGTATTTATAACAGTATTTTTGTAAAGGCGCCGCAGGAAATTGAATATACTTATGACCATAACAGACAGACTCCCGTACCGGTCTGCCGTTTTAAATAAAATATTCAGGATCAGAGAAAATATTTATTATGAAGGGGTTTATATGCCTGCAAATCCTTTTCTGCCTTTTATGTACCCCCGCTGCCGGGCAGGAGAATAGTATATTTTTCGCAATACCTCCGGGTATTACAAAAACGAACCCGGACAGCGCATACATCTCCCGGCTTATCCGGCGGGGGGGTGAGGTAAAGGGGACCGATTTTGACAGCGCTATGGCTTTATACAGGCAGGCGCTTTCAATCAGCCGGGATGCCGGGTATGCCCAGGGAATTGCACGTTCTTTATTATACATGGGCGTCTCCCTTTTGAATGTGCGGAAGCAATATAAAGAAAGTAAAGCGCTGTACCTCGAAGCCATCCCTTACTGCTACCTGGCTGCAAAAGAGGACCCTTCCCTGTTGCCTTTTGCCTATGAATGCCTGGCTATTGCGTATTCTTATGAGAGCTATTATGACTCCGCTTTTCATCTCTATTATAAAGCGCTGTCGGAGATCAATAAGAGCGGGAAGGTGGATTCAGTGCGGTTATTAAGCGTATATGCCAACCTGGGCGCCACATTCGTCGCGACCGGGCAGGACGGGCAGGCATTGTTTTACCTGCGGAAGGCGACATGGCTGGCAGAGCAGCGGAACGATTCTGTTCACCTGGCTCAGAGTTATTTTAATATGGCAAATCTTTATTCTGATATCAGCAAGGACTCCGCCGTCTCCGTCAGCCTGGATTCCGCCCGCTACTATTGGGACGCTGCCATATTGAGATATAAATGGCTGTCGGATACAGGGGAGATTCAGCGGGTATATACTTTTATCGGTGCGTCATATCTGATCCGGAAAAAGAGGGAGGAAGGCCTGAAGTACTTTCGTGCCGCCATGGCAGCCGATCCCGCAGGTGCGGCGACTAACCTCCACCTGCAGCAGGCGCTGGGCGGCGTATATCATGAAGCGGGTAATTATCAGAAAGCCATTCCTTATTTCAAACAGGTGCTGGCACTGTGCCGGCGATATGGCATGCGTCAGCCGATGTTGCACGCATACTGGAGCCTCGCCGATAGCTATGACAAGACCGGCAACGGCCACCTGGCATTTATCTATCAGCGGGAATATTCCTTCCTGACCGACAGCCTGATGAATGAGCATATGGTGAAAAGCATAAACAGCATGGAAGTAAAATACCGCACCCGTGAGAAAGATAAGATGCTGGTACAGCAGGACCTGCTGCTCCATTATAAGGAAAGCAAGCTCCGCGAAAAAAACCTTTGGATAGGGGGCATTGCGCTGAGCGGCTTCCTGTTCATCCTGCTCCTGGCCAACGTTTTCCGGCACCGCCAGAGATCCCAGAAAGAAAAAATGGTCATTATGGAGCGGGACCGGGAAGTGGAGCGGCTGCACGCCATTATGGAAGCGGAAGAGCAGGAACGCAACCGGATTGCCCGGGATCTGCATGACGGGGTGGGTGTATTGCTTTCTGCGGCAATGATGAACTATACTGTGCTGGGCAAGAAAAGTAATCCGCTGCCGCCTCTGGCTGAAGACGCCTACCGCGAAGGGTTGGAGATACTGCAGGAGATGCAGAAGGAGATCCGTGTGATTGCCCATAACCTGGTGCCGGATGTAGCCGCCCGTCAAAGCCTGGCAGAAGCGGTACAGACACTCGTAAAGCGCATCGGGCAAAGCCGGGATATAAAGATCGGGCTGCGCATGTATGGCCGGGTTGCTACGCTGGAGCCGGAGCGCAGCTTATCTGTTTACCGCATGCTGGAAGAGCTCATACAGAACGTGATCAAACACGCGGATGCTACGGAACTGCAGATACAGCTCCTGTTTCATGAGGAGCAGCTTCATATTGTTGTTGAGGATAACGGTAATGGCTTTGATACGGAGCAGGCATCGGGCGGCATGGGGCTGCAGAACCTGTACAGCCGGGCTGAAAAGCTGAACGGCCATTTGTCCATCCTGTCCGGTAAAGGATCGGGCACTACGGTAGCGTTTGAAGTGCCTTATCATAAAGGCGGGGCTATCCGGGAGCCGGAAGCAGAAAATAATGATGAAAAAACAGCATGACCTATGCCGATCAAAGTAGCTATTGTTGATGATCACCCTATGCTGGTCAGGGGCCTGCAGAATATGCTGGGCTGCACTCCATTTATCGAGGTTACGGGCGCTTACCTGAGCGGAAGCGCATTCCTGAAAGATATGGGTCACAAAAGCCCTGATGTTTTATTACTGGATATACAGATGCCGGAACAAAGCGGAGACGAGCTGGCGGGCATAATTCATAAGCAATATCCCGGGCTTGCGATGCTCGCATTCACCAACCTGGAGCACCTGTATTATATCAGGTCCATGATAAAGCACGGCGTCCGGGGCTATATACTGAAGAGCAGCGGTGAAGCCGCTTTGCTCAATGCCATTCAAACCGTTTACCGGGGGGAATACTATTTTGACCCCATCATTAACCGGCAGGCAATGGATGCGCTGAAACCGTCTTCTTATTTCAATGTCAGGGAACCTTTGCTTACCGCAAGGGAAAAGGAGGTGCTGGCGCTCATCGCCGCCGATTTCAGCAGCCAGGATATTGCCGACAGATTATACATCACCAAACGCACTGTGGATTTTCACCGGGCCAACCTGCTTTTGAAAATGGATGTGAAAAATGCTGCCAGCCTGGTGAAGAAGGCAATAGAGCTTGGGCTTATTATGTAGTAAAAGTATTACTTTACACCCGGTGCCGGCATAACAAAACCTTCCCCGATCATGAGCGCAACAACCCGTGTTACAGGCGGTCTGTCCTTTCTTTTCGCGATAATCCTGCTATGCTCCGGCTGCGGTTCCGCCGGCAAAGACAAACATACCGCCTCCCGTCCCGACAGCACCGCCGCCTGGGACAAGAGCATCCCCGGCAGCTTCAGCACGCAGACGGAGCTGCATATAGACAGCGTGGCGGTGGATTCGTTTTTCAGGGCTTATCCTGCATTTGCTCCCTATGCGGGGGATGTGCACCGGTTCTACCGCGGGCGGGATTATGCCTGTGCGTGGTTCGACCGGCAGGGGCTGATCGAGCAGGCGTATAACCTGGCCAACCGCATCCGCAATATCCAGGACGAAGGGGTCGCGCAGACACTGCCGTATGCCGGGCTGTTCGACACGCTGATAGACGCAGTGCGGATGCAGGGCGACAAGAGCAGGCCCGACCTCCGGCTGGAGCTGCTGCTGACGTCGGAATATTTTGCGTTTGCGCATACCGTATGGCAGGGGATGGATGATTCGGCCACCGTGGCGGTGCAGTGGTTCCTGCCGCGGAAGAAGGTCTCTTACCAGTCGTACCTCGACAGCCTGCTCCGGGGCAACGGCGCCGCGGCCTCGGAAGAGCCGGTGTACCGGCAGTACGGGCTGCTGCGGGCGTTCCTGAAGCAATACCGCGCCCTGTCGGCGCTGCCGTGGCCGGCGCTGACCGCCGATAAAAAATCGTACAGGCCGGGCGACGTCTCGCCGGTGATCGCGGCGATCAGCAAGCGGCTGTACCTGCTGGGCGACTATGCCGGCGATACGACGGCGGAGCAGTACGGCGATACGCTCGTGGCCGCGGTGAAGGAGTTCCAGCGCCGCCACGGGCTGGCGGAGGACGGCGTGATGGGCGCCGGGTTTATGGGCGAGCTGAACGTGCCGCCGGCAGACCGCATCACCCGGATACTGGTGAACATGGAGCGCAGCCGCTGGGTGCCGGTGCGCGTCACGACGGATTACCTCGTTGTCAACATCCCGGAGTTCCGGCTGCATGTGTACCGGGACGACAGCCTCGTCTGGAGCTGCAACGTGGTGGTGGGGCAGCAGATGCACAAGACCGTGGTGTTTAACGGCGATGTGAAGTATGTCGTATTCAGCCCTTACTGGAATGTGCCGCCGAGCATTGTGCGCAACGAAGTGCTGCCGGGCATGCGGCGGAACAAGAGCTACCTCGCCCGGCACAACATGGAGATCACCGGCAACAGCGGCGGGCTGCCCGTGATCCGCCAGCGCCCGGGGCCGTCGAATTCCCTCGGGCTGGTGAAGTTCCTGTTCCCCAACAGCTATAATATCTACCTCCACGACTCCCCGGCGAAATCGCTTTTCGGCGAGACCTCGCGCGCTTTCAGCCACGGCTGCATCCGCGTGTCGGAGCCGGAGCGGCTGGCGGGCTTCCTGCTGCGGAAGGACAGCACCTGGACGCCGGAGAAGATCCGCGCCGCCATGGACGCGGGCAAAGAGCAGTATATGACGCTCAAGGAGCCGGTGCCGGTGTTCATCGCCTATTTCACCGCGTTCGTGGACAGCCGCGGGAAGATAAATTTCAGGAAAGACATCTACAGCCGCGACGGGCGCATGGCGGAAATGCTGCTGGCAGAGACGGATAAACCGGCCCTGACCGCCCGCTGATTTCTCGGTTTTTTGGGCTATATTTGCCGGATTATTTTCCAATCCCGTCTATGGATCAAAACAACCAGGATGCCACGCCGATGGATTCCCCGGAGGAGCAGAGCAAAATTGTGCGTATAAATATCGAAGAGCAGATGAAGACGGCCTACATTGACTATTCAATGTCGGTGATTGTAGGCCGCGCCCTGCCCGATGTGCGCGACGGCCTGAAGCCGGTGCACCGCCGGGTGCTGTTCGCCATGCATGAGCTGGGCATCAACTACAACAAGCCTTATAAAAAGTCCGCCCGTATCGTGGGCGAAGTGTTAGGTAAATACCACCCGCACGGCGACACTGCCGTGTACGACGCCATGGTGCGCATGGCGCAGCCCTGGAGCATGCGGTATATGATCGTGGACGGCCAGGGCAACTACGGCTCGCAGGACGGCGACGGCCCCGCGGCCATGCGTTATACCGAGGCGCGCCTGCAGCGGTTCGCGGAGAGCATGCTGGAGGATATAGAAAAAGAGACGGTTGACTTCTCCCTCAACTTCGACGACTCCCTCGAAGAGCCTACCGTGCTGCCGACACGCGTGCCGCAGCTGCTGGTGAACGGCTCGTCGGGGATCGCCGTGGGTATGGCTACGAATATGATGCCGCACAACCTGACGGAGGTGGTGGACGGATGCCTTGCCTATATTGACAACCGCGAGATCACGATTGACGAGCTGATGCAGCATGTGAAAGCCCCGGATTTTCCTACCGGCGGGATCATCTACGGCATCGAAGGCATCAAAGCAGGCATGCATACCGGCCGGGGCAGGGTAGTGCTGCGCGGCAAGGTGACCGTGGAGACGACCAGGAACGGCAAGGAGCAGATCATCATCACCGAAGTGCCGTACCAGGTCAGCCGCGACGCGCTGGCGGAGAAGATCGGCGTGCTGGTCAACAATAAGATCATTGACGGCATCACGCATGTCGCCAACGAGTCCAATAAGGAAGGTACGCGCATCGTCGTTGAGCTGCGGCGCGACGCGGTGGCGCAGGTGATCATCAACCAGCTGTACAAGTACAGCGAGCTGCAGACCTCTTACGGTATCAACAACGTGGCGCTGGTCAACGGCCGTCCGCGCACGCTGAACCTGAAGGAGCTGATCTCCGAGTTCATCCACTTCCGCCACGAGGTGGTGGTGCGCCGTACACAGTACGAATTGCGCGAAGCGCAGAAGCGCGCCCATATACTTGAAGGCTATCTCATTGCGCTCGATCATCTTGATGAAGTCATCGCGCTGATCCGCAGCTCCGTCAACCCCGAAGAGGCGAAGGACGGGCTGATAAGCCGGTTCTCCATGACCGAGATACAGGCCAAGGCCGTGCTGGAGCTGCGTTTGCAGCGGCTGACCGGCATGGAGCGCGACAAGATCCGCGAGGAGCACGCCGCGCTGATGCAGACGATCGCACACCTGCAGGAGATACTGGCCAACGAAGGCATGCGCTACCAGATCATCCGCGATGAATTGCTGGAGGTGCAGAAGAAATTCGGGGA
>Ga0206101_1000344_pt1 | contig 10255 bp, 6 predicted proteins | sample 1B0metagenome_FD_148613 | JGI IMG/M metagenome (GOLD analysis project Ga0206101, IMG submission 148613) | Enriched microbial communities from leaf-cutter ant dump, University of Wisconsin, Madison, United States - 1B0 | ecosystem: Environmental > Terrestrial > Nest > Insects nest > Nest dump... | reverse complement strand
CAAGCGTGACACCCGCTTCTTCGGGGATCGGCATGAGAGTGACCTCTTCTGTATCTAGGTTAATTGCGCCCGAGCCAGTCCCATCAGGATAGAGAAAAATGATCGTATTAAGGCTATCTACATATATAATCTTACGACCCACGCTGAATGGGTCAAAGCCACTGGATGAGAAATTAGCTGTAAAGTTAACTGTCTTAGTGAGACTGCCATCGGTTAGATCGAATAGTCTGAAGGAGTATTGTTGTTCTGAACCCGGGTCATCGGGGCCGCTGACATGCGAGATTAGATATAGCTCTGTAAGATCATCAGACAGCGCATAAAGATCTAGCTGACCAACAGATACATCATTTAGGCTAACCTGCCTTTGAACCGAGCCAGTGTCTTTATCGAGTTTATAAAATCTTATATCGGTTTCAGCATTCGAGTTAGGGTCGACCGCAAGTGTATATATGCTATTTCCTTTAACAACAGGCATGTATGGAAGATATGGCGAAGGAAGCTTAAACTCATCCAACACCTCACCTTCGGCAGGATCAATCACCCCTAATGAAGTGCCTGAGAAATCAATATCTTCACTGACAGGCAAAACCGATAGCAAAGTGGCATATGCAAACGATTGGTCAGATTTAGTAATTGCTGCATTGATTTTGTATTTTTTTGTTTTAGAGAAATTGTATGTCTTCTGCCAAACACCATATTCATCAGATTCAACCGTGCCAATAGATATATTATCAACCTTTATGGTAAGAGTGCGATTTGGTGGCGCAGTGCCTTTGATCCTACGAATACCTTTGCCTATCTCTGCATTATTAGATGGGCTGGTAATTGCTACAGAAGACGCTACGACATCTACCTGTCTCTGGGCGGAAACAACATTAAAATCTGGGGCGGATGAAATTATGAGGTTGAAGAAGTCAAGAATATTTACTTGTTTGGTATCACTACTCTTAGACATCAACGCACGGCCTTTTACTAAATCTGCTGCTATAATGGTGCTCTTATAGGGAAGTGTGTTCTCTCCAGTTTCTCCATAGCAGTGGAAGTTTAGCAAAGCATAGTTATTGCTTTGATCAAAATCTATATCACTACCAAAACATAGGCTAGGCAAGCCAGCAATAGCTGCTTGAATAGAACCTGATAACGATAAAATAACTTTGGGGGTAATATCGCCAGAGTCTATATCGACTAAATCCAAGCTTGGCTTGAATAAGCCTGGATATGGCGATGATTTTATCGCGTATAAGTTGTCTTGTTTATCAAAACTTATTGCACTATACATGGAAAGCGAACTATAGCTGGACATAAATATAGTTTTTTCGAGCGTGAGATCGGCAGTATTGTAGATTTTTATCACTTGGTCTAGATTGCCATTATCATCGTCAGGTATCTCTTGTCTCGCTAGAATAGCTAGTTTTGTACCATCAGAGTTAAGGGTAACAGGACCCAGAATAGCAGCTGTGTTATTTCCTTGCGCAGAATCTTCAGACAAATTTCTTGACTGTAATGAATCGTTGAGCAAATCAAGTACAAAAAATTCATTTCCACCGTTAAAAACCAATTTATTATTTTTTACTTCGGTCTTATAGGCAAATAGTAGACCATTGTAATTACTAAAAATCTCTCCAGCCGATGCATAGCTGTTCACTACAACCAATGACTGCGTATCTACGGCAAATACCTTAGTGCTTCCTGTGAGCATAGATACTGCAATCACATACACTTTATCCCCTGTCTCATCCATAGCCATAGACACTGGTACATAGCCAGGTAACTTAACGGTTCCTTCATAGCTACCACTCGAGGCATCAGCTACACTTACTGTGGTTGAGAAAGCTAAAGGTATAGGAGCGCTGATAGAGAAAACTCTGTTAGTCTTTTTAGAATATTCTACTTCTCCTCCGGCGCCCATACCATTAGTCACTGTTGCCTGTAAGCCACCGTCCGATAAGTCAACAACTCCTAATGTATCGCCAGATAAAATAGGTAAAAACATCAATTTATTTTGTGTAGTTATCATTGCGCTTTTTATGCCCCAAAAATCCGTCATCGAATACTCGTATTCATGCACTATGTTGTTATTGCTGCTACTAGGGTCAGCAACATAAATGCGCGTCATAACTTCGCCTGAATCTATGGTGCTAAATACTATTTTATCGTCCTTAACTATTAGCGAGCCTGGTAATATTTGCCCCTGAATCGGATAAATGGACTGTTCGGATAATTGGCTTGAAGTATTATAAACATCTATTAAGTCGGCATCTTCGATATTCTGATGACCGCTCAACAGTAGTTTATTAGTTTTTAAATTACCGTATGTTAGTAGTGGTCCATTTCTGTCAAAGCTACCACTAATTTGCTTATCTGCCACATTTACGATTGCAACTTTGTCAGTACTGCCAGCTTCACATGCAACATAAAGTCTGGAATCATCACTAGCCAAAGCCAGATCTTCAACATTGCTGGGACAACCGGTACTTGAAACATCTATAGACTGAGGTGTCTCGGCGTTATCTGACGACAAAAAATTTAAGCCATTATTTGGATCGCCATAAAAAACTTCGCCGTTGACCGTCGCTGCAATTGATGTACCATCGGCATCAAAATTGTTAGAGATTGCGTGACTATCTAGATCGATTCGTTGAATTTTATTATTGGAATCGTGACTAACACGATGATATACGTATAAGTAATCTTTAGCAGGATCAAGATATAGTCTGTAATCTAACTCTGCATCCTCTACTATATCAATATCATTAACAGTGAATTGAGTATTTTTACTATCAGTATTTATGACGTAAACTGAGTCATCCTCTAAGAGATAGAGTAGATTTGCTTCATCGTCGTAAGTATAGGCACATGTCCACCAGATAGTGCTGCTGCCACAAAAACTCCCGCGACCTTCAGTCACTAATTGCATCGTAGTGTCTTCGCCCCTATAAGCAAAAGTATCCAAAGTCTCATTAGTATTCGCGTCGACAACCGAAATAGTGCCGCTCAGTGTATTAATAGTGTATGCTTTATCGGACTGAGAGTCATAAAATGACGCCGATGAACCTGAAAACCCAGCAGCAAAGTTACGGTTAACCTGCCCGCTGTTTACATTAACCCCCTTAACGCTGTTTTGACTTAGCACCTGACCTTGATATAAATCGCCATCAACTATGTAGGCTTCGAGATTATGCTGACCAGGTTTTAACTTTGTCCAGTCAACCGACCAAGTGCCATCTGTCAGGGATGTAGTAGACCCAATTCTTCTGCTGCCATCATAGACAACAACCTCTTTGAGAGGAGGAGCTGTTCCTTTAATTTTTGTGTCACTATCTTGAACCTTCTGATCTGGTGCAGGACTGGTTATGGTAACATGATTAGCTTCAGCGACACTCTTACCGATGTTGGCTACGATATTTACCAGGCTAACAACTAATAGCCCCGTCACAATTACCAAATATGCGTAATGCTTAATCTTTATCTTACTCATGCCCAACCTTAACTTAAGCATAAGTATAGTGTCTAACCTCTTGAAAAGCTAGAATTTTTATTTATCGTTTTGCTCGTCGTCAATATGAACGCGCACCCGGCGGAATTGATGAGGAAACGCCAGAGAAACTAAAATACTGCCAAATAATAATACTGCCAGCACAGTTAGGCTAATCCATATCGGCACATGCAGGCCAAATGGTGTCACAATCATCTTAATGCTGATCCATGCCAAGATACCTGATAATGCCCAGCTCAATGCCCAGAACTTACTAGCGACTGCCTGATATACAAAGAACAAAGCGCGCAAGCCTAATAAAGCAAAAACGTTACTGGAATATGCGATAAATCGATCCGGACTTACGGCAAGTACCGCCGGAACACTATCAACAGCAAATACGATGTCAGTTAATTCAATTAGAATAATGACTGCAGCCATAAGTGTTAGTTTGGTTTGACCATCAACCTTAATCAGCATTTTATGACCATCAAATTCATGGTGGACTGGTAATATCTTAGTAATAATTCGCCAGAGCAGTTTGTCTGTTATTTCGACTTCTTCTTCAATCTCGTGGCCACCACGCGCCTCTTGGAAAGCCTTCCAAGCAGCGTTAAGCAGAATCACTCCGAAGATAATACTTACCCAAGCAAAGCGCTTTAGTAGCTCCAAGCCTAACAGTATGAAAATCAATCGAAAGACTATAGCTCCAGCAATTCCATAGTTCAACATCCGTCGCTCTAGCTTTTTACTGACATTAAAACTGGTAAAAATAAGTCCGATCACAAACAAGTTATCCAGGCTAAGCGCCTTTTCGATAGCCCAGGCTGCCAAATATTCAGCGCTTGCCTGGGGGCTAATGAAGAAATAAACTGGCACGGCAAAAGCAATTGCTGCACCTATATAAATTAACGACCAGTTTACAGCCTCTTTGAATTTAATTTCGTGATCACGCTTTGTGTGGACGTACTCAATAATCGCATAACCTACCAATGCAGCTAAGACTATGAAGTACATAAACCACGGAATATTAAATGAATGGACACTAGCTGTCTGCAAGCCAAAAAGATTCAACACCTAAAACTCCTGTTTTTTTCTGTAAATATAAAACACGATTCCACCAATTAATAACAGAACTACAGCATAGCCAATTGATTCAAAGCTGTCCAAATTATCGTTGATTTTTTCTAATGCGCCAACACTGGTAAAGCCTAGGTAGAGGTAGAAAACATTACGCACAAATACGCCGGCTGCACTACTGACCAGATAAGTTTTAAGATCAAGTCTCAGCAGTCCGGCGATAATAGATACAGGTGCTGTCGGTATGATAGGAGCTGCTCGCAAAAGAAATATCGCGACGTTGTCCTTCCAGCCCTTACCAAGCTTCGCACTAACTTTCTCAACCTGCTTTGGAGTAATACCAATAAATTTACCAAAACGACTCGTAACAATATCTTCAAAGGTACGGGCGACCAAGTAAACTACGTAACATCCTATGGTCTTGCCCGCCGTGCCGAACAGTGCAAGTAGCAATATGTACCAGAAGCTTTGTTTCTCAGTAGCTGCAAAAGAACCCGCCAAAGTCATCACCAAAGGTGACGGGATTGGAGCAATAATTTCTTCGATCATTGCTCCAAAAAATGTAAACCAAGGCAGGGGCAGTACATCGGCCCAGCTCTTTAAAATATTGATAAAATATTCAATCATACAGTTGCAAAGTATTATACACACCCAACCAACCTGAAGCATATTGGGTATAATGGATAGTACTTATGCCTATCTGGTTAGAAGCAATTATCATCTTGCTTATCGTGCTCGTATTGGCACGAGTCATAAAACGTGGTTCGAAATTTTTACAAAAGTTTTTCATACCCAGTGCCTTAGTTGGCGGTTTTGGTGCACTTATACTCAGTCAACAATTGCTAGGCTGGATACCAGCAGAAATTACTCATCAATGGAGCAATTATCCGAAATTTTTGATTAACGTTGTATTCGCCGGATTATTCTTAGGACATACAGTCCCTGGTGCAAAAGAAATCTGGAAAAAATCAGCACCCATGCTTGCCTTTGGCAATACGCTAGCATGGGGTCAGTACGTCATCGGCATCATACTTACCCTGACTCTACTAGGACCAGCATTTGGCGCACCACCTATGGCCGGCGCCTTAATAGAAGTCGGCTTTGAGGGTGGGCATGGTACCGCTGCCGGGCTGGCACCAACCTTTGATCAGTTGGGTTGGCCAGAAGCAGCTGACATTTCTTTAGGCCTGGCCACGATTAGTATCGTTGCGGCAATATTCAGCGGTATACTAATCCTGAACATCCACCATCGTCGTAATGGGCGCGTAATTGGTGAAGTCGCCATGATTGAGCAGCAAAAGCGCATGATAAGGAACGGATATAGTCTAACTAGGTTCGCTAACAAATTAGAAACTAGTCCCAAAGAAATCTTTATTACTTTACTGCTGTTTGCACTTTCAATTGGCTTAGGCTGGATAATGCTAGAAATCTTAATGTCACTCGAGATTATATTGCTTGCGGATATAACCGACTTGAGATTCTTTAAGTATCTACCGTTATTCCCGTTAGCAATGATTGGTGGGCTCATTATTCAGATGACATTGTACAAAATACACAGGACACACATCGTAAAGCGAAACACTGTTAAGGTATTTACTTCGATAGCATTAGATGTGCTGATACTTTCGGCCATAGCAACCCTTTCGCTAACAGCCATTAGGGATAATTTTGCGGTCTTTATAATCCTGGCGATAGCAGGCATCGCTTGGATTTTAAGTGCTTTCTTTTATTTGGCCCCCCGCTTTTTCCGTCGAGCCTGGTTTGAGAACGGCTTAACCAACACCGGACAATCAATGGGCATGACAGCGACTGGACTCTTAATGAACCGGTTAGCAGACCCCAATAATCATACCCGTGCCAGAGAGGCGTTTGCTTACAAGCAACTAGCGTTTGAGCCATTCATGGGCGGGGGTATAGTTACAGCGGTAGCCGCTATTGTTTTAACTGAATTTGGCCAAGTACCAACTTTAATTGTGGTCTCTATAATTTTCTTATTCTGGCTATTTTTAGGCCTAAAATTAGGCCAGAGCCCCAAGGCAACAAAACACCGAACATCTGTTGAGAAAAAACTTGGAGGCATAGCCTCAAGATCCCATAAGAAGTCCTAGTTGTTATTTCTTTCTAAGAACTCCTGCAAAACCTTAGCGTGGTTAATCTGTGGGTCTCTTGCAGCATATAATAAAGTGACATTAGTTTTATTAGTGATTAATTTCTTTAGTGCCGAGACAGCTGGGTTATGCAACAGCTCATCAGTATACCTGACGCTAAATTCTTCGAAACGGTCTAGTTTGTGGTCAAACCATTTTCGTAAATCAGTTGACGGCGCAATATCTTTTAACCACTCATCTAGAGCAGCCTTATCCTTGCTAATGCCCCGCGGCCAAAGCCTATCAACCAGCACCCTATAGCCATCCTGCGGGGATGGTGCATCGTAAATCCGCTTGATTTTAATCATACCTATATTATTAGACTACTAAGTGAAGAAATCCAGGTATTAGCTAGTATACTCTTTTACAAATCTGCCAATATCTTTAATTGACTGTTTAGCCTCCGGTATGTAGCGTGCAAAAATATGCCAAACATGGAATAAACCATCAGCTTCATAAATCTCTACGGGCACTCCGGCTCTTCGAGCCTTGTCTGCAAATCTGACACTGTCGTTATACATAATTTCACTTTTATCAACATGTATCTGTAAGGGCGGGAAGTCTTTTAGTGGACCAAGCAGGGGTGATGCAGTGGAGTCATCTGTTGGTGTATTAGCAAAATATGATTCGATAAAGAATCTAAGGGATTGAAGATTGATATAAATATCTTTATCACTATTTTCAATGCTTGTTTTTTCTAAAGTCGCATCGGTAGCTGGTGACATCACAAACGCGCAAGCCGGCATAGATATCTTATATTCTCGGAGCTTATGAAGTAGCGACAAGACCAAAGCTCCGCCCGCTGAATCACCGCCAAGAGCGATATTCTCAGCCCTGTAACCTTCCCTTATAAGCCATTTGTAGGCAGCTAGTGTCTCATTGAGAGCCACGGGATACGGATGCTCGGGTGCAAGACTATAGTCAATTGATAAAATGGTTAGCCCAGTAAATCTAGCTAAGCGCGCTATAAGATCCCTATATAATTTCGTAGCATTAAATACAAAACCGCCACCATGAAGATAAAGGAGTATTTTTGTCTTGTCCGAATTGGGCGCAGATACCCACTCGCCACGAAACTTATCGCTGTGAGCAGTAGTAACTTTTGCCCATCGTGGTACAGGAAAGTATTTTTCCAGTTTTTTAAGCTGGCGACGGTTATATTCAAGGTTATCGGCATCAATAACCTTATTAAGTAAACCGGCGTGTTTAATAACCTGAACTAGAACTTTTGATCTGACACTTACCATCTTTTAATAATATCAGATAGCTAACCGTCTCAAGCCGGGCCGATTCCTATCATTGCCGTGATCATGCTAAAGATTGATCCTAGGTGCTAACTAGTTCAAGCAATTTAGTGGTCGTATTCCAGTTGCGAATAGTCATCGATTTGTACTCCGACGTTCCCATAATTCTATTTAATCGGCTTTTTGTGCGCAGCTTGCTCACGCGTTGCGAATAAATGACACCATCACCCTGCCAGACCATATCAACGCCATCCTTCGGACTAAACACTTTCATTGCATCATTTGCAGCTATATCCATCAGAAATATAACGTCACTATGATAAATGTCCGACTGGTCTCCAAATCCTTTTGGCTTGTCGTTGACGATTGACTTGAGCTGTTTATCAGTTAGCACATGAACTCTGATAAGCGAACTGTCGAGAGTAAAATTTTCTACCAATATTTTTTCTATAGATTCGCCAAGGACTTTGGCGGAGAGATCTGATTCAAACAGCACATTGCCACTGTTTATGTAGGTACGCACGTTCTGATAGCCCGCTTTATCAAGATGGCGTTTTAACTCCACCATAGGAACTTTATTTTTACCACCTACATTTATTCCACGGAGCAAAGCAATATATCTCATGGACCGATTATCTTTTATGGGAAAGGAAATATCCAGCCCAAGGCCGGATTTATTTTTACCTCCTCATATAGTCAATAACCTTCTAAGGGCTTGTGCAAGACAAATAAGATATGACTAGTGTGCCATAAGAGTGCCTAGCTGTTTTATTTATACCCCAGAGCATAGAGCATGTGGAGACTTTTAGCTTTATGGCTACTGGGCGTAGGGAGTAGCCATAGGACTTTATAAACCTTTTCATCAATCACCAGCTTCTTCTACCCATTTTTGGGAGCACGAAGTCTTACTTGATTTCGCACCACAGCCAACCCAGTGAAAATTAATATTCCACCCACAACTACATACGAGATTACAGTTTGACCAGTACCCGCAAGGCTGACAGTCCTGTTATTCATTGTCTGTGAAGCCACTGCTGTTTGTACCGGTGAGGCTAGACCAACCGGGTCAACGATAGTACCGTTTTCTTCGCCGTCGGTATCGAGATCGCCACCATCTTTAATCGTGTAGGTGGCAACAGTAACGGTTTGACCATCAATGGTTCGCTCATCTAGCGATGCATCTGAAATCGTGGCATATTGCTTAGTATTTGGATTATATTTTCGAACTACAAGACCACCTTTTGCTACACCATATTGATAGATCGTAACGATGACGTCACTATTACTACAATCTGCCGAAAAGTTCACCATGCCGCCGTTATACTCATACTTTGTATCTTGTACCTCGTTGTCTGCAGCTTTTACAGCAGTTGCACTGTTGAAGCTACACTCGTGATCGTCGAGCTCGATCGTTACATTGTTTTCATTCACGGGGTTTGTGAACGACGTAACGTATGTTTGCAGCGCATCAGGCGTGCCGTCGTTATTCTTGTCGGTACTATCAACCCAAGTAGCATACAGTGAGAAGCCAGCTGTAGGCATCTCAATTTCAGCTCCTGCATTATAGTTTGTACCAGTGCCGTCCGCCTCGGTGTTCCAGCCCATAAAGGTGTACCCTGGCCGTGTCGGTGCCTCTGGCAAAACAATATCATCACCCGCAAAGGCGGTAATTGCCTCCGCCGCCGAACCTCCTTGTGAATCAAAGGTCAGCTGCGGTGCAAATTGTGCATATACCGTATTGCTCGCAGTCTGACTCGTGTCAGTTCTGGTAGGGTCCGTAGAGTCATTATCACACCATTTTACAAACACAAAACCATCATTTGGTTCAGCGGTGACACTACTGCCCGATGCATACTGGCCACTAGTAGAATAGAGCTTCTGGGTGGTCGCACCATCTATGCTACCGCCACCGGCAGACGCAGTACAATTCTTAGACTTCGTTGCCGTATAAGTAACATTCTGCACACCAAATGATTTAATCGAACCTAGGGTTGAGCCGCTGTCGTTTTCACCGCGAGCACGATAGTACCAAGTTCCCGAAGCAAGACTACTTGTATCAAAGTAAAATGATACCACGTCTTCTTCAACCGCATTAGTAGTACCGAGTATTTCAACGGTGCTTCCCGACGAGAGGTCCGAACTTTGGCCATAAATAATCGCCATCGTTGTTTCGCCGCCACCCGTACTGTCAATTTGTCCATTCATATGAACGTTATTGCCGCTAAACGTTGGAGCTGCCGTCGTTACCGCTGCAGCATCTATATCAGCAATAGTGTATTGAAAACCTAGCGCTGGAATAGTGGTACCTG
>Ga0206101_1000342_pt1 | contig 10324 bp, 13 predicted proteins | sample 1B0metagenome_FD_148613 | JGI IMG/M metagenome (GOLD analysis project Ga0206101, IMG submission 148613) | Enriched microbial communities from leaf-cutter ant dump, University of Wisconsin, Madison, United States - 1B0 | ecosystem: Environmental > Terrestrial > Nest > Insects nest > Nest dump... | reverse complement strand
TCAGCGCTTAGATTTAGCGCGTCGAGTTAATGCAACCAGTCCGGTGAAAGCCTTCACCACCAAGAAAAAAGGCACAAAGTAAGTTCTACCACGCAAGAATTAGTAGTTTAACAGAGGTAAACCAATGCAGGCACTAGTTGCTAAAAGGGTCGTCAAGAGCAATCAATCTCATAGGAGAGGTGCTTAGGCTATGGCTAGTAACCGTCACTTGGGTCGTATTATTGTTTTACAGTCTCTATTCGAGCATGATTTCCGCTCGTCTACTGACGAGGCTTATGATCTGGATGAAGTCATTGAGCGTAATCTTGAGCAGTATGCTAAGTCTGTTGAAGATAAGAAGTTTGTAGATAAATTAGTCCGTGAGGTAGTTGCTAAGTATGAAGAGCTCGATGGTATCATTGGTCCTTTGGCTCCCGAGTGGCCGATCGAGCAAATTGCACGTATTGATAAGATTATCTTACGGATGAGCATCTATGAATTGAAGTACTTCAAGGAGACACCGCCTAAGGTTGTTATTAATGAAGCAGTTGAACTGGCTAAGCAATTCGGTGGTGATAATAGCAGTAAGTTCATCAATGGCGTGCTTGGTAGCGCATATCGTGAGATGGACAGCGACGCAGCCGAGAGGCCAGTTAAGAATCAAGGAGCTAAAAAATGAAAGCACCGGATTTCAAGAAATACTTTAAGCGACCAGCCATCCAGGAAGTTCTACGCGAGAATACTGCCGGTGGAGTGATCTTTCGGCGCAATGCCAAAGATGAAGTCGAAATATTGATGATTGCTGACGCGAAAGATCGCTGGACTATCCCTAAGGGTCACATCGAGGAAGGCGAAAAGCCAGACGAAACAGCACAACGCGAAATTAAAGAAGAAACAGGTCTTGGTAATATTAAGATCCATAGATGGCTGGGAAAAGTTAATTTTCAGTACCGCCGTCAACAGAGCTTGGTGTTGATTACCATGCAGGTTTTCTTAGTGGAAGCACTTGCTGGTAGTGATAGTATCAAAAAGGAAGACTGGATGAACGACATAAAGTGGTTTCCAGCTATGGAAGCTCTGGATAAGATTGAGTATGAAGATATCGGTAAACTATTCTTACTGGCAATGAAGCGAATCCGTAGCGGTAAATTAGGTATGAAAAAGAGCTAATGGAAGATATCAAGACGTTCGCCCAGTCAAAACTTAAAGTTAATTTTAAAGATATAAATCTTCTGGATAAAGCCCTCACCCATCGTTCGTGGCTTAACGAAAATCGCCGCCAACGCGGCTTGGAACACAACGAACGCCTGGAATTCCTGGGCGACGCGGTGCTTGAGTTGGTTAGTACTGAATTTTTATACGCAAATTATAGCGAGCCCGAAGGTATCTTAACTAACTGGCGGGCAGCTATGGTGCGGACAGAGTCGATTGGTGCAGCTGCCGAAAAGCTGGGCGTTTGGGAGTACATGCACCTTAGCCGGGGTGAACGCAATGGTGGCGAAAGGGCTCGAATGCAGATTTTAGCTAACTCTTTCGAGGCAATTACCGGTGCGATTTATTTGGATCAGGGTTATGATGTTGCCAAACAGTTTATTACCGATAACATTCTAGTTACTCTGGACAACATTCTTAAGACTGGTTCCTGGCAGGATCCTAAGAGTAGCTATCAGGAGCATATCCAGGCCAAAGAGGGTATAACTCCAACCTATAAGGTATTAAATGAAGATGGCCCCGATCATGACAAGGTCTTTACGGTGGGGGTTTTTGTTGGGGCTCAACAACGAGCAACTGGTAAAGGCCCTAGTAAACAGATGGCTCAGCAAGCTGCTGCTCAAAAAGCTTTAGCTCAAAAAGATAATTGACTTAAGCCCAAGAATATTCTACAATTCAAAGTTATTATGAAAGGATGTAATGATGCCTCCAGTTAGAGCTGAAAATCCGTTACTGGTCTTTGCCAGAAAAAACGAAGCTACTTCTCAAGATGAATTAGACAAAAGAATGTCACTCGAAAAACAGATGCGCAGTGGCTGGCGTGATCGCATAATACGTATTGCCAGATTAAAAGCTGACGATACTCATGAAGGTGCAGAGAAGCATAATCCAGACTCATCTATTGGGACCAGGCTTAAGATGCGCGACAAAGAAGGTTCGGAATATCGTATAGGTTTTTATAGAGATATGAGTAGCCAGAGCGCACGAGTAGTTTTATATTCTGGGGACACTGAAACTTTAGTGACTGAAATACCAGAAGATTCACGAAATCCTATGGTCTTCGATCAAGATCTTGGCGGTAGCTGGATTGACCGGTTTGATGGCCTCGAGGAATTAATTGCCGGAGCTGAAGAAGAGATTGGGATCATTGAGGTTGATGCCTCAGATACTGTTACTTAGTTGACAACAGAGAGTTACATCTGTAAAATACTTTTCATTGTCTAAATAACTTTTTAAACAGAGGAGAGATTTTGTTAACCCTAAGACTACAGCGCAATGGACGCAAGAAATTAGCACAGTATAGACTAGTTGCTCAGGAGCATCGTGTAACTCCTTCTAGTGGCAAGGTTTCAGCTTATCTTGGCAGTTACAATCCGCACACCAAAGACTTTAATTTCAAAAAAGAAGAAGTCGAAAAGCATCTTGCAAATGGCGCTCAGCCATCTAATAGAGTCGCGATTTTATTACAGAAAGCCGGTGTGAAACTACCTGCTTGGGTGACAATTACTCAAAAGCCAGAAAAGAAAAAACCAGAACCAGCTAAAGAAGAGGCTACTCCAGAGCCGGTTGCTGATGAAGCTCCTGCAGAGGCAGACCAACCTGCTACTGAAACTGAAGCATCAACAACCGAAGATACTGCGTCCGAAGAGGTTGTAGCTGAAGCAGATACTACAGCAGACGAAGAATCTAAATAATCTGCTATACTTGTTATCAGTACCAGATATCAGAGAGGTACGGAGTAAACTGTAATAACCAAAGTCAGAGGAGGCTAAAATGGCAAATATTGATCAAGAGTTTGTAGAGTTTGTCGTAAAATCACTTGTTAATGAACCAGAAAAAGTAAAAATAGAACGCAGTATCGACGAAAAAGGTGTTTTACTTGAGCTAACCGTTGCTCCAGATGACCTTGGTCGTGTAATTGGTAAGCGAGGCAACACTGCCCAAAGTATTCGCACCTTACTGCGTGCACTTGGGACTAAAAACGATGCTCGTTATAATCTGAAGATTGTTGATGTAACTGGTGGCACTCGTCCGCCACGCCGCGATGATAATCATGATAATAACAATGATGAGACAACTGCTTCTACAGCTTCCGATGATAATACTCAGTCTGCAACTAGCGATAATTCCAGTCAGTCTGACGGGGCTTCTCAGTGGGCGCATCTAAGTAGTTCTAATGATGATTCTGGTGATGATGATCAGGATGCAGTAGACGAGCAATCAACAGAGGAAAACAAGGAAAAATCTGTTGTTGAAAAGACGCGTGAAGAACTTGCAGATTTAGACGATCTGGATATATAATTTACCTAACCTAAAAACGAAATCTTAGCCGTTTTGGTAGATGAGCGGCGTGGTTTTCTGTTAGGCAAATGCTGATCCTTTACTACCATTTAGGGTGAGCATAATCGCAAAAACAAACACGCAAAATACTGACCGAAGAGGTTTATGTGTGTTGTGGAATCAGGTGCTTCAAGTGCGAAGCACCTTTTCATTTGGTAAAATAATCTGATGAAGATAAGTGTCATTACATTATTCCCTGAGCCAATCAGAGCCTACATGAAAGAATCTATGATGTGGAAGGCGCAGAAGGATGGTCTGCTGGAGTTGGAATTAGTTGATTTGCGCGAATTTGGTTCGGGCCCACGTAAAACGGTTGATGATACACCATATGGCGGTGGTGATGGGATGCTGCTTAAGCCAGAACCGGTTGTCGCTGCGATCGAGGCTACGCGTAGTGACGATTCTAAGGTGGTAGTGTTAACGCCAGGCGGTAAGCCGTTTGTTCAATCTGAAGCCGAACGTTTCAGTAGTATTAATCATTTAATCTTAGTTGCTGGTCGTTACGAAGGATTCGACGAACGAATCATGGATTATGCAGATGAGCAGGTAAGTATTGGTAATTATGTACTGACAGGTGGTGAACTGCCTGCTATGTCTATCATTGATGCCACGGTAAGATTAATCCCTGGGGTGCTTGGGGGTGAAAATTCCGCGGCCGAAGAATCATTTAGTGATGGTGAATCCATTGAATATCCCCAATACACGCGACCGCCAGAATTTCGAGGCGTGCGAGTACCGGATATTTTATTAACTGGCGATCATGGCGCTATAGCTAGATGGCGCAAAGAACAGTCTGAATCAAAAACGCAGCAGCGCAAGAAGCTCTAAAGGCCTTTTAGGAACTTAATCATGCCTTCGGGAACAGGCTCTTTTTGAGTAGTTTTTTCGGGAGCTGGTTTTGCCTTGGAGATATTCAATATCGCTTCATCAAAAGTAGATTTCCGTGGCTGCTGGGCCAGTACGTTTTCTATACCTGCGACACCAACGAGAATAACCGCAGCCAGTGTGAAGGTAATTATGCTAGCAACTACAATCTTCATGTTTATTTCCTAATATAACATTAGCATTATAAACTGATTTAAGTTCAGCTGTCCAGTCTATTCATCAACATGAATGTTTTTAAAAAGTTTGATACCAAGCACAAACAGATACTGCATAAATATAATAAACACACTACTTGTTAGCACGTTAATTATAGAATTCATATTAATATTTAGGGCCAGTACGGCGGCTGCTTCTATAACTGCTGGTAATGCAACGAATATTGTTATACCAAGACAGTAAATGATAAGAAACAGAATGATAATTTTTACTAAAGCTATGGTTGCAAAATGACTATGCCAACTTCCCCGAGGAACCTTAAAGTTCACGAATTCTTCTTGGATTTTATGATTATGTACAGCGATTCTACTTGAGCTGACTACCCAGAAAAGTAATAGTATTATACCGCCGATCGCGCCCCACATTACAAAGTCCATGGCTCGGGTTAGCCAATACTGCCATGACTGCTCAAGAATAATTGATCCTAAAGTACTATCGGCAAAGCTAAAGTAATTTATCTCACTTGTGTTAATAGTATTGTTAAGACTGCGATCAACAAAAACATACAAACTGGTTATTAGCGGCAGGATAGCACCGTAGATAAGAATAATTGGACGGGGTAATAGGTTTTTTATATAACTCAGCATTTTCTTAACTTAGTATACATAAGAATTAAACAACCTATAATCTTTTGGCCCAGAAACTATGTCGAGCTTTACCTTAAGACTTGCCTTTGAGCTCAATTTTGTTGTGACTTTTATTTCATCCCAAGCGCAGTAGTCACTTTTCATAGAGTAAACAGCTTTTTTCGGCTTTAAAGTAACAAACTTATTGCTAGCGCTGCCGGCGACCAAACTGACACATTTGTAAGCTTGAACCTTATAATTTTTGTAGCTTATATATTTACCATTTTTATACATCTTAACCCTGAATTTTGTTGTGTATGGATATGCTCTAGTAGGTGCGTTTACCCATTTACTACCTTGGATTTTAAAAGTTCTGTTACCTTTGTTGACAGTCTGAGTATGCTGCCAGTCAGTATTACCCGGTCGAATATTAGATTTTATGTAAGCAAAACTGTTAGGTAGGGCCGTCTTACTATTGCTATTCCCATTATATATATCGTATTTTGCCGCACGAACAGATGACGATATGGTGCCTTGAGAAGGTGTAAATGACGTTATTGAACTCAATGTCGTATAATACGTTTTTCGTGGTTGATCTTGTGGCTTACGGCTGGTATTGGGCTTGGTGTCGACGTATGTTTGGTAGCTATCCATATTTATTGCCACTTCAGCAGAGTTCTTCACGCTCGTTGGTAATGCATTAACTTTAGCCCGATCCTCATCTTCAAGGTGGAAAGTTACTATATGGCTTTTTATTCCACGAGGGAGTTCGTAGCCAGATACAGTAGTATCATTGATTTTATTTGTAAGGTTATAATCTGAGATCTCTGGAAAACTCACTGCATATGCATTAAGAGGTATAGATTTGCTGGAAAGTGAGGTGTTGAAATTATAAACTACGCTAAAGCCTCCTGTGGGGTTAAAGCTACCGTTAGAGGGCCTGTTTTTGGCAATCACAAAATTATTATCAACCCCTATCAGCCTAGCGCTAAATTGATTATTGGCGTAGGCGTAGTTTCCCTTCATTGTTCTGGTAATTTTTAGGATTGCTCTTGGGCTGGGTGCTGATAGCTTAACGCTACACCATTGATTGCCATTATATGTTGATATTGTACCAAGGCATTCAACCTTACCAGTACTTATTTTTTTCATGTCACTTTTAGCAAATTTAATTCCTAATGCTGTTGCAACTCGGCTGATTGAGTTGTGTTTGTTTTCGTTAGATTCAGACAAGCTAGTCACAAAACCAGCTCTAGTTATACTTTTACTATCAAGCTTAGTTTTGTAAAAGCTAAGGCCGCTTGGATCGACATCCCTACCAAGAACTTGCTTATAAATCTGCTTAACAAAGTTTTCATTGCTGAGAGAGCCAAACTTATTCTTGAATTCTGTACTATTAACGAAGCTATCTGCGATCTGTTCCAGTGTCATCTTGGTTCTGTCTGTAGCGACTAATCTTTTAGTCCAATAATCTAACCCGTTTCTGTCGGGGATCCTGCCGAAGGATGCAAAATAAAGCCGGGCAATTTTAGCTTCATCAGAGTCTGTGACGCAAGTAGGACTGTATTCATATGCGCCAAGCCAATTCTTATTACATGTTGTATACGTATAAGCAAAGGTCTGCCAGACATAATACCCACCTAGGCCTGCAAATATTACTAATATTGGTAAAACTAGTTTCCAACTCCACTTCTGAGACAATAGATCGTTTGATTTACGTTTAGTTGCTTTACGAGATTTTGCCATATGTTTTCCTTTTTGTTTTTATAATTCTTAAGGTTAAAATACCATACGAGTCAATAATATAGCAATAGTGCAGATACTAGAGTTTTTTGGCAAAATCTGAGAAAATAGTGGTCGCGTTAGGGTGTAGCCAAGCAGTATGGCAATGCAGCTGCGAGCCTAGCGAGCAGAAAAATAAATATGTTGGTCTCCAGGGGCCAGAACCAGTCCAGCTTCGATAATGACTCTAAACTTATCAATTAACATTTTGTATTAGGGTGTAGCCAAGCGGTAAGGCAATGGGTTCTGGTCCCATGATCGGGGGTTCGAATCCCTCCACCCTAGCCACGAAATAAGCAGGTTTTATGCCTGCTTTTTTCGTGGCTCAGAGGGGTGAGAACCAGAAGCGAGCTTTTAGGCGAGCGGGGGGTTCGTAAGGAAAGAGCACCGCAGCAAGGCTTGCTTGCGAGGAGCGGATTGACGGAATAGCAGCTATGCTGCGTCATCCCTCCACTCTAGTCAACTGTTATCGACCATTCTTTCGGGAGCTATGACATTGATGATTGAAAGATTATAAATTAGAGAGAACGTTTAGCCGGTGCGCCTTCTTAAGGTTAAACTTGCAAGCATTATAGCCCCAACGATAAAACCAGAAACTATCCATACGTTACCCCACATATCACTAGTAATTTCACTGTTTGTTGTGGCAAGATTAAGAGCATCGACTGCGTAGGTAAGCGGCATTATATGTGCCAGTGTTTCTAATGCACTAGGTAATGCATCAAGCGGTACGAATAAGCCACAAATCAAAATCTGCGGAAGTATAAATACTGGCATGAACTGTACTGCCTGGAACTCGGTTCGGGCGAAAGCACTGACCAACAAGCCAAGTGCCACACCAAGAATAGTGTTAGCAGCTGCTATTAGAACAACAAACCACTGCGGGGCTGGAACGCTCATGTCAAGTGCATATATAGCAAAAGTACTGGTAATTACAGATTGTAAAATACCAAAAAAGGTAAATGCTATGCCATATCCAGCAATAATATCAAACTTACCAATCGGCATTGTCATAAGGCGCTCCATTGTCCCGCCAGTTCGTTCGCGCAATGTTGCGATTGAGGTAACCAAGAACATAATAACGAATGGGAAGATACCAAGTAGTGCTGGTGCGGTTGTGTCGAATACCTGTTGTGTATCAGAAAACATCCAATGTAATAAGCTCATCAGCATAATTGGTGCTACTAACATTAGTGCAATTGTTCGGTGGTCGTGACTGATCTGTAATAAAATACGCTTCGCTGTCGCTAGCGTCATGTGTAGGTGATACATTATTTTTGTTCCTCAATTATATTTACAAATGCCTCACCAATATTTTTAGTTGCCGTATGCTCTAATAACGCCTGCTTATCGTCGTGCCACAGTAGTTTACCTTCTCTTAAAAGCAGCAATTGGTCGCAGCGCTCAGCCTCATCCATAACGTGGCTGGATACTAATAGCGTCTGTCCGTCTTTGGCTAATCTAGCAAACAATGCCCAAAGATTGTTTCTTAGAATTGGGTCAAGCCCAACTGTTGGTTCGTCAAGTATTAGTAGGTCTGGCTTACTAAGCAGTGCAATCATCAGTGATACTCGTGCTTTCTGCCCTCCGGATAAGCTGCCTGCCAGCTGATTTATCTGGGGGATAAGATCGGCTACTTTTATCAAATTCTTCACATCAGTTTTGGTGGCACCGGTAATTGCTGCAAAATAATTGATGTTTTGTCTGACAGTTAGGTCGGTGTAAATACTAGGATTTTGGCTTACGTAGCCTATTTTTGTTCGCAGGTATTTATTGCCAGCTTTGTTGCCAAGTACCATCAGTGAGCCTTTGTATTTCTGTACACCAACAATGGTTCGCATCAGTGTAGTTTTGCCAGAACCACTTGGGCCAATCAGACCTGTGACTGTGCCTTGGTGAATATCAAAGGATATTTTATCCAGAATAGTTTGTTTATCTTTTATGACAACTAGTTCTGTAGCACTGATAGCATTCATCTTACCTATTATTTTATCACTCACGTAAATGAGCTAATTATGCCGTATGTAGCAACGACTAAAACGGGGTGACACCTATTTGCTTGGATTGATGAAGGGTAGCGCTGGTAGTTTGAATTTCTCTAGCTGTTGTTTTGTGTATTCTTTTTCAATTTTATCTATGTGATTAGTTATCAGTGCAGAGCTAATCGAAAGTACTGCGGCTACACCTAGTAGGATTAGAGCCAGTTTACTAATGCTATTATCCTTGTCTTTTTTAAGTCCGATGATTGCAGAGACTAATCCTGCTACCAGGAGAATACCAAATAATACAAAACCGATCGTGAGTAACGGGTTTAAATAAGCCAACTCATGGGCAATATTTACCTTGTCAGGGTTATTAGCTTTAAACCACCATTCCAGCACTTTGCCTATAAAAATAGTGACCGGTAACGCTAAAGCCGTCGCTACGATACTGATTTTTCCATATAAATTACTCATAAATTGCCTCAAATTATCTACTGCTCCATTATACGCTGTCTAAATCTACAATCAATTTGCTATCGCTTGATGACATTTAGCACAATATAAAGCTTGTAGTCTCTTTGGAGCTTTATTTAAAATTTGTAGGTTATTTATGAGAGCTATTCTATTGGGATGAGTTCCAGAGTAATATTGAATCTAAAGGAGTATGAGATGAATGATTTGATTGCTAATGATGAATTATTAAACCTAGAGGGCAAGACAGCTATTGTGACTGGGGGCGGCAAAGGTATTGGGCTTGGTATCGTAAGGAGATTACATGATGCAGGATCCAATATAGTCATAGCTGATCTGGATGGTGAAAGCGCAAATAAGATTGCAACTGAGCTTGCAGAGCGTGCGCTTGGAGTGCGCGCTGATGTGTCCGACAGGAGCAATGTTGATGATTTGGTGAAGCAGACGGTCGATAAATTCGGGGGTGTAGACATTTTAGTTAATAATGCTGGGATTTTTCCAAATATGCCAGTATCTGCCATGAGCGAACAGGACTTCGATCGGGTTATCGATACAAACTTACGTAGCGTCTTCTTGTTGACTAAATCTGTCAGCGAAATTATGAAAAAGGCAGGTAAAGGAGGTCGTATCATAAATGTTACTTCGATTGATGCGATTCATCCGTCTATGATTGGTCTGGCACATTACGATGCGTCTAAACATGGCGTTTGGGGCTTTACAAAAAACACTGCGCTTGAGCTAGCCGAACATAACATTACGGTCAACGCGATTGCACCAGGCGGCATCGCTACACCTGGGGTTATGACGATGAGCCAGGGTGCAACGGCTGATCTGGACGCTGCAACCAAGGCATTTCTAACAGCAATTCCAATGCATCGATTCGGCGATCCT
>Ga0206101_1000340_pt1 | contig 10366 bp, 9 predicted proteins | sample 1B0metagenome_FD_148613 | JGI IMG/M metagenome (GOLD analysis project Ga0206101, IMG submission 148613) | Enriched microbial communities from leaf-cutter ant dump, University of Wisconsin, Madison, United States - 1B0 | ecosystem: Environmental > Terrestrial > Nest > Insects nest > Nest dump... | reverse complement strand
CAACGTGGTGTGCAGCATCATCCTGGCCGCCGGCGTGCTGGCGACCACGGGCAAGGCTTCGGTGTGCTGCCTCGCCCTGCTCGGCTTCTTCCACGCCATCATGTGGCCGGCGATCTGGCCGATGTCCATCAAAGGCCTGGGACGGCATACCAAGACCGGCTCCGCGCTGCTGGTCATGGGCATCGCAGGCGGCGCCGTCATCCCTTCCATGCAGGGCATCCTCGCCGACAGCTACGGCGGTAATATGCAAAAGGCATTCTGGGTGCTGATCCCCTGTTACCTCTATCTTCTGTTCTTTGCCGTACGCGGCCACAGGATCGGGTACAGGGAAATGTGACCGTGCCGGAAATTCATCCCGGTATCCGCGCCATATATTTCTCCATCTCCTGGAGCTGGCTGACGATCTGCTTTTCCGTAGGCTTGCAGGACTTGGCCTTCTTGAAATACATCTTGGCACCGCGGAAGTCCCTGCGCTGCACGCTGATATTGGACAGGTACATGTAAGCGGCCGCTTCGTTGTTCTTATCCGGCAGGCCGATCTTCACCGCCTTGCGCAGCTGCTCGTACGCTTCCTTCATATTGCCTTTCTGCATGGCAATGGAGCCCAGCTGCAGGTAGGCGGTGCCTTCGTATTCCTTTTCCGGCATGCCGGTCTCGAGGCCTTTCCGCAGCTCCGCCTCGGCCTTGTCGAGGTCGTTGGTCATCGTGGACAGGTTGGCGCGCAGCATATAGTAGGAAGAGCGCACCGGCTTGTACAGCAGCTTCGGGTATTTCACGCGGTCCAGCAGCCGCTGCGCACCTTCCATATCCCCGGCCTCGATATATCCCTGTATCAGCGTCATCGGGCCGATGAAGAAATGGGCGAAGACGAAGACCAACGCCACGAGGAACGGGATCCAGGCGACCCACCAGGTCACGCTGAAGCCCAGCCAGAAGCCGAGGGCGATCAGCAGCGCGGCCAGGGGAAGACGGTAGAAAACGAGAAAACGGCGAAAAGTCATACGCATGCAAATTGGCGGCAAAGATAGAAATTAGCGGCGAGACGCGGCTAATGCGTAATTTGATATTTTTGCCGGGATGCCAGCAACACAAATGACCACACAATCCGACTGGTTCCGGGAATGGTTCGGATCGCCCTACTACCAGATACTGTATCAGAACCGGGACGAAGGAGAAGCCCGCGCTTTCGTCGCGCGCCTCTGCACGCACCTGCACCCGCCGCCCGGCAGCCGCATGCTCGACATCGCCTGTGGGGAGGGGCGCTTTGCCGTGCAGCTGGCAGCGCTGGGCTTCGACGTGACGGGCATTGACCTCTCGCACGCGAACATAGAAAAAGCCAAGGCGCAGGAGCAGGAGCGGCTGCAGTTTTTCGTGCACGACATGCGCTTCCCGTTTTATATCAACTACTTCGACTACGCCTTCAACTTCTTCACCAGCTTCGGCTATTTCACCCACGACCGCGACCACCTGATGGCGGCGAAGTCGTTTGCCGCGGCGCTGAAGAAAGGCGGCACGCTGGTCATTGACTACCTCAACAGGGAGCACGCCCTGCAGCTGATGACGCCGGAGGAGACCGTTGACCGGGGCAGCTATCATTTCCATATCTCCCGGCGGCTCGAGCGCAATCATTTCATCAAGGACATCCGCTTCACCGACGCCGACGGCCGGGAGCGGCATTATACGGAAAGCGTGGCGGCGTTTACGCCGGCGGATTTTGAGCGGATATTTGCAGCTGCGGGGCTGACGGTAACGGAGACCTTCGGCGACTATGCGCTGCACGCGTACGACCCAAAGACCTCGCCGCGGCTGATCATCATCTTAAAGAAGGCATATGCTTGAATGGCTGTACCGGCACCTGCTGCAACTGGACTACACCGTATGGTATTATGTGAATACCGTATGGCACAACGCTTTCCTCGACAGCCTCATGCCCTGGGTGCGCAACCAGTACCTGTGGGGGCCGCTGTACCTGTTCCTGCTGCTGTTCATGACGATGAGCTTCGGCAGGCGCGGCTGGCTCTGGTGCCTGGGGTTCATTATCACCTTTGCGCTGAGCGATTATATCAGCGCCTCAGTGATCAAGCCCGTCTTCCACCGGACGCGGCCGTGCAACAATCCCTATCTCCAGGACATCATCCGGCTGCTCGTGCCGCGCAGCAGCGGGCTCAGCTTCCCTTCGTCGCACGCGGCCAATCATTTCTCGCTGGCCTGCTTCAGCGCGCTCACCCTCGGCAGCAGATACCGCTGGGTGTGGATCGCCGCAGCATGCTGGGCGGTGCTGGTGTCTTATGCGCAGATATACGTGGGCGTGCACTTCCCGATGGACATCACCGCCGGTGCGCTGCTCGGCTGCTGCATCGGGATGCTCACCGGCACGCTGTACAACCGTAAATACGACCTCACGCAGGCGCCCCGCTGAACGCAGGAACAACACATACCCTCACGGGCTGATTTACGCCTCACGGCTGCTCCCCCGCCCACCGCGCGACGATCGCTGCAGCCGCTGCCTGCATGTCCAGCTCCCGCATACACCGGAAATGCCGCTGCGGACAGCGGTCATACCCCAGCTTGCTGCAGGGGTGGCAGTAGAGCTTCCGCCGCTCCATGATGACCGACTGCGGCGCTGCGCGGTCGCCCAGGTTATTGTAGCCGTAATAGGGGAACATGCCCAGCAGGGGACTGGTATTGCCCCACAGGGAAATGATATTTTTCTTAAACGCGGCGGCCACGTGCATCAGCCCCGTGTCGTTGCTCACGATCACCCGTGCGCGCTCCACGAGGTGCGCGGATTCGTTGAGGGTGAACTTGCCGCAGGCATTGTATATCTTCACCGGGTCCTGCGCCGCGATGCGCTCGCCCAGCGCGCGGTCGCCCGGGCCGCCCAGCAGGATGACGGGATAAGGGATCAGCGCAAACAGCTTTTGCCATTGCTCCGCCGGCAGCTGCTTGGTGCTGTAGGAGCCGCCGATGATGCAGCCCACATATCCCGCCCAGTGGCTGAGCGGAATGTCTTTGTTCGTGATCCGGTCGCCGTCGGGGATGAAGTAGTCCAGCCCCTGCCCGTCGTTCCGCACGCCCAGCTCCTTCACCGTCTCGAAATAGCGCTCCACCACGCTTTTGTCGGGCATCAGGTTGACCTTCAGGTTGACCAGCAGCCATTTCTGCACGTTGAGCTTGGGAAAGCTGGCATGCTTTGTCTCCAGCGCCTGCTTGACGCGCGCCGTGCGCAGGTTGTGGTGCAGGTCAATGACATAATCGTACTGCTCCTGCTGCAATTCGCGGATGGTGCTGTTCAGATCGTCTTCCAGATAATGCACCTTGTCTATGTAGGGATTCCCGGCCACCACTTCCCGGAAGGCGCTCTTGGTCAGGTAATGCAGCCCGGCGCCGGGCAACTGCCGTTTGATGCAGCGCACCACGGGCGTGGTGAGCACGATGTCGCCAATGGAGGAGAAGCGGATGACGAGCAGTTTCATGCGGCAATATACTCAATACCCGGTATACGAAAGCTCGCACCAGGCCCTGGCGTCGCGGACGCCCAGCTGCCTTTTCGCGCGGTCGCTGATGCCGATCAGGGCGTTGTGGTATTGTTTGGTGTTCGGTATCGGCCCCAGTATTTTCACATAGGCGACGGCATGGGTGCCGGTGTTGACCACTTTCACGATCGTGCCCTTGGGCGCTGTATTGTGGAAGCCGTAAAAGATATCGCTGCCCGTCTTCACCGGCATATGGAAAAAGGCTGCGGTGCCGCGCTCCGTGACCAGGTTGCCGCCATCCTGTATCTGCTTCAGGTAAAGCCCCTCCGCAGTCTCCCCCGCGGGCGGCCTGGCGTGCGCGCGCCTGCCTGTATCCGCCGCCGGCATGCGGACATGCGGATGCGGCGTATCTTCCGTCGCCACCCGCACCGGCGCCTGCGCCGCATCATAGGAGACCCAGCCGATCAGCAGGTACGTGCCGGGTTTCACGCCTTTATCCTTCAGGCTGTTCCACTCCTTCAGCTTATTGGGCGACACATTCGCCCGCCAGCTAATGCGGAACAGGTCATCGCCCGCAGCAACCTGATACAGCAAAGGCTTTACCCCGCTGCCGCCCGCAGGCCTCGTCAGCAGGTGATTATACGCCCCTACAGGCACCATCAGCGTCGTCTTCCCTTCCAGCCCTACCCGCTCGTCAAGTCCGTTGGCATCAGCCACCACATCCGGCGGCGTATGATACAGCTTCGCCACCGTCTCCAGCGTCTCCCCTTCCTGCACCTCATGCACGATCAGGACATTGTTCTTTCCCGCCACGGCAATGACGCCCTCCTGCATCTGGGCAACACCGCGGAGAGAAAGCAGGCATAGCAGCAGGATAAGCTTGGTTGGCATGGGGATGATGGATGGCGGTTGAAGATACGATAATTAGTGGTATGGGTTATGAGATATGGGGTATGGATTATTGGGCAATTTCGCATTATAAATGTCAGCGTGCTGTTAAGCAATGTTATGTCAGAAGGATGCTTAAAACAGAACTTTACATCGCCGGAGTAATGAGTAATTGAACAAGCGTGAAAAGATTAATTGCTTGATTCTTATTGTTTTCTTATCTTTGCAAATGAAATGGAAGCATCACGTGTAGCTGATATTGTCTTAGTTCACTTTGATTATGCAGGTGACCTTGTAACTAACAAAAAGTTACAAAAGCTACTCTATTATGTTGAAGCTTGGTCATTAGTATATCATTCTTCACTAATTGACGAAGATTTTGAAGCTTGGATTCATGGGCCCGTTATACCTGATATTTACCAGCAATTTAAACAATTTGGTTATTCCCCTATCCAAAATACTTACCAAGAAGGAGAAAGTGCATCGGGCAAAAAGCGCAGCCTGTTGAGTGAAGCAAAATTAGACCAAGTGCAGGTAGACCTTATATTTGCTGTTCTCAAAAAATATGGCTCTTTAACTTCTCATCAGTTAGAGCAACTAAGTCATTCAGAAAAACCTTGGTTGGAAGCACGAAAAGGTTTGGGGCCTTTGGAGTCTTGTTCTACTCCTATTAGTAAAGACCTGATGAAAGAATATTACTCGTCCTTAGTAAATGTCAAAGAAGCATAAAAAGTTTGAAATTCCTAATCCATTACAGACCCTCACCCAAATAGAAAACTCCCCAAAGTATTCTTTTGGCGCAGTGAGTGATAAGCTAAATAAGATTAAGCAAGATAAACCCACTTTTGCATTCGATTTTCTTTCTCTAAAAAATTCCAGATTTTGTTTTAATTCTAACCTGATTGCGGGTGTTAAAGAATATCAGCGTATTTTTCAGGGTTTCAAAACAATTTCGACAAAAACATACGATGAACTTTCTAAAGACAGGAGTTACCACTTCCACGAAGTAGACTTTGATGATACTACTATTCCTCATTCAGATTTCTTAAAATGTTTAGTTTCAGATACTAGTAAAATAAATATTGACAATTCCCCAACAGTATATCAGTTTAAGGTTTTTGAAGAAGCAAGAGTTTTTGGCTTCATCTATCGGTCTGTTTTTTATTTAGTATTTTTTGATCGCAACCATGATGGCTATAAACGTAAATGATTATAGCATATAGTGAAGCTTTAATCCCAATCATTCCCACCCACAGTAAGAGGGACAAAACAATATAGGAACTGTTGCTTTCTTCAGTTTCTTAGCTGATCTATTTATTATAGATGAACTGTGAATTAACGCGAGAGGCGCGCTTAATTGCACAAACTTTCAACCCATAACTCATAGCTCACAACTCCTCGCCTGGTCCTGACATTCTGATCCGCCAGTGTTTCGGCAGATAGTTATTGTAGCGGTCGCCGAGTGATTTGACCCAGCCGAGGGCTATTCCCCCGGTGCGGAGCAGGTACCAGCCGCGCGGAGCAGATGGCAGCTGCAGGTCTTCTTTCCGGAGGAAGCGGAGCGCTTGTCCGGGTGTGGTGTCGAGGGCGGGCAGGCCGGGGGATTTGTCGGTGCTGAGCGCGAGGTCGTGCGCGGGGAGCCATTCCCCGGCGGCGGGCTTGCCGAGCGGGAGGCCTGTCCTGCGGAGAAAGATGTATTGCCGGAGCAGGTGCAGGTCCGGCTCGTGGTGCGGACGGATGGCGGCGTAGTGGCCGTCTGCTGCGGGAAGGTATAGCTGGTCTGTGCCCCGGAGGAAGCTGCCTGCCTGGGCTGCGATGCCGGGCAGGCGGTTGGGTTTGTACCGGGGATAGCGGACAGTGGCGGCCTCATCCTGCTTTTGTATGGCAGCGATGAAGAAGCCTTCTCCTTTCACCTTGTCGGGGAAGAACCGGTAGCCGGGCATACCGTGCACGGGAGATGCGGTGGTGGTAATCCCCCACTCCTGCCTGACCGGCACCGGTACGCCTGCTGCGTGAAAGCTGGCGGCGAGCCAGTCGAGCACCTGCTCGTTCTCTTCGGGAGAATAGGAGCAGGTGGCATAGATGAGCATCCCGTGCTGCTTCAGCGCCGGCCATATGTCCGCGAGTATCCGCCGCTGGCGCTGGCTGCAGTGCATGACGTTGGCTTCGCTCCATTCGTCCAGCGCGGCGGGGTCTTTGCGGAAAAGGCCGCTGCCGCTGCAGGGGGCGTCCACGACGATGGCGTCGAAGTAGCCGGACAGCGGTGCGAACGCGCGCGGGTCGTTGCTGGTCACCCAGGTGTTCATGTATCCCCAGCGGGTGATGTTCTCTTCCAGGATGGCGGCGCGGGAGCGGATCACCTCGTTGGCGACGAGCAGGCTGCCGCTGCCCAGCAGCGATGCCAGCAGCGTGCTTTTCCCGCCCGGCGCCGCGCAGAGGTCGAGCACGCGGAGGCCGCCGCGCTGCGGGAACAGGTGGCGGAACAGGTGGTCGAGGAACATGGACGAGGCCTCCTGCACATAGTAGGCGCCGCCGTGGAAGGCCGGGTCGAGCGTGAATACGGGACGCTGCGCCAGGTAGCGGCCGGACGGGCACCAGGGCACGCTGTCCGTGTCCGCATCATCCGCCGGGGCTTTCTGCGGATGCAGCCGGATCGAGGTGACGGCAGGCGTGCGATGGGCGGCGAGAAAAGCGGGCTCGTCAAAGCCGGGGACTTCCTTCAGCCGTTTTAACAGCGCCTCCGGGATATGTAACGCGGGTGTCAATGCTCAAACAATATAAAACGGCCGCGGGTCATTATCCTAATAAGGGAAAGACACCCCTGTATAGTTGTGCGGCGTCACGGCTTTCAGCTCTTTCTTCACCTTTGCGCTCACCTTCAGGGAGTCTATGAATGACAGCATATCCGCCCGGGTAATGCCTGTTTTGCCCCTTGTCAGCGCCTTCAGCGCCTCGTAGGGCTGCGGGTAGTTTTCCCTGCGGAGGATGGTCTGGATGGCTTCCGCCACCACCGCCCAGTTATCCTCGAGATCGCGGTGCAGGCGCTCCTTGTTGAGCAGCAGCTTGCCCAGTCCTTTCTCCGCGGAACGCAGCGCCAGGAAGCTGTGCGCCAGCGGCACGCCGATATTCCGCAGCACCGTGCTGTCGGTAAGGTCGCGCTGGAGGCGGCTGACGGGCAGCTTGGCCGAGAGGTGCTCATACAGGGCGTTGGCGATGCCGAGGTTGCCTTCGGCATTTTCAAAGTCAATGGGGTTTACCTTATGCGGCATGGCCGATGAGCCGACCTCGTGCTTTTTTACCTGCTGCCGGAAATAGTCCATCGAGATGTACGTCCACATATCCCGGCAAAAATCGAGCAGGATGGTATTGATCCGCTTCAGCGTGTCGAACTGCGCGGCGAGGTGATCGTAATGCGCTATCTGCGTGGTGTACTGCATCCGCTCCAGTCCCAGCTTTTTATGGACGAATTCGTTGCCGAACCGTATCCAGTCTTTCCCGGGGAAGGCGACCTGGTGTGCGTTGAAGTTGCCTGTTGCGCCGCCGAATTTTGCGGCATAGGGAATGCGGGAGAAGAGCGCAGCCTGTCCTTCGAGGCGTTCCACGAACACCATCCATTCCTTGCCGAGCGTGGTGGGCGATGCCGGCTGGCCGTGCGTGCGCGCGAGCATGGGGACGTCTTTCCATGCCTTCGCCATCTTCCGCAGCGACAGCGTCAGGTTGTGCAGCGCCGGGAAGAACTGCTCTTCCAGCGCCTCTTTCCAGAGGAGCGGCACGGCGGTGTTGTTGACATCCTGGGAGGTCAGCCCGAAGTGCACCCATTCCGTGCAGGCGCCTGCGCCCAGCGCTTCCAGCTTTTCCTTGAGGAAATATTCCACCGCCTTCACATCGTGGTTGGTCGTCCGCTCGATGTCCTTGATACGCTGCGCGTCGGCTTCGGTAAACGAGGCATACAGCTCCCGCAGCTTTGCCGGCTTTAGTTTTGCGGGAAGCGAAAAGTATTTTTTCTCCGCGAGGAACAGGAAATATTCCACCTCCACGCGCACGCGGTAGCGGATCAGGCCGTATTCCGAAAAATAGGGGGCGAGGATGGCAAGCTGCGAACGGTAACGCCCGTCAACCGGGCTGATGGCGGTAAGCGGTGAGAGCTCCATGGGTGCAAAGATAACCAGTTTGGCTATTTAATGAGTCCCATCTGCAGCGCCAGGCGGATCAGGCTTACGGTATTCTTGACGTCGAGCTTCTGCATGATGCTGAAGCGGTGGTTCTCCACGGTGCGGGGCGCGATGAACAGCATCTCGGCGATCCCGGGACTGGTATGGCCGGCGGCGATGAGCTGGAGTATCTCCTTTTCACGCTCCGTGAGCACGGGCAGCTTTTTTGCCTGGCGCTTGGTGCGGACCATGCTCTGCAGCAATGTCTCCTTCAGCGAAGGATCAATATACTGCTCCCCGGCATACACCTGCTCGATGGCCTGTATGAGGCTGGCCTCGTCGGTATGCTTCAGCAGGTAGCCCGTGCAGCCGTTCTGGAGCATGTCCAGGATGTGGAAGCTGGTATCCATGCCGGTAAGCGCCAGTATGCGGACGGCTGGCCAGGTCTCGCTGACGATCCTGGCCAGCCTGTTCCCCGGCTGATCGGGCAGCTGCACGTCCAGGAGCAGGACGTCCGGCTGTGCGTGCTGCAGTCCTTCCAGCAGCGCTTCGCCGCTGGTATAGCCGCCGCAGTATTCGATATGGGGATAGGCGGACAGCGTATTGCGGAGCCCGCTGATCACGAGCGGGTGGTCGTCGGTTATGGCTACTTTTATGGGCATGCGGGGGACTGCAATTTACGCATTTCAGCCGGGAAGCGGTGCGGACGGGGACGCTGTCTCAGGCTTCCTGATGTCGAGCTCGAGGTATGCGGTGGTGCCGGTGCTCCTGCTCCGGATATCGAAATGGCCGTTCATCGCGGCCACGCGGCTGCGGATCTGCCTCAGCCCCATACCGCCGCCGGCACGCGCCTGCTCCGGCAGGCCGCGGCCGTTATCCTCCACCGTGATGCTCAGCAGCCCGTCATGATATCCCAGCTGCACGATCGCCTGCGTGGCGCCGGCGTGCTTGATGATGTTCTGCACCAGCTCCTGCACCATGCGATAGATGGAGAGCTCGGTATCCGGCTCCAGGCGCGGCAGCGGACTGTACAGCTGGAACGCCAGATGCGGCACGCCGCTCCTGCCCATCTTCTCGCAGTATATCTGCACAGCTTCCGCCAGCCCCCGCTCCAGCAGGATCTCCGGCATCAGCGTGTGGGCCGTCTGCCTTATCTCGCCGGCCGTCTCGTCCAGCTGCTGCAGGGCGTCCCTGAAGTCGGCGGAAGCTTCCAGGTCCCGCCGCTGCCGCCGCAGCACGTTGAACTGCATGCGTATCGCCGCCAGCCTGCCGCCGATGTTGTCGTGCAGCTCCCGCGCGATCCTGTTGCGCTCGCGCTCCTCGCCGCTGATCCGCGCCTTCAGCAGCTGTATATCCTGCTCGCGGACCAGCAGCTCCTGCCGCTGCTGGAGGATGTCTATCTGCCTTGCCTGCAGGTGACGCTGGTGCACATTGTTGCGGTACAGGCTGAGCAGCAGCGCGACGAGCGCGACCAGCAGCAGGGCGCCGGCGGAGCTGACGGCGATCCACAGGTTCTTCTGCCGCAGCTCCGCCTGCTGCAGCGCAAGCGCCTTGTCCTTTGCCGCCAGCCGGTACTTCACCTCCAGCTGGCTGATCATCTGCTGACGGCTTTTCCCCGAGACGCTGTCATTGATCTTCGTGTACTGCTCCAGGTGCTGATAGGCTTTCCGGTACTCCCCGGTCTTTGCATACAGCCCGGCAAGGGAATAGTGTATGTCCACCAGCTCGCGCAGCGACCGTGCGCTGCCGGCCAGCAGCAGGGCCTGCGAAAGCATGGACGCGGCCTTGCGGTATTGCCCCGACAGGAACCATACATCACCGAGGGCGGTGAACAGGCTGATACGGTCGTGT
>Ga0206101_1000339_pt1 | contig 10372 bp, 7 predicted proteins | sample 1B0metagenome_FD_148613 | JGI IMG/M metagenome (GOLD analysis project Ga0206101, IMG submission 148613) | Enriched microbial communities from leaf-cutter ant dump, University of Wisconsin, Madison, United States - 1B0 | ecosystem: Environmental > Terrestrial > Nest > Insects nest > Nest dump... | reverse complement strand
CTCGACCCGAACACCCCGCGTGAAGCGCACCACTCGAGACGCGCACCGCCGACCCTCAAACACGCACCAACGCTAACCAGGGCTGCGGCAAACCCCTTACGGATACGTACTGTTACGTATCCAACGCTCCGCGGGAAATCCCGCACAACCACATCTCACCTCCGTAACACGTTCTTCCCGCTACGCAACTGCATCCCCATACTCCGAGTGACCACCCCACCCGTGTTAACGTTCTCCTTCACGATCTTCTTCGCCTCGAACTTGTTCACACGTGCCTCACGGCCAACCTTCTTCGCGACCTTCATACGCTTATCGAACGCCTGCAACTTGGCCACCTCCTTCGGTTCAGCCATGCCCACCTTCACCATGTCCGTGTACAGGAACCACTTGTGCAGCACCTTGCCGTTGTCATCCTTAACGCTGTAAAGGTCTGGCTGAAAGTACTTCAACCCAGGGTACCGCTGCACGACCGTGAAGATCTCGTTACTCCAGTTAGGAGTGTACTTCTTCTCGAAACGGTCCTTCTCCACGATGATGCGAACCCGAGTGCCAGGCTCGTAGAACTTCGCGTTCGTCAGCTTCTTGTTGAACAGGCTCTCCAGAGTATGCAGCTCCGCCTCTCCAACGTTCTTCTCCGCTTGAACAGGCTTCATCCCGATGGTCCTGTGCACACTGTTGTTGTACGCGCGCATGAACCTGGGCAACGCGCTGATGTACTCGTGTTTACCCGTCTCGGTGAAGTGCCGAAATATCATACGCTTCAACGTTTGGTTGAACCGCTCGACCAACCCTTGCGTCTGTGGGCTGTACGGCTGCGACCAGCTGTGGAACACCCCCTCCTTGTCAAGCAGTTCGTCGAAGCTACCCTGGAACTCCTTGCCTTGGTCGGTGAGCACCTGTTTCGGCTTCTTCTCTTTCAACAGCTCCGCCATCGCGGTACTGGTGCTCTTGTCGGTCTTGTCCTTCAACGGGAAGCTCCAAGCGTACTTGCTGAAGTGGTCGACAACGTTCATCAGGTACTTCGTCCCCTTGTTCTGGGTCTTATAGTCGCTCAAGTCCACAAGGTCGACCTCCCACAGCTCGTCAGGCGCGGTGCTGATGATGCGGTAGTCGAACTCCTTCTTCACTGCCTTGTGCAGCTGGTGGGTGGCCTGGTTGGCGAGGAACTCCTTCACCTGCTTCAGCGTGTACTTCCCCTCCTCATTCGCCACCCTGTGCAACCGCGTCGCTGCAGGATATCCGTTCTTCTTCCAGATCTCCAGCAGGCTCATTTTCAGCGTCGTCATCCGGTTTAACGTCGCGATGACCGTACGGTAGCGAAGCGAACTGCTTATGGTCGGGTATGTGCCAGCGCTTCCTCCACTTCGTCTTGTTCACGGTGCGCTCGAACTTGGGCATCGAGACAGAGTTCATGCTGACGCCCGCAAGTTCCTGGGCCTTCGTGAGCTTGTACCCGGTCCGCTTGAACTTCTCCGCTTGTTGGTACACGACCTCGCCTTCGCGGAAGTGCAGGCACGCGACCTCATGTCCATGCTCGTCCTTCAACACTGCAGGCTGGTCACGCGAACACCTCCCGAAGAGCAGCGCCTCGAAGTCCTCAACCGTGAGCTTCCCTCGGGTGTACCGTTCCGGCATCCCCTTCAAGCGCATGTGTGTCTTGGGCTCCCCTCCTCCGTTAGGTATGTACTCACAGATGTACGCCTTCGGTTGTACTTCGACGAAGCGAATGATGCGCCCATTGATGTCGAGACCAAGGCAACCGAACTCCTTACCCAAGAACTTCTCGAGCTGCTCGTACTGCTTTCGGTGTACGATCATCGAGTCGGTGTCGCCGCGGAAGAACGAGTCCTCCAAGTTGTGGTACGCTCCGATCTCATCGTAGAACTTGTCCATGATCGCGCGCGAGTACTGGAGGATTAAGCTACCGATGTACGACGGCTTCGTGACCTTCTCGTTCTTGTCCTTCGAAGAGCACTCGAGCAGAAGCGCCTCCTTCTCCTCTTCGCCATGGTTCAAGAGACGCTTGCCAACTATCTCGTACTCATCGCGCACCTTCTCCATCTGATCCCACGTATGAACGACGGTGGTGTGGCTCGTGATCGGTTTCTGGATCATCTTGCCGTAGAGGGCGTTCATCAGCAGCTTCGAGAGCGCGTAGAGTGGTGTGTCCTTCTGCGCCTCCTGCTTCATCTTGAAGATCTTGTTGAAGTATCCTTGCAGCAGCCGCTTCTTATCCGTGAAGTACATCAGCTTGTGTATCTTGGTGAGCTTGTACCCCTTCCGCAGTGCGCGGAAGATGTCCACACAGCCGTACACCTGGCCTTTGATCTCCTCCAGGTCCCACAGGATGGCGTTAGTCTTGCTATCGCGGCGTGGAAGAACAGCGTGAACAAGGTCCTTCGGCACGGACATGTCGACCTCGGCGAAGAACAGCTGCTCGAACTTGAGGTCAATGATCTCCCTCATGCGCTGAGCCAGGTTCGCGTCGTCCACTACGGTGAGGTGTGACCCGCACGGAAACCATCCGATCTGCAGCCACTTACGGCAAAACTCGTACTCGTCCTTCTTCGACACGTCATCAGTGCAGTAGAACGTGTCTGGGTCGGCCGCGCTAGCTGACGGGTACAGGCTAACAGCGTCGAGGTCCATCAGATAGTCGTCTGGGCCTTCGCTCACGAAGTACTGCTTAACGGGGTAGCAGCGACCTCCGTAGACGCTTCTCCGAAGCCACTCGTTCTCCTCATAGTTAAGCAGCGGTAACTCGAACGCTACTCGTGTCTTTTTCCCTGTCTTGATGTCTTCGCACGTTCTGTCATACGCGCTGAGGCTCACTCTCCACGCTGTGTACGAGAGGGATGATGACGTTAAGCACTTGTCAACCTCGACACCAATAGCGTTCCACATGGTGTTCGCGTACACCTCGTAGAGCTTGCTTAACGCAACAACGTCCTGCTTCAGATAGATCTCCCACCCGTCGGGTCCGCTCCTGCATGCGTCGACGTCCGTCCAGCTTCTGATCCGCTGGTGATCGAAGTCCATCTTGCTGTCCTGCTGTGCGAGGCCGAAAGCGGCGCAGTTGGCCTTCAAACTCCCGACTAGGTGAAGGTTGAGGTCCCAGCACGTGATGTTGCACCATGAGAGCTTCTTGTACGACCCTCCGCTTGAGATGAACTCCACATCATTGGTTGCGGTCTTGTTCACGAACCACTTACTCCTGTTACCATCAAGCCAGTTGATCACCATGAACAGGTCGAAACGTGAGCCGTTGTAGAACACGAGCACGTACTTCTTGCTCGAGTCGTTGTACAGCTTCCCGAGCTCCTCCATGAACTGATCGAGAGAGCTTTGACCGCCGAACACGACTACATCACCCTCACCGATTTTCAGGGCTGCAGCGTACACCGTGTGCTCTTTGTTGGGACCAGAAGGGAACGTCTCGAAGTCTGCATACATGATGGTCTTGTTCTTCGTGCCGAGAGCTGAGCACCTCTTACTAGGCTCACCATGCTCATCCTTCTTGGGCTTTTTGGCTTTGAGCGACACGATGGACCTGGATTTACCGCCCTTGATGTGCTTACACTTCTTCAGGTGCTTCACCACGTCCGCAAACCAGTGGCTACACTTCCAGCACTTCTCGTAGTTGAGCATATTCAGCTTATGCGGGTACACGTAGCAGTAGTGTCCTCCCATGAGTAGCAGCACGCATGTGTTCGCAGTGTCAAGAGAGATCGTCTTGCCCTGATCGTCCTTGAACGTGAGCTTGACGTCCTTGCGGAACTCCGACCCGACTTCGTAAAGCTTGAAGAACTTCCTCTCATCGTTGGTGTACACGGCGATCGGGAACTTCGCCGCCCTCGAAAGGACCTTCAAGTGCGACTGGTCGAGAGGTCCGTCGAACGCACCGAAGAACTGCTTCCTAAGTCTCGCGGCGTCAGCAGCGTAGGTGCGTATCCGCATGTTCAGATGTACCTCCTTCTTGGTCATCTTGTGGTCTATGAATATCGTCATGTGCTCACCGATACACCACAAGCCGCAGTTGTTGTCGTTCTCGTTGGGCGGGGTGTAAAGGTGAGGTTGCAACCGCTGGTCCTTCCAGCCAGACAGATGAATGTTGAGGTTGTTGCATCCACCGGTCGGGGTACCGATACTGATCCTGATCTCGGCCACCTTCCATCGGATCTCCTCCTCGTAGTTCTGTTGTGACGACTGCCACATTTGCATCAGCTTCATCACTTCCTGGTGCACGCGTGCTTCGTTCACGAAGAACTCCGGCGAGTGGAACCACCTACCGTTCTCCATCACCAGCGAGATCTGAATGTGCTTCCCTTGCAAGTTCCCACGCTCCTCCCTGAAGTATTCGTTGATCCCCTCCTGAACCGTTTCATAGTCCGAAGTCGGGTGATCGAAGTGGATGGTGTCGAACACGAGGCGGAATTTCATGCTGACGAACTGAGCTCTCGTGATGTCAAGCCCTCGTCTCTGGAAGGCAGTTTCCGTGAAACCCGTCTCAGTGTCACGACGCCTCTCCACTTCTCCCCCGTCTCTACGTGTTACACGGTGGCGTGGAGCTCGTCGAAGTGGTGCTCCAGGTTCACGTGTTCGTAACCTTACCGGGGTGTTGCGCGATGCTCGAGGTGCGGGTGCAGTAGGTGGAGCAGGTGGAGCTCTTGGCTGACGAGTCTCAGGGAACGGAACGAACAAGTCGACTACTCTACCCGATACTCTCCCGACCGCACTAGCTGTACTCGCGGCCACACTTGCAGCGGTCGCAGCTGCACTTCTCGATCTAGTAATCACCCCGCTTGCAGCGCTAGCAGCCACACTTGCAGCGCTCGAAGCCGCAGCCCTTGCTCTGGTAACCACCCCGCTCGCGGCATTGCTCACCTTGGAGAACACGGAGCGAAACATTTTCAGGGTTGCTGGGCCTTTCAGCACGAACAAACATTTACAAAAATTTTGTACACGCTAAAGAAGCAGCCGCCGTATGAAATGTACTACCTGATCGACGTCACTCCCCAAGAGCTCACGCGCATGCGAACGATCGTGGCGCAGTACGAGAAGCATAGGAACAAGATGCGCGAGAAGCAGGAGACAGTAAAGCGGTATCAACACTCCCCCGACATCGAGATCAAGGTCGTGTATGTAGCAGAGTCTATCGAAGCGCTGAAGCAGCAGCTATAGTTACTAGTACACGTGCCAATCACGTATACCGATCATCAGCTAACAACGATGCATACTAAAATGAACGACCAGCTTCCACCAGAGCTTCTTGATCAGATAGCATCACAAGACCTAGCGACACATAGAGCCATGCTGAACATCCCCGAGTTCGCACGCTCGACGCTAGGCGCGAACAACCAGGAGAGGATACAACGCGAATTCACCGAGCAACGTGTGGAGGACGACTTGTTCGGTACCACTACAACCTACACGTTGAACGGCCTTAACCACCGTCTTGACGGACCAGCAGTCGTTTATAGGTTCTTCGATGGTACTAAGAGAGAGAAGTGGTACCGACATGGTGTACTCCACAAAGATGATGGTCCGGCGGTCGTGCACTGTACCCGTGAAGGCGACAGGACTGAAACTTGGCACCGACATGGTGTACTCCACAGGGAAAACGGCCCAGCGATATCCAACCCATCTTCTGGAACTGAAGTGTGGTACACCGAGGGAGTGCTCCACAGGCACGATGGACCAGCATTGATATTACCTCAACGTCGCTATAGAGCGTGGTATGTCAACGGTGTGCTGCAGAGGGAAGAACGATTGGCTAGGCTGTCTTTCACTCCCGAACAGCTCGTAACGTTCGGCTTGATGTTCTCCTACTTGTAAGCAGCTGTAACTCGTATACGTGTCCAACACGTATCCCATCTATCCTTCGCTCTTCGCCCTACATCACGTACTTCACCACACCACGAGCGAACTCGATGCTCTCCGTATAGAAGTAGGTCACGAACAGCGTGTACGAGGTGCTTGCCGAATCGCCAACGGGTGTCGAGAGCGTGAGGTTGATCTGACCCGTGCCGACGTTCTCACCGTACTGTAGCCGGAGGTCCGTTGGCGCGAACACCGAATACTGCGAGAGGTCGAACATCACGAAGTAGCTCTTAGCAATCGCAGCCGAGTAGCCCGTGCTAGGGGTCACCGACAACACTTGCTGTGGGATGTAGCTCGGCCGCATCGTGTGTACCGCGTGCGCCAGCTGGTAGCTCTTACCGGGGAAGATCGCAAGATCCGTACCCGTGTAGCTTAGCGTCAGGTCCGTCAGCTCGACCAAGTTGTATGGGTTCACCACCCCTCCAGGCGAAAGGTCACCGTTCCTAACTGCGAACACCTGGATGCCGAGCAGCTGCCCCGCCTGAAACCCCGACAGCATCGTTGTGAACCGATTCGGGTACGTGTACGGCTGGTTGATCAGAGTCTGAGCGCCTGACATCTCCCACAGCGCGGGGTAAGCGTACCAGGCGTCAGGCACCGTCAACAGCTGCTTCTCGATGCTGAACGCGTCGGGCATCTCAAGCAGCTCTACCAACCACTCACCGGCGCTCAGCTGTGTGGGCAGTGCGGCGGGGGCAACACTGTTAACCGTGCTCTGAGAGATCACCGCGTTAGCAGGCGACAGGTCCAACCAGATGACGATGTTCTGACCGGTGGTGAGGCGCGAGTCCAAAGGCCGCCGGGTGAACAACGCTCGCACGTCAGAGAACGGCAGATCCAGGTGGCAGTACGCCGTCAGCTTGTCCGGGTAAGTAGAAAAGTCGTTGCTGCTGTTGGTGGTGAGCAGTGAGTAGCCGCCGAGGTTCATCAGCTCGAGCTGCTTGTCTTGCGTCTCACACTTCGCCATCAACGAGATGCAGTGGTTGATCCCAGCTTTCTGCTCCTCCTTCGAGCCGCCGATCTTCCACCTGATGTTGCGGATCAGCTGGTACCCCCACCCTTGCCCGACAGAGAGGCCGTAGTACGAGCTAGAGGTGCCGCTGCCCGAGTTCGCAGGCAGCTGTAGCGTAATGCTTACACGCTTCACCAGCGGGGCCATGGTGGCTGGGATCACCATCTGGTTACCCGCCGCCCCGAGCGTCAAGTTGTTGAACGGCTGCCTGAACACATTTCGCTGCTTGACGGGGAACTTCTGCACCGGCGTCTGGTCCGGCTCATAGTAAGCGGTGTTGATCTCCGCGAATCCAGCGTTAGCGAGCCCCTCGAACGTATCCATTTTATACGCTCGCAAGTCGTTTAATCGCGCTGTCGCGCACTCGCGCTTAACGGGATCGCGTACCCTAAAATGGATAAGCAGGAGAAGCGGTACGTGAGAGAGTTGCAGCACGAGGGGCGCGACATCGCCTTCACGGTTGAGCGTTCACGCTACGAGCCGCCGAGGTCCACCGACTGGGTACCTTACTACCTGCTGACCACTGTGCGGTTCCCCACGCTGCGAAGACGTAAGCCGCTAAGCGAAATAGTGCGCTGAACGGTTACGCGGGTGTAAAATGGAAGCGGCGGTGCTCGAAGAGGCGCAACCACCCTCGCTGCGCATAGATTTCAATGGCGAGCGGTTCACCATCAACGACGATGCGCCTGAAGAAGCACCGCTCGTAGACGAGGACCATGTTCAAGAGCTGCTGGGCAGGTTCCCAAGGCTCCAGAGGCGGAGAAAAGGGCGAGGTGTGAACTGGTTACCGGAGCTCAAGAGCCTGATACTCAACAGAGAGAAGTGGAACGTTAAGACCCGCTTGAAGCGACTCAATGATGTGCTCGAAAGGCTCGAGCGAGCAGGCTTCGACGTGGAACAGTTCATCCGCCTTAGGGCGACACTCTGGGAACGTTTGTTCGGGATCAGTGACTTCGCTGCAGCACACCCACTCCTGTACTTGCAGCTCATTCTGCTCGGTGCGAGACGGATGTTGGATCGCTTCGACGCTCAAGTGAAGAAGAGGTTGGAAGAGGTGCGAAAGATGCACCCAAGGAGTAGGGATGTGCGAAGTGAAGAGTACGAACAGCATGTACGACATGAGGTGCGATCAGAGTTAGAAGCGGGAGATAGGCAGATGACGGTCGACTCCTTCGGCTTTGGCCTCGGTGATGAACATGAGGAAGAGGCACAACCATCTCAGGAACAGGCTGCATCGGGGTCTGGAAAAGCGGAAGAGGTCGCGATCGAGATGCCACCTGCAACACCGTCCGTTACATCCCCAGGAAGAGCCACACTGATGAGCCTCTTACCGGTTCCTGCCGGATATAGGCGGATTTTTTCCCCTCACGGTAGCTACCAAGCGACAGTCGCGGAGAGAGACTTGAGGGTTCGAGAACCCATGCGAGGCTTCGACCTAGAGTCACAGGCGGAGGTGGAGGTGGCAGAGCGTTCATGGGTACCGCTTGCAGCAAGTGCTCTAGCGGCGCTCGCGAACAAGCCTGCTTCTAGATCTGCTGGAGCTGCTGGAGCTGTTGGTGTTGCTGCTCTTGCGGCAGGCGTTGCGGCTAAGGGGATCCGCGACGTGTTCAGCGGTAAGGAGAAACCGAGCGGTAAGGAGGAGCCTAAGGACGACCGTGTACAGTACGTCGACGTTGATATGCTCGACGAGGGTGAGAAGGAAGAGAGACATAGAGTGATGCTTCCGCTGACAGGCGGCTCACATCGCGGTGGATCAGTGGAGAGTGCACCACCGATGAAGTCGTACAAGCTGACGGCTGGCTTCTATGAATCACGTCCTTCAGCAGTTCTTCGTGATGCCATGCTGCGCCGGAAGCGTGGGTGAATGACCATACGTGTTCGACACGTATAGTGGAGCGGTTAGAAGTTGCCGTTGAGGATTAGGTATGCTATATCGCCGTCGTCCGTTGCCTCTGTGGAAGCGATCACGAACGAAGTACCGTCGGTGATGGAGTACGAGAGGAACCCTGGAGCTGTGCCCGCAGTGATACGTGAGAGTATGATCACGGAGGAGGTGCTCACGTAGGTGGTGGAAACTGTTACGGTGCCAGCTGCGAGTGACGCGATACCATAGGTTGGGTTGCCCGAGCCAGCATAGAGGTAAGGGAGAGTGTAAGCAGTGCCACCGTGAGCAGAGGTGCCTGGCAGCAGCAGCAGATCGGCGTTGTCAGGGTTCTTCGCAACCAACCCCACTGTGGAGCTGCTCTCTGTGAACAGCACGTTGCCGCCCGTTGGTGCCGAAGGGGTCGAGGTACACTGGTCGAGCTGGAGGGTAGCAGCACCATCGCCGTTAACTGCCACGTGTACGGTCGCTGCTGGTGCTGGCTTGTTCACACCAACGCTGACACCAGAGCCGAGCACCAGTGCGTTGCTCGCTCCAACGATAGCTCCGTATCCTATAGCAGTTGAGTTAGTGAGGCCATCAGCACTCGTGTCAGTGCTGGAACCGATGAATGTGCACTGCGTGAGGTCTGTGAATCCACTTGCTAGGCCGGCACTTTCACCAACAGCAACACACTGGGTGGCGCTTGTCGGGTTACGCAACGAGTTGTATCCTACAGCAACGTTGTTCGCACCATCCGTGTTCGAGAACAGTGCACCACCACCTAGGGCTGTGTTGTTGTCTCCTGTGGTGGTCGACTGAGCAGCGTTGCCGCCGAATGCGACGTTCCCACTTCCCGTAGTGACGCTCACAAGAGTGCTACCACCCGCCGCCACGTTGCTTTGGCCTGTGAGTGAGGTGTTACCCGCATTCTTGCCGACGAAGAAGTTGTATGGAGCCGAGTTGCCAGAGTCAACGATCTTGGTGGGCATGTCGATCGTGATCGTCCCTGCAGAGGTGATCGGGCCGCCAGCGACGCTAAGTGTGCCGTTAGGTGATGTTACATCAACAGACGTGACGGTGCCGCTACCAGTGGGGTTACCCCATGAGAGGACGCCAGCACCATCCGTTGTGAGCACAGCACCTGGTGCACCGTAGCCGCTCGGGAGGGTCATAACGCTGTCCTCAGCGAGGTCGGAGGGCGGTGCTATGGTGATCGTGTGTGAATTCTGCACGAACTCGATACCGTCCGCGAACTGCATGGTGTCGGTGACGTTGATGCTCCCCTCTTCTGTGGTGACGGACAGTGTATCGGTTGTGAGGGAGTCGAGCTCAAGGGATGACGCCCACCCCAGCTGTGTGTATGGGTTGGAGCCAGTGGCCACAACATCAACCTTCAGCACCTGGGAGGTGGTCGAGGGCATCACAGGCGGGAACTTGAACCCGTAAGTCTGCGAGGCGTTGACAGCTGGCTGGAGGTTCACCTGAGAGCCAGTGAGGCCAAGGACGTGAGTTGCTGCAACGAACGTGCCTGCGTAAACACCGTTGCTGCTCCCTGCGAACGTGAGGTTACCAGACCCGTCCGTCACGAGCGGGTTACCATTAGTACCTGTGTTGGG
>Ga0206101_1000338_pt1 | contig 10374 bp, 13 predicted proteins | sample 1B0metagenome_FD_148613 | JGI IMG/M metagenome (GOLD analysis project Ga0206101, IMG submission 148613) | Enriched microbial communities from leaf-cutter ant dump, University of Wisconsin, Madison, United States - 1B0 | ecosystem: Environmental > Terrestrial > Nest > Insects nest > Nest dump... | reverse complement strand
GGAGGTGGCCTTCCGCCGGCTGGAGCAGGCGCTCCTGCTCCGGATCATCGCTACAGAGTCCACGGCTATTGTCGCCTGCGGCGGCGGGACGCCCTGCTTTTTCGACAACCTCGCGCGGATGAAAAGCGCCGGCGTCGTTATCTACCTGAAGGCCCGGCACGCCACGCTGATGCAGCGGCTGCACGCCACCGCCCACACGCGTCCGCTGCTGCAGCATCCCGTGGGCCTCGAAGAAAAGCTGGATGAGCTGCTTACGGCAAGACGGCCGTTCTACGAGTATGCCGATTACATTCTTCCTGTTGAAAATCTGACATACAGTACCTTTGAGGAAATTATCCCCAGATGTATAAGCCAGCATTAGTCGCCGGCGCCTTCCTCGGCGCACTGGCGGTGGCCCTCGGCGCAATGGGCGCGCACGCCATCAGCAGCATGGTTACACCGGAGGTGCTGCAGATCTACCAGAAGGCGGTGGACTACCATTTCTACCATGTCTTTGCCCTGCTTGCCGCCGGCGTGCTCCACTACGCGTATCCGCACAAGGCGGTGCGGGCGGCGTACGGCTGCTTTCTCGCCGGTATCCTGTGCTTCAGCGGCTCGCTGTACCTGCTGACATTCCTGAAGATGAACGGCGGCGGACTGGGCATATTCAACCTGGTGACGCCACTGGGCGGCGTATTATTCATCGCCGGCTGGCTGCTGCTGCTGGCGGGTGTTTTAAAGAAAAAATAATTGCGCCCTTTCCACCATTTTACCATCCTCTTTTTTTCCTGTGCCGGCGTGCTGCTTGCCGGCCGGCTCGTGTACGGCATCTCCTGGTGGTGGCTGCTGCTGCCGGCAGCGCTGTACCTGCTGGTGCTGGTGCTGGGCGCCATCTTCATACGGTGGAACTTCTACCTGTACGCTCATCACCGGGGGCATGCTGCCAGGGCGGTCGCGCTGACCTTCGACGACGGTCCTGCGCAGGAGACCGCGGCCATCCTGGATATCCTCAGGGAGCAGCAGGTGCCGGCTGCGTTCTTTGCCATCGGCAGCAGGGCGGCCGCCCGCCCGGAGCTGGTGCGGCGCTGGCAGGAAGAAGGGCATCTTGCCGGCAATCATTCCTATTACCACAAATGGGATTTCGACCTGCAGCGCACGGCGGCCATGGAAGAGGAACTGCGGCGTACCAATGAGGTCCTTGCCGCCATCACCGGCCGGCAGCCGCTGTATTTCCGCCCACCTTACGGCGTCACCAATCCGCGTCTCGCCGCGGCGGTCAGACATGCGCGGATGCACGCCATCGGCTGGAGCGTCCGCTCCTTCGACACAACGGCAAAAGACCCGGAAGCGCTGCTGCGCCGCATCCTGGGGCGGCTGAAAGGCGGCGACATCATTCTGCTCCATGACTCTATGCCCATCACCCGGGAAATTTTAACGCCCCTGATCCTGCGCGCGCGGGAAAAGGGCTTTACCTTTGTGCGCGTTGATCAACTGCTTGACCTGCCTGCTTATGCTTAGATTATGGGTTGCCCTGCTCCTGCTCCCCGCGGCCATCACCGCCGCTGCACAGCCGAAAGGATACCAGGCGCTGAAAAATACCGAGGCCTTCCGGCAAGCCCTCGCCAAAACCAACGCCGCGCGGGAGACCATCGCCAGCGATTTTACGCAGACCAAGCATCTTTCCCTGCTGGAAGACAAGATCAGGTCCAGGGGAAAATTCTTTTTCAGGAAAGAAGATAAAGTGCGTATTGAATATACCGCGCCCTACACCTATCTGCTCATTATGAACAGCGGACAGGTGCTGGTACGGGACGGGGAAAAGACCAGCCGCATCAGCACGCGCAGCAGCAAGGTGCTGCAGTCGGTAAACCGCATCGTCATAGACTGCATGCGCGGCAGCGTCTTCCGCAACCCGGACTTTACCGTGACCGTGTATGAGAACAGCGCAGAGTACCTGCTGGTCCTGTCGCCCGCAGCGGAGGCGATGAAGCAGCTGTTCCGGCAGATCGAGGTGCATATGGACAAGCAGCGGCTGGACGTCACCCGGCTTACCATGACCGAGACCGGCGGCGATCTCACCGATATGGATTTTACGAACACACGGCATAATGTTGCGCTGAATGAGGCATTATTTAAAATCAGGTAGCCTGCTGGCCATCCTCTGTTTCCTGGCCGCCTGCGCGTCGCCGTACCGGGCGCTGAAGCCCGCGGTCCGCAAGACGCAGACGGCGCTGTGGTCCCGGCCTGTGTTTACCAAAGAGCTGTACCGGTGCATGGTGGACGGCAGGTTCCTGCTGAAGCGGTTCCACCTCAGCGGGCTGCTGCTCTTCCGGCAGCTGCCGGACAGCTCTACGCGGGTGGTTTTCCAGAATGAGATGGGCTTTTCGTTTTTCGACTTCGCCTGGGACAGGCACGACTCTTTTTCCGTGAAGCAGATCATCCCGCAGCTCGACAAGCCGGCGGTGATCCGCACGCTGGAAAAGGACATCCGCCTGCTGCTGATGAAAGGGCTGGAAGCGTCCGGCGAACAGTACTTTGAGCGCGGCGGGGAGATATATCACCGTTTCTCGGCAGGCAAAGGGTACGCGTGGTATATAGAAAAGGAAGGACAGCTGGCGCGTATCGAATATGCCGGCAGGCGAAAGATCACCACCATCACTCCTGTGTGGGCGCCGCCGTCGCCGGCCTCGTCGGATTCGCTGGCGCTCCGGGATCATCAGTCCGTCGTGGTGCTCAAGACGTTTAAAGGAATGCCGGACTCTGTTCTGTTCCGGCACCACAGGGCACATTTTACCATACGCCTTCATAAAATCCGGGAAGATGCTGCAGAATGACTTTTATACGGCGCACGACCTGCAATACGGGGATCAGGCGATCACCTGCCGGATCGTCTTCAATGCCGCGCACGACATTTTCCGGGGGCACTTCCCGCAGCAGCCGGTGGTGCCGGGCGTATGCATGATGCAGATCGTAAAGGAGCTGCTGATGCAGCGGACGGGCAGGCCGCTCATGCTCCGCGAGGCGGCGCAGGTGAAATTTCTCCGGCTTATGCTTCCCGACACACAGGCGGAGGTCGCTATTACCTGGAAAGAAGAAAACGATGTGCTGCATACCGGCACGGTATTCAAAGCCGGGGAAACGGCTTTGTTCCGGATGTCCGCAGTCTTTGCATAAGCTTATCTGGCATTCAGCCATTCCCGGATCCCTGCGGGGTCGAGCTGGAAGTAATTGGCCTGCCGCTCAATGACGCCGTTGCTGATCCAGTAGATCGCCGGGATGGAAGCGCCGGCCATGCGCAGGAACTCGTCCGGCGAGCGGAAGAGGACATGCGGCACCTCGCGGGCATGGGTCTCGCGGAGAAATTCCGCTTCGTACGCCACCGGCCCTGCCAGCACCAGGAAGACCGGGATGTCCGGATGCTGCCGGTGTATCAGCTGCAGCAGGTAGGCCGCCTTCCGGCAGTGAGGACAGGTGAGGCTCATGAAGGCGACGACATGCTTCCCTTTCCTCAGCTCGACGGAAGGGTTGGGAATGCCGGGCCGGTACAGCGGGTCCATGTTGATCGCCTCGCTGACCACCGCAGGGCGGTCGCCGACGCTCATCGGGTAGGCGACGAAGGGCGCGACCAGCGCGGCGGCAGACACGGCTGCCGCCACGATATATTCCTGCCGGTACCGTTTGCCGGGATACAGGAAATATAAAAGTACGGTGACGGCCATCATCCCCACATTCTTCCAGATGGACGACAGCGGGCTCATGTAGATCCATTCTCCGAAGCAGCCGCAGTTGCCGCCGTTGCCCTGCCGCACCAGCAGCAGGGTCAGGTAGATGGTGAAGACGCCCAGCAGTCCGAGCGTGAGCGGGTACGTAAAAGACCTCAGGAACAGCTGGCACAGCAGGAACCCCGCGATCAGCAGCTCCAGCCCGATCAGCAGGCGCGCCAGCACGGCGGCCAGCGTAAAGCTGCGGATGCCGAGGTCTATGAACGACCACTCGAAGGTCTGCAGGGAGTCAATCTTGCTGATCCCGCTGAGGAGGAATACGGCTGCAAGTCCCAGCAGCAACAGCAGTCCGGCGATGCGCCTTATAGGAAAAGACCGGCGCTGCGGCGCCGGCATGGTCTCGTTTGTCATCAGGATGCATTAATAAAGCCGGCAGGTCTCTTCCGTTTTGATCTCCCCGTCTTCCGCGGAGAAGGAATTCTGCTCGCATATGGCCTTTGCCTTTTTCTTCGTGTCCCTTACAGGATAGCTTTTGACGGAAGAATCCGGCAACCCGGGCTGTCCGCTGTATTTGACCTCACACTGGCAGATATAATCCCGCACGCAGGAGCTCATGCCAATGATCATAAGGAGCAGGACAGGCAATACCAGCATGTTACAATATTTCATCGGGCGGTTGTGATTTGACCGGATGAAGGTACACGAAAATTTTAAAACCTCAAATGCGCCTGCGGCCGGCGGATTTCCTACCTTTATGAGCTATGATCCGACCGCAGACCTTACTGGAAAACCTGGAGCTGATCGCGCAGCAGGTGGTGGAGGGGTTTATCATCGGCCTGCATAAGAGTCCTTTCCACGGCTTTTCCGTAGAGTTTGCCGAGCACCGGCTGTATAACCAGGGCGACAGCCTGCGGCATATAGACTGGCGGGTGTATGGCCGTACGGACAAGCTGTTTGTGAAGCGCTTCGAGGAGGAGACCAACCTGCGCTGCTGCCTGGCGATAGACACTTCGGCGTCCATGCATTTCCCGGAAGACCCGGAGCGGCTCAGCAAGCTGCAGTTCGCCTGCCTGGCGGCGGCCTCGCTGCTGCAGCTGCTGAAGCGCCAGCTGGACGCCACGGCGCTGGCCTTGTTTGACGAGCGGGTACATTATTTCTCAGACTGCCGCTCTGCCCAGCGCCATTACCGGATGCTGCTGCACGAGATAGACAAGACCCTGCGCTACAAGCCCCGGAAGCGCACCCGGGCGGCGGCAGCGCTCCACCTGATCGCCGAGCAGATGCACAAGCGCTCGCTGATCATCGTATTCAGCGATATGATGGATGATGCGGAGCATACGGAGGCGCTGTTCTCCGCCCTCCAGCACCTGCGCTACAACAAGCACGAGGTGATCCTGTTCCATATCATGGACAGGCAGCAGGAAATGGATTTTGCCTTTGAGCAGCGGCCTTATGAATTCGTGGATATGGAAAGCGGGGAGAAGGTGAGATTGCAGCCACAACAGGTTAAGGATCAGTACGTCGGGCAGATGCGGGCGTTCCGGGAGCTGGTCGCGCAGCGCTGCCACCAGTACCGGATAGACCGGGTGGAGGCAGACCTGAGCGAGCCGGTGGACCAGGTGCTGCACGCATTTTTATTAAAACGAAATAAATTGCTCTGAAACCAATAATTGTTTGTACCTTCGCACCCCATTAAAGCTTTTTGTAGCCGGGTGATCTTTTTTTAATTGCCGGTTGGCAAAACGGGGGGACGGGATATGAAACACAACCGGGAATTTGAAATTGCCTGGCAGGGTCTGAAGGCCGGTTTGCATACGTTCCGGTATGATATTGAGGATGCTTTCGTCCGGGAGCACGGCGATGGCGTCCGGGATTACAAAGATCTTTCGGCAAAGGTGGTGCTGAACTTCGACAAGCAGTCCGGCTTCTTCCAGCTGCATTTTGACGTGGACGGGAAGGTGACCGTTCCCTGCGACCGCTGCGGCGATGATTTTGTGCTGAGGCTGTGGGATGAGTTCCGGCTGCTGATCAAGCTGGCGGGTGAGGATGCGGAGGAGACAGATGAGGACGGCGATGTCGTCTTCATACCGCGCCATGAGACGGTGATAGACATCAGCAAATGGCTCTACGAGTTTGTCGTGCTGAGCATACCGCTGCAGCGGGTGCACCCGGACCATGCGGACGGGGCGCCGGGCTGCAATCCCGAGGCGCTGCGGCTGCTGAACCAGCTGTCGGAGCCGGAGGAGCATATGAAGAATGATATCTGGAAGGGACTGGAAACCCTGAAGGAGGATAAGAACAAGAAACGTAAATCCAATAAAAGTTAAATACAATGCCTAATCCAAAACGTCGTCACTCACAGCAGCGCGGTGCCAAGCGCCGTACGCATTACAAAGCTGTAGCCGCCACATGGAGCGTTGACCCGGTCACCGGCGAGAGCCATCTGCGTCACCGGGCGCATTGGGTAGAAGGGAAGCTCTATTACCGCGGCAGGGTGGTCATGGACAAAAATCCCGGCACCGCGGACGCAAAGAACCAATAACGGCAATTCCAGGATATCGTGAAGATAGGGCTTGACATCATGGGGGGTGATTTTGCCCCTGCTGAGGCTGTTAAGGGTGTGCAACTCTTTTTCGACCAGGTGCCCGACCCATCGGTACACCTGCTGCTGATCGGCGATCCCCGCGCAGCGGCGCCGCACCTGTCGCTGCTGGATGCATACCAGTACCGCTACACGCTGGTGGAGGCCGCGCAGGTGATCGCTATGGACGAGCACCCCACGAAAGCACTGAAGGAAAAGCCCGACTCCAGCATCGCCAAAGGCTTCGGCATGCTGGCCAAAAAACAGGCGGACGCCTTCATCAGCGCCGGCAACACGGGCGCGATGATGGTCGGCGCTATGTATTCCGTGAAGAATATCGAAGGCATCACCCGCCCGACCATCGCCTCGCCGATCCCGCGCGAGGACGGGCGCTATAACCTGCTGCTGGACGTCGGCGCCAATGCCGACTGCAAGCCGGAGCAGCTGCTGCAGTTCGCACAGCTCGGCTCCCTTTACATGCAGCATATGGCCGGCGTGACGTCGCCGCGCATCGCCCTGCTCAACATCGGCGAGGAGGAGGGCAAAGGCAACCTGCTGGCGCAGGCTACCTACCCGCTGCTGAAGGAAGACCCGCAGATCAACTTCATCGGCAACATAGAAGGCCGCGATGTCTTCCTCAACAAATGCGACGTCATCGTCTGCGAAGGCTTCGTCGGCAACGTGGTGCTGAAGCTGGCGGAGTCCATCTATGACATCTTCGGCGGGCAAAAGGGCATATCAGACCCTTTCCTGGATCATTTCAACTATGAGATCTACGGCGGCACGCCCATCCTCGGCATCAACGAGCCCGTCATCATCGGGCACGGCATCTCCCACGCGGTTGCTTTCAAGAATATGATTGACACCGCCCGCAGGATCATCAGCGCCAACCTGATGGATGCCTTCCGGCAGTCCTTTACCGTGCCGGCGCGGCAATAGCCTTTCACCTTTCAGCCTTGTTTCAGCAGCCGTATCCCCACGGCCGGCTTCCCGGTTTTTCAGGGATGGAATAGGGGCGTATGCGTTCTTGTCCGTCATGCTTAAAACGGTATAACACATGAAACAAGCATTGTACTATGTCTCCGGCAGGATCAGCGCTGCGCTGCGTATTTTCTTCCCTGTGGCAATAAAGGCAGAAAGCCTGAGACCGGTTTATGCGGCCGTTATGGCTGCCTGCCTGCTTTTAGGCGCCTGCTCCAAGTCGAGGATCCGGGGCGAGGGCGCTACTATATCGGATACCCGTACCCTGCCGTCTTTTTCGGCAATAGATGCGAACGGCAGCAGCCGGGTGAATATTGTCAGGGATTCGGTGTATAAGGTAATTGTCACCGGCTACCAGAATCTCGTGCCCGTCTATGAAACGCAGGTGTCTGCCGGCAGGCTGAGCCTGCAGTTCCAGGATCGCTACCATAACATCCGGAATGACAACATTGTCGTAGAGGTGCATATGCCTGCCGTAACAGAAGTCCTGCTCAACGGCTCGGGGGATATCGCCGTCGCGCCGGGATTTACGGGCACATTCCTTGGCAGGATCAACGGCTCGGGGAATATGCGGCTTTCCGGAGGGGCCTTTTCCACAGCAACATACTACATTAACGGCAGCGGCAACATCAACGCTCTGGACGCCACGGCGGACACGGCATATGCCACGATCTCCGGCTCAGGAAATATTGACCTGGCCGTCAGGGACTACCTGTACGCAAAGATCAGCGGCTCGGGGGATATCACCTATAGCGGCAATCCGGTGACGCAGGTGGATGTATCCGGCTCGGGGAAGGTAAGGAAGCAGTAAGCGGGGATATTATTCACTGCTACTTATTACTTGCTACTTTCTTTCTCCGTAACTTTACACCACTATAAACCGGGTTATCGCCTCTGCCCCCGGCAGGGGAGGAAAGTCCGGACAGCACAGGGCAGCGTACCACCTAACGGGTGGGGTCCCGCAGGGGATACAGACAGTGCCACAGAAAATAACCGCCCCGTTTCGCGCAGGGTAAGGGTGAAAATGCAGGGTAAGAGCCTGCGTGCGGTATTGGCAACAATACAACAGGGTAAACCTTACGCGCTGAAATGCCAAATAGGCGGACGTTGAAGGGTGGCCCGCCCGATGCCTCAAAAGGCAACGCCCGTGGGTTGGCAGATAGATCCCGCCAGCGATGACGGGACCAGATAAATGATAACCCGTCCCGGCACCCCGGGACGACAGAATCCGGCTTACAGGTTTATAGTTTTTTTATTAAGCGCCGACCAACGGCGCTTAATTATTTCCTGGATATTTATTATTATCAGAAAATTTCTTCAGGTAATTTTGCAGTGTTTATCTAAAGTAAGGCTTTAGATATCGGACAGGTAAAAATCGACAGCCGCCGGTATCGGGTTAAGATGATTTTATTGTATATAATTATGAGGATCCAGGGAAATTCCGATTATCTATTATTTAAACAATTAAGATGATTTTATCATGTATAATACTGGTATATTTTATATCTGCTCCTCTTCAATTGTTAATTTAATACCCGTTTTTGTAATGCTGATTATCCGTTCTTTGTAAAGATTACCTAAAGTCATTTTAAAGGTCTTTTTGCTCATGCCGAAAAAGCTGTAAATGTCCTCCGCCGGGGATTTGTCATTATACGGCAGGTATCCGTCATGCTCCCGGAGCAGCTGCAGAATGCGCTCTTTCTCCTGCGCCACACGCGTATGCCCCGGCGCGCCGGCCATGACATCTATCTTGTGATCCGGACGGATATGCTTGACAAACCCCGTCAGCTGCTCCCCGTAGCTGAGCTCCCGGAACACCTCGTTAAAATGCAGCACACCCGTATGCCGGTTGTTGACGATCACCTTGTACCCGATATCGGTCTTCTGCCACACCGTGAGGCGCACCTGCTCCATCTCCCGTACGGTCAGCGGGTCATTGCCCAGGTAGGCGGCAAATTTTTCCGTACCCGCCACCCGGCCGGTCTGCTCGTCAAGGTAGATGAGCACCAGGTAAGGCTGTCCCTGGCGCATCCGGGCTACCTGCTGCGACTTGGGTACAAACAGGTCTTTCATCAGTCCCCAGTCCACGAAAGCCCCCTGCGGGGTCATGCTCACTACCTCCAGCAGCACGATCTCTCCGATAATTCCTTTTGGTCTTTGTGTGGTAGCAATCAGCCTGTTATCCGAATCGTGATAAATAAATACTTCAAGCTCGTCCCCTTCCTTCAGTCCTGCGGGAACGAAGCGCGTGGGAAGCAATACCTCGGTAGTCCCGTCCGTGAGATAAAAGCCGAAGTCCACCTTCCGGGCTGCTGTAAGCGTATGATAAATACCTGCCTGTATCATGGGTTGAAGGAGCGGTCTGAAATTTGAAGCTATACGCGTATGATGCCTGCCTGTATCATCGCGCGGTGCTATTTTGAGATAAAGGTAGGGCATCGGGCGTGAAAACCTGCCGCTGGCATGTTTTTGTTGAAAAATGCAAGAACAGAGCAGGTTAAAGTATATCTTTTCATTGGATAAATTCATTTTTCTATGGAAAAAGAGATGATAACCCGCCGGGAAAAAGACCGGCTGTATTTCCCTGTCGCTTCGGGCGTATGGGGGACTAAAGATATATTTGTAAATATGTATATGATAAAAAGCGAGGAAACGGGCGAGTGGGTATTGGCAGACACCGGCCTGAAATCCTCGGCGCCGAGGATCAGGAAGATGGCGGAAAAGCTGTTCGGTCCGGGTGCGCGGCCCGCGGCGATCGTCCTCACGCACGGGCATTTTGACCATGCCGGCTCGCTGAAGAAGCTGCTGGAGGAATGGGGGGATGTGCCGGTATATTGCCATTACCTGGAGCTGCCTTACCTGTCGGGCAAGTCGGCCTACCCGCCGGCAGACCCTTCCGTGGGCGGCGGACTGCTGGCTGCTTTTTCCTGGATGTACCCGAAGCGGCCGATCAACGTCGAACCGCACCTGCATATCCTGCCGCCGGACGGCACCGTGCCGGGGCTGCCGGAATGGCGCTACCTGCATACGCCGGGGCATGCGCCGGGACATGTCAGCCTGTTCCGCGAGCACGACCGCCTGCTGATCGCCGGCGACGCCTTTGTGACGACG
>Ga0206101_1000337_pt1 | contig 10387 bp, 5 predicted proteins | sample 1B0metagenome_FD_148613 | JGI IMG/M metagenome (GOLD analysis project Ga0206101, IMG submission 148613) | Enriched microbial communities from leaf-cutter ant dump, University of Wisconsin, Madison, United States - 1B0 | ecosystem: Environmental > Terrestrial > Nest > Insects nest > Nest dump... | reverse complement strand
GGTCGCCGAGTCGGGGATCGGATACTCGAACGCCAGCTCCGGTCCGAGCGCCTGGACAACGTCGGCTTCGAATGGAATCTCCCGCGCGGCGCCTCCGTCCACCGGCACCTTCCACAGGCGCCCGCTCCAGGTGGCCACCAGGAACTTCGAGTCCGGCGTGAACGACATCCCTGGATACAGGTCGAGCGCGGCGGACGACTCCGCGTCATCGCGCTGCACATCCATCTCGAGCCAGCGCTCATCGCCGGTGTCCATATCCCGGATGCGCAGCCGCGTGCTGTCCACATGCCGCGTTCCGTAGACGAGCCATCGTCCATCCGGGGAGAGAGTCGGGCGGAATGCCGACCCCCACCGATCCGTGCGCACCACGCTACGGCCGCTCTCGCGATCGTATGCGTGGAGCTGCCAGTCGTGCATGGACGTGTTATAGCCGGAGTTGCCCTGCCGCTGCGAGTACCATATCCAACGACCATCGCTGCTGACTGCGGCTCCCAGCTGTCGCGTGTTATCGCTGGCGGAACCGGGCCTCGCCCCCGTGCCCGCCGGATCCAGTTCGGGGCGCACCAACTGCTGCCCGCTGCCGCCATCGGCGTGATAGAGCCACAGCTTCGTACCACGAGATGCCACGATGTAGTCGCCGTCGGGTGTCCAGTCGGGCGAGTAGTAATTGTTCGTCTTGCCGAAGGTCACCTGCGAGGTGTCCCTCTTATCGAGGGACATCGTCCACAGGTTCCACCCTCCGTCACGATCGCTGACGAACACGACCTTCTTGCCATCGGGGGAGAATCGCGGCTGCCCGTCGAAGGCCATGCCCCGGGTGAGCGCCGTCGCCTTGCCACCGCCCATGGGCATGGTGTAGAGGTCGCCCAGGAGGTCGAACACCAGTGTCTGCCCATCGGGAGACACGTCCACCGACATCCAGTGCCCTACACTCGTCGTGAAGTTGAGTGTGCGTGCCGCTTCCAGCGGCAAACCCTCCTGCATCGGATCACGCTCCGCGGCCGTACGCTGCTGTTGAGCCAGGCCGGTTGCCGGAACGCTCATACAGACCAGTGCTCCGATACCCTTCAGGAGTCGGCGTGCCTTGTGGCGCATAGATACCCTTATCAATGAGTGCGTGGATGTGGCCAGGCGGTGGTTACTGCCGCGCCCCGAGGAAGCTGAAGCGTGCCTTGTGGGACCACCATTACTGTCCAGCCCTCGGGAGGGCTGGACAGTAATGGTGACAACCCGTCAGGCCTGATCCTGCAGGCAGGCAAGCCTACCAGCGGGGCCGAACTCCGGGTTGGTCTCCTCCTGCTGCGGTACGGGCAGGTTCACGTCCGTGCCGTACTCACCGCCGCGGTAGTGCGGCCCAACGGGGAAGGTGTTGTCCGCGGTGCGACCGTACTGTCGTATCAGACGGCGCATGTCGCCCAACCGCTGTCCTCTACTGTACGTCCAGAACGCCTTCTCCCTGAACAGCAGATCCAACTGCGCGTCCGGAGTGGCCGGGAGAGTGAGTGGCGGGAGTTGGTCGGAGGTGAGTGAGAGCTGCCCCACGACCGGCGGCGCGGCACGTAGCGCGTTGAGGATGGCCAGCATCCCGTTGGGATCCCCGCTCTTGAGCGCCGCCTCCGCTTCGACCAGGCGCGCGTCCAGCCCGTTCACGATCGCGATGGGTGTGAACCGATCGAACAGGGTCGTCGTACGCGAGAGGGTCGAGCCATCCTGCGACTTGATCGTGTCCGCCCCGCTGGCGCTGAACGTATAGCTCGCCGGCACCCGTGGATCCTGCGCGGAGAAGAACGGGAGGTTGTTCTTCACGATGATGTCCCGGGCATTTCCCTCCACGCTGTCGCCGACCAGGTAGCGACGCTGGCTCGGAATCTGGGACCAGACGATGTTGTCGCTACTAGAGAGGGAGAATGTCACGTCGTAGCTGTAGTCCGTCGGTATATCACGGACCGCGAGCGCTGCTTCCGCGACGTGCCCATTGCCCAGTAGCGCGCGAGCCTTGCCGATGCTCGCTGCTCGTGCCACCCGGAGGCCGGCGCCGCTGGAAGAGCCGGCGACGAGCGCCAGGGCGGAGTCGTACGAGGCCACCGCGTGGTCGAACACTTCCTGGGTGGAAAGCGGCCCCGTTGGAAGGATCTCCTCGCCCGAGCCGTTGCTGAGCGGGATCGCGCTACAGAAGTCCTGCGCGAGCTGCGCTTCGGCGAAAGCCCTGGCAAAGTACATCTCCGCGATCATCTCCCGGCTGTCCGGACGCCACTTCTGCAGCGCGGCGATCGCCTGGTCCGCCGAGGTGCGTACCCGGTTGATATCGCGATACATGCTGGTCACCCGGGAGTTGCTCGTCTGCACCCGTCGGATGTCCACCTCGTCGTTCTGGACGAAGGTGGAGCTGGTCCCGAACTCGTCGGCGAGCAGCCCACCGTACAGCCATGTGTTCTCGCCACCGCCCGTGGCACCGGACAGTCGGTCGAGTGCTCCCCGATAGAGCGCGTCGGCTCCATCGGGGCTGTCAATGTTGTCCGGGCTGATGATATCGGGGTCATCCGCCTCGAGTAGGGGATCCACGATGTTGCTGCAGCCGGCGAGTACGAGCAGGCCAAATGTCATGGCCGTGGCCGTGCGTACCGCGGGAGCGTGGCCCACCCGGATCCGGCGCGTGATGTTTCGAAGCATGGCAGGTCTCCGGTTAGAAGCCGATGTTTATGCGGGCTATGAAATAGCTGGCAGGACCCAGGCTCTGGAAATCCTGACCTCTGCTATTGCCGGTATCGCCGCCATTGTAGAACGACTCGGGGTTGATCCCCGTGTATCCCGTCCAGAGCGCCACGTTGCGCGCCGCGAGGTTCAGCGACAGGGAGCGCACCTTGGCGATCCCCAGAAGGTCCGCGGGGAGGGTGTATGTGGCCGATATCTCGCGAAGCGCGACGAAGTCACCCTTCTCGATGTAGCCCGCGGATGTGCGCGAGGGATGATCGCGCCTCGCGACCGATGCCGCCTGCTCCTCGAACGATGACTCAGGATTGGACAGCCCCGGGCAGTTGCCGCGACTGGCGCAGCGGAACTCGCCCGTCAGGTTGTACCAGTGGAACCCGCCCCGATAGTCGAACAGGGCACTCAGTCGGAGCTTGCGACCGAGCAGTTCTAGCGTCGGCGTCACGGCCACGTTGTACTTCGGAGCCGCCTCTCCTATGAACGACGCCGAGTCGTCAACGAACACCTCGTTCGCCGCGGGGTCGTCACTGTAGGTCAGGATGCCATCGCCATTCTTGTCGTCCCAACCGCTGATCTTGCGCGCGTAGTAGTTGAAGAGCGGATAGCCGGCGAGCACCTGGCTGGTGGGGGTGACCTGCGGAGCGGTCTCACCCAGGCTGACCACCAGGTTGTCGTTGGTGGATGCGTTCACCGCCACGTCAAAGCCGAAGGACGGGTGATCCACCAGCTGCGCGATCAGCAGCCCTTCCCAGCCGATGTTGCGCACCGACCCCAGGTTCTGGTTCACGCTCGCCGCCGCGCCGAGCGACGGCGGGACCACTGCCTGGATCAGAGCGTCCTTCGTGCGCTTGTGGTAGTACGTGAGCTCGAACGACGCGCGTCCACCGAACAGCCGCGTGTCGAAGCCTGTCTCGAACTCCGACGTCTGCTCCGGCTTCAACGCCGTGTTGCCGATCGCGTTGTACACGATGCCGGGCGAGTCCACGCCGTCTATGTTGGCCGTGGTGCTCTGGAAGGTACGCAGGGCGTCGTTAGGTCCTGGCTGCCGACCCGAGGAGCCGTACGACGCGCGGAACCTGAACTGGTCCATCCACGTCAGCTCGGGGAAGAAGCCCTCGTCCGACATGATCCAGGATACGCTTGCCTTGGGATACAGCACGCTCTGGAACTCCGTGCCGAAGGCGCTATTCTGGTCGCTACGAAGCGCGCCGGTGATGAACAGCCGCTCGTTGAAGCCGAACTGCTCCTCCACGAAGAAGCCGAGCGTCTTGTTCAGCACCGTGCTCTGGCTGGCACTCGGCGATGCTCCCGCGCCAGCCGTCTGCGCGCCCGGGGGCAGGTCGGTGCCCGACGCCGAGTTGGAGTTCAGGTTGTAGTTCACGTACTGGACGCCCACCGTCGTGCTGGAGCTGATCCAGTCGCGAAGTTGCCGCTTGGCGGTCGCCGCCAGGTTGGTCGTCAGGTTCCCGACCGATGCCCGCGAGTCCTGCGCGTAGCCGTCGCGATAGGTGGAGTTGAGCGGCGGTCCCTGCCCTCTCAGTCGGAGCCGCTGATCCGCGCGACCGGTGTAGTCGTAACCGATCACGGCGTTCATCTGCAGCCACGAGAGCGGTCGCCAGTTCATGTCCGCGCTCGTGATGAAGCGGTTCACACGCTGCGCGTTCTTCTCCTGGAACGTGTACCCCGGTGTCCAGGCACGATACCCTTCCAGGGGAGTCCCCGTGCCCGCCACCGTACCGTTGTCCGCGTAGCCCTTGCCGCCGAACAGGTGCGATCCCAGGCCAGCGGTGGAGTTGGCATCCTGCTGGAAGCGCTGGTCCACCATCACGAAGCCCGCCTGCACGTTCACATCCAGCTGGGGCGTCACCGCGGTCCCCAGGTTGGCGCGGAAGCTCTTCTTGTCATAGGCGTTGGGCCGACTCACCCAGGGGTCTATGTTGACGCCCTCCGCCTGCATGCGGTCGCGCTCGAACTGGGGGAGCGTCAGAACACCGGTCTCCTGCTCGCGCTCTCCGGAAAGGAAGTAGCGAACCGCCGAAGTACCTCCGGTGATTGACGCTCCCATCTGGTAGCGGTTCCCCGTTCCCACCGGGGAGCGGTACGAATCGTTGATCAGGTCCAGCGTGCGAACACTGTCCTGCACGCAGGAGCCAGCGGAGATCTGCGGAAGCGTGCAGTCACGGTAGGCCGTCGAGCCAGGCGAATGGCCCGCGATCGTGTAGTTGACCGGGTAGTTGTTGACGACATCCTTGACGAGGCCACCCTCGCCCCACACCTGCCATTGGGGGGGCCCAGCCTGCCCTCGCTTGGTGGTGATCACGATGACGCCGTTCGCGGCGTCCGTTCCATAGAGAGTCGCCGCTGAGGGGCCCTTCACCACCTCCATGCTCTCTATCTCCTCCGGATTGATGTCGCCGACCCGGCTGGGCTGCGGTCCTCCAGTACCGAGCTGGCTGGACCCCATGTCGCTGGTCATCCGGATGCCGTCTATGATGTAGATCGGCTCGTTGGAGAGGTTGAGGCTGCTCGCTCCACGAATACGGACGCGGGCGCCCACGCCGGTGGCGTTGGGTGCGGTTATCTGGACGCCCGCGGTGCGGGCGTTCAGCACGTCGGTGATCGTCGCGACGGCCGCCTGCTCGGTTATGTCCGAGGCGTCAATCGTCGCCACGGTGTTCCCGAGTTCCACGCGACGCTGCATCCCGGTCGCGGTGGTCACTACCTCACCCAGCATCACGCTCAGCTGGGCGAGGCTGAAGTTCACCGTCGCCGTCTCGCCTGCCGCCACGACGACGGACTCCACCTTCTCCGCGTAGCCGATACGCAGGGCCCGAAGCCGGGTAGCTCCTGACGGCACCCCGCGAATGGTGAACTGACCGTCCGCCCCCGATCGCCCTCCTATGTTCGTGCCGATCACCACGATCTGTACCTCGGCGACCGGCTGCCCGCTGACCTCATCCACGACCCTGCCAGATACAGTGCCGGAACCTTCCTGGGCTTCGGCGGTTCGGCCGACACAGGCCGAGAGTACCACCGCGGTCGCGCAGATCCACCACGCCCACCGCTGTTGAACGATTGACTTTCTGGGTAGCAGCACTCCGTCCTCCCTCAGAAGATGGTGTTGCCAATCCCCACTGTGAGAGCCTTTGGTCGTCTCACCGTAACGGTCCGCGCCCGAGTCCTGGAACCTGGGCTTCGCGGTACGCGGTTACGACGTGCTTGCCGGCTTACCGTGGGCTGGTGGCAGCACAGGACACACGCGCTGTGCTGCCGCGAACTGATCGCGGTCTTTCGGATGCACGTGCTGTCGCGGACAGTTGTGTCCGCTGGGAGGGTGAGCGCTCATACCGACATACCAACTGTCGGGATGTCTCCTGGCCCGCCGATGTCGCCGTTCCGTACTACTCGGGAGCGGGTGGCGGGCTGCCAGTCCCGCGCAACCGCTGCCAGCTTCTTCGCTGCAACGGGGCGGGATCTTTCACCTACATGTCGAGCCAGACCAGGGAGCGTGATCCGCCTGGCATCGGCTCGCCGAGATTGTGGTGGAAGGGGAGCGAGTCAGCGCCGACGGCGGCGCTGACAGCTGCTCAGTGCGCTTACCAGCGTGCTCGACATCGGCCGTCGTTCCACTCCCCGCCTGGGCTGACGCGACGAGGTAGGCGACGGGGGGCGCGGCAGCGGGGAAGGCACGTCGTGGCGACGGACCTGCGCACAGTGCTCCGACCAACTGGAGTAGGCATGATTGCGTGCTCCGAGCTGTAGAGGGGCCTTACAAGGTTAGAACGCGGACGCCAACCTGCCGTACGTCGAGAAACCGACCCGCTGCGAGTCCGCAGACATTGCGTTCATGAACGAAAGTTGTCAACCAAAACATTTGTATCGTACGGACCCCAACGGCAACGATGCTTCTCAGTTTCAGGTAACAGGCTGCGACACCAACAGTTAGCCGTCTAGCGTACTCTGCGGCAGACCGAGTCCTTACCCGGTTGGCGCCCTGGCAACTGGCGACGATGACATGGGCGGTGCTCCAGAGGAGCGCCACGTGGGTGCTTCGCGGGCACAATTGCACAGCTCGCCTGGCGTCACACTCACCCCCGCCCGCCACTACCGCCCCATTCCCGGACCCGTCATCCTGTCCTGGTGCTCATATCACCCAGGACCCACGGATGACGACCAATCCGGCCGCGGCGAACCCGGCCTTTCCTGGCGCCCATGCCATACCTTCGGCGCCACTTGCAGCAGATTCCACCCCCACCTCCAACCCCACTCATTCCCCCAGCCACGGACCCGCGCGCTTCGGCGTGATCGGCGCGGTGAGCTTCGTTCACCTGCTGAACGACATGATGCAGTCGGTGATCATCGCGATCTATCCGATGCTCAAGGGGGACTTCGACCTCACATTCTTCCAGATCGGCGCGATCACCCTCACCTTCCAGCTCACCGCGTCGCTGCTGCAACCGGTCGTGGGGATGGTCACCGACCGGAAGCCACTCCCCTTCCTGATGCCGGTGGGGATGTGCTTCACCCTGGCGGGGCTACTGCTCCTCTCCGTCGCACCCTCCTACCCGATACTCCTGCTCGCCGTCGCGCTCATCGGATGCGGATCGTCGGCCTTCCATCCGGAGGCGTCGCGCGTGGCGCGCATGGCGTCGGGAGGGCACTACGGGCTGGCGCAGTCGCTCTTCCAGATCGGCGGGAATGTGGGACAGGCGCTGGGCCCGCTACTCACCGCGGTGATAGTCCTCCGCATCGGACGTTCGGAGGTCGGCTGGTTCGGCCTGGCCGCCCTCCTCGCCGCCGTGATCCTGCTCCAGGTGAGCCGGTGGTACAGCTCCCACATAGGGGAACGTGTCAGGAAGCGACTCACCACCGACGCGGCGCCCTTCCCGCCACATGTCGTGCGCCGCACCATCGCGGTGCTCTTGCTCCTCATGTTCTCCAAGTTCTTCTACCTGGCGAGCATCAGTAGCTACTACGAGTTCTACCTCATCCACCGCTTCGGTCTCGCCGAACACACCGTCGCGAACCTACTCGGGGTCTTCCTCTCCGCGGTGGCGATAGGAACGGTGATAGGAGGACCACTGGGCGACCGCATAGGCCGCAGACGGGTGATCTGGTTCTCCATCCTGGGCTGCGCTCCATTCACCCTCGCGCTCCCATACGTCGGGCTTCAGATGACGGTCGTGCTCAGCATCATCATCGGCCTCGTGCTCGCATCCGCATTCCCGGCGATCATCGTCTACGCGCAGGACATGCTCACCCACCGCATCGGGATGGTCTCCGGACTGTTCTACGGCTTCAGCTTCGGCATGGGTGGGCTCGGCGCCGCGATACTCGGCATCCTGGCCGACCACCACGGCATCGTCTTCGTCTACCAGCTATGCGCATTCCTTCCGCTGCTGGGGCTGATGGCCGTCTTCCTGCCGGACGTACGACCGCCTGAGTGATCGTGTACTTCGCGCCCGTTGGTGGGACATGATGAAGGGCGGCCTGACATTGAGTGTCACGCCGCCCTTCATACTTCCACTTCGCACTTGCTACGCGAAGTGGCGAAAGAGCGACTGGATCCTGTCCGTCCACGACGCGTCGAGTTCGACATCGCGCGCGGCGGACTCCCACAACCCCAGCGCTGACTCGACATCCGCCAGTATATCGGCGCCATCATTCGGAACGTCGAACGTACGTCCGACCGCCAGTAGGTCATCCCGGGTGAAGCCGTCGTCCTTGCCGCGCGCGGTCATCTGGTGCGTCGAGGTCCATGCACCACCATATGCCCACGTGACGTCGAAGGCCGGCGCGAGACGCCACCTACCGTCCGTCCCCATCAGGAAGCCGACGTTCTTGACGTGATCATCCTGGTTGCGTGCCGCGATGTTGAACACCATCCGACGATACGCCTGGTCAACCGCCGGCTGCCCCATGCCGAGTAGACGGATGGTGCGGAAGTAGTCCTCGTAGGAGAGCAGTTGGCGCACGTTGTAGTCGGCGTGATGGAGACCGCCCAGGCTGTGCAGGTGCACACGCTGGTCGCCGTCGCGATCGAAGCGCTTCGTCATGAAGTGCGCGAAGTCGCGTTCGCGTAGCAGATGGCACTCCGACATCTCGATCCCCGCCGCGAGAGCCATCCGCGAATAGGCATACTCGATACGCCCGAATGGACCGGGGATGAACTCCCTCGTGAGGACATGCCCGCCGGCGCCACCCGACACGCCATCGAACTTGATGAGCCAGTGCTCGTCACCATCCTGTCGCGACGCGAACGCGGATTTCACACGCCCCATCTCGCGGTTCCACAGGATGAGCGCCTTCGCACGCGCGCCCCCCGCCGACGCGCCCACCTGCATCATCTCCGGAACAGCGACATTGGCGTCGCCCTCGATGACCAGTCGCGCCTCCTCGACGAGCCGAGCGATGGCGAGCGCCTCGTCGGTCGCACGACTCTTACGACCCTCGATAGGTGGGCTGAACTCCAGCGCGCCCATCGCGCGCCCGCCGATGTAGAGCAGACGTTGCACGGGGCTCATCGCGGCGTCGGGACTACCATGTTGCTCGAAGTAGCGCCTGATGACCGCGTTCCCGAATGCGTCCGGAAGGCAGTCCGCGAGCAGCCCGGGGAGCCCTGCGAAGGAGCTGACACGTTGCAGCTCGGGGAAGCTCACCGGCCCGCGATGCGACAGGGGCAGGTGGATGGGCGACAGCTCCAGCCCCGACTGCCGGAACTCGTCGCTGTACTCGAAGGTGATCCGCCGCAGGTGGTCTTCCGCCACCGCGCCAACCTCGCGCCCCCACATATGGATGCGTGCGACGGTGTACGGCGACGTGGCGCCTCCGCGCCGCCGCGACTCAGCCACCGTCCTCATCCGAGCCAGCCCGCTTCCGAGGCGTACCGGCCCGCTGCCGCTCCCGCCCACCCAACTCGGCCAACTGTAGCGGTGAGACCAGCGGCGCGGGAAGGAATGCATCGAGCGCGTCGAGCCTGCCCAGCGCGCGGAGGATCCTCACGACTGTCTCCAACGTGGGCCGCTCACCCGACTCGGCACGCTCCAGCGTGCGGGTACCGATCCCGGCCTCCCGTGCCACGTCGGCGACCGTACGGTTCTGCTGCAGGCGGTAGCGCCTGAGCCGTCGCCCGACCTCGGCGAGGATCTCCGGAGTGGTGGCGGTGGGTCTGAATGGGTGCATGGATACGATGCGATCTAGTGCGCAATCCGTCAGATACGATCTATTACAAGCAATACGTGCTACTGTACGCCGTATATGACGAGTATCGAGCCTCACTAGCTCATGTACGGCGACGAGGTGCTGCCGTGCGGCAATACGTCATATATGCCGGTATATACCGCTGTGAACGGATTATACGTCGTATATGACGCTACTAACAGACGACTATCGGAACAACCCCGGTAACGTCTCCTGGCAAGCATGCACCGGATGATCTGGCGGAGGACGCGGCACTCCTCGTCACAACAATCACCCTTCCATGACAGAGTGTACGTATCGCGCCGCGACCCTGGCGGCCTCTGACCTTAGGCATTATGTCCACGGACGGCGTGACACATGCAGCTGACGTCACCCCAGTCGCCACACCCCCGTCCCTCCTCAAACGCACCCCAAATCCCATCGGCCCATGCGAACCCCTGCCATAGCCATCCTGACAGCGGCGTCACTCCTGGCATCC
>Ga0206101_1000336_pt1 | contig 10391 bp, 6 predicted proteins | sample 1B0metagenome_FD_148613 | JGI IMG/M metagenome (GOLD analysis project Ga0206101, IMG submission 148613) | Enriched microbial communities from leaf-cutter ant dump, University of Wisconsin, Madison, United States - 1B0 | ecosystem: Environmental > Terrestrial > Nest > Insects nest > Nest dump... | reverse complement strand
CTCCGTCAAGGTTATAGTTCTCTGCCCAGAAGCCACCACTATTAATTTCAAGCTGGATAGGGTAGAGTCGGCTTTTTGTTGTAGTTGTAGTGGAACTATTTGTAGTTTCCAACTCTTCGGTTTTTTTTGATATTGCTGACTCCTCTTCTTGTGAATTTGTCAGTTTCATGGCAAATTTTGCCCAATCGGTGAAACTGAATTTTTTACTATTTATTTTAGCTGTGACTACTGCTGATTCAAGCTGATTAGATAGCCGGTAGTCAGTAGTTCCCATAGCTATATTTAGCCGGTTTAATGACATTTGAGAAGATAAATTAGCACGAGCGTATAACTGGTTACCATAATTTAGGTTAATTACTTTAGTTTGGTTGCCTAATTCCTGCATGTTAATCTGGAGCAATCCTAGCTCTGATTCTTCTTTTGATAATGGCGTTACTGCCTGTATTTTAACCCCTTGTAGCTGGCTTCTGGCAGTTAGGGATTTATCTTTAAATTGATAGCTGACCGTAGTTGGTGCTGCCCCGGAAACCACCGATTCTATTGTTGGAGAAGCAAGGCTTGCGATTGAGCTATAGTTCAGATCTGGCGAATATACATTTACTTCTTTGCTATTAAGCGAAATCTGGAAGCTGGAATTTAATGATTTGGCGTAAATTTTGCCAGGTTCAATCCCTTTCTGGCTAAAATTAACATTACCATTGATATCATTGACCAATATAGGGGTAGATTTTAGTATTATCTGATTATTTTCAGGAATAAATTTACCGTCTAGTTGCAGTTTGCCAGGGTTTTTAAAAGGGAGTTTTAGCTGGACACGTAATTGACTATTTCCTTTTATGGATATTTGATTATCAGCTTGACTTACTTCTGTTGCAAAAGGGGTTGTCTTCAGATAGTCAAGATAGGCTATAGTAGTGCCTTTGGCTTGTCCTTTGACGAGTAGTTCATGAGGATGACTCCAGGAAGGAACTTGTATCGTACTCTTAAGAAGGGATACTGCTCCAATTTGCCCGGAATTGACTGTCAGATTAACATTCTGGTTATCCATTTGCAGCTTGGCATTTATTTTATTTATGGCATTCCAGTTTGGCATGAAACGGTAACTGCCATTATTGATGGCTGCATTAAACTTAAATACTCCCTGAGATTCATTTTTGAATGGAAATTGATTGAGTGAACCATATAAGGTAAGCTGACCATTTAATTTCCCTGCAGTAAGTGATTCTTTAACAGTTTTTATCGCTGATTTTGGTAATGCTCGTGGCAAATAATTACTGACTCTTGCCAGATTAAGATTATCTATGTTTGCCTGTAAATCAATAAAGTTACTCTCGCTTATGAATTTACCAGTACTATTTAGAGTGAAGTCATTCGTTTTGAAATGAGTGTCTTTCCATGTTACTTTAATTTTGTTTGCAGATTCGGGGATAAGTTTTATCTTACTATTAAAAGAATCAATTTTGATTGTTTGATAGAGTTGTTTTGGGTAGAGTAGATAACTATTATTTAGCGATATTTCGGCAGAAGTTTCTTTAGTAGATAGATCAAGTTTTGCATTTACATTGTTAATACCTGGAATATTGGATTCATTCGATTTTAGGGCTAAGTTTCCAATATTAGCCATTAAATGAATATTTTGTGGATTACTAAAGCTACTTTCCCAGTTAAGATTAAGGTTAGCAGTTCCTGATAGGCCTAATTTCTCTGTAATCGGATATACTTCCAGAATACTATTGATTCCCTCGAGGTTGACAGTTTTTAATTCAAGGGTACCTCCCTTGATGCTATGATATGTTCCATTTAGATAGGCTTGTTTAAAAAGATAGCCGGATTTGGTATTAAGTGTCAGATTTTTACCGTTGATCTCATAATATCCTGGAGAATTTTGCTCAATTTTGATAGCACCTGCCAAATCAGTAAAATTCTGGATATTTTCACCATATTTGGCAAAATTCTGTTTATTGCTATCAAATTTGGTTTTTAATAACTTAATTGTTCCATCCTGAATTTGGGTATTCAGCTTTATCAGATATCCAAGTTTGTTTAGCGTATGCAGATTAATAGTACCGGACTGCCACTTGCGAATATCCCATAGTTTATTTCCCTGCCAGTTAGCCGATAGTTCTACGGTAGTGGTATTTCCCAGCTTTAAGTTAGTTGTAAGCTGATGTGCACCTTTGACGTTCTGTAATCCTATATTGATATTGTTAATATGGATTGTTCGTGGGTAATGTTTGCTATCATAAAGTATTAGATTAACCTGCTTTATTTGCAGATTTTGCTGTGCCAGAATTAGCGAATCAAGATCAAATTCGGATTTTGATGGGGTATTTAGATTAGTAACGATCTGTTTGTTTAATAGCAGATTGTCTGTTTTATCGTATTCAATAGCAATATCGCTACCTTCTATTTTCAGGGTGCTGAAAATAGGCATGAGCTGAATCAGGCTACGGTAGGATAAACCCAGTGCAATCTGTTTAATTTTTAATAAGGGAGCTTCAGAAGTTTTTGGATAAATAGCTAATTGATCAATTATAAGCTGTGGTTCAAGGTAGCGGTTAAAACTCGTATTTAGCTTGGCATAGGCAAGATGATAGCCACTTAATTCATAAACTTTCTTATCAATGCGGGTTTTAAAATGATCCAGATTCTTGAATAATATAACTAAAGTAATGATGGTAAGCAGAATTACACTAACAATACTACCTAAACTGATTTTAAGGGTTTTTTTAAGAAGTCTGGATTTTAATAATTGTTGCATTAATCTGATAAATAAACTTGCGGTTAAAAGCAGCTATTATCTCATATTTAAGGGGGTAATTAAAACCCAACCATTTGGTTAGTCGGGTTTTAGCATAATTATAAACCGCCGCCAACGCTAAATAACTGGATTCCCTGAGATTGTCCATTTGCATAAATAGTTACAGGTAGTGCCGTGCTAGTGCTGCCACCAGTATTATTAATTGTAAAGGTACAACTCTGAACCCAGGTATTAACATTAGTACAGCTATTAATTGTAGAAGTATAGCCACTAAGAGTATTTAAGGTTAATACTCCAAGAAAGCTATTTGATCCATAATAATTAAATGTAACCGTACAACTACCGTTTGTAGCAATTGTCAGGCAACCAGTTGCAGTTAGTGCAGAAATAGTAAAAGCGCTATTTCCGCTAGAAACTGAGCCATTGCCAGTCTGAATATCGCTACTATTTGTTGTTGTGCTACCTAAATTACAGCCGGCAAGACCTAAGCCAGTTATCAGGCCTATTAAGATATTTATTTTACGCATAATATTTCCCTCTTTATAAGACGCTATATTATATCAGAGAATATCTGAAGTACTTATTTATATAGCTGTAATTGTTCTACAATTGGCCCTAATGCTAATGACGGTACATAGGTCAAAGCCCCGACAATTATAATAATACCGATTAATATTGCAATAAACAACACTCCAGTTGTTGGCATGGTGCCTGCAGTTACCGGTAGCTTTTTTTTGCTGGCAACACTACCTGCAATTGCCAAGACTGGGACTATTACCCCAAAACGTCCAAAAAATATGGCAATGCCAAGCATTAGATTATAGTACGGAGTATTGGCATTTAGACCGGCAAAGGCACTGCCGTTATTATTGGCTGCTGATGTAAAGGCATAAAGTACTTCAGATAGCCCATGTGCAGACGGATTACTCATACCCGCTAGTCCGGCAGGAAGGATAACTGAAATAGCTGTTCCAAGTAATACTAACATTGGCACAATCAAAATAATTAGAGCCGTCATCTTCATTTCAAATGATTCAATTTTCTTACCAAGGTATTCTGGTGTACGCCCAATCATCAGGCCACAGATAAATACCGCTAGAATTGCAAAAATTAGCATTCCATAAAGCCCACTGCCAACTCCGCCATAAATAACTTCTGATAATTGCATTAGGAATAATGGAACAAAACCACCTAGAGGTAAGAGGGAATCATGTGCAGCATTAATAGCACCACAAGATGCTGCAGTAGTTACGGCTGCAAATAGGCCTGAACCCATAATGCCAAAGCGGGTTTCTTTTCCTTCCATATTGCCACCACTTTGTAATGCGCTATGTAACTGATCAACATTAAATTGATTGAATAGCGGATTACCATGAGTTTCAGTGTTCATAACCAGAATTGCCAGAAGAATAAAAACAATAGTCATGGTAATAAAGATAGTGTAACCCTGTTTTTTATCACCAACCATATAGCCAAATGTGAAGCACAATCCTGCCGGAATAATAAGAATCGCCAGCATTTCAATCAGGTTGCTAATAGCATTTGGGTTTTCGTATGGGTGGGAGGAGTTAGCATTAAAAAATCCGCCTCCATTAGTCCCTAACATTTTAATTGCTTCCTGAGATGCAACTGGCCCCATTGGTAGTGTTTGAGTGGTAACTTGCTGGGTGGTTGTTTTGCCATCTGTAGTTTGGCTAATAGTTTGTGGTTCCAATAGTTGTATAGTAGAATACTGATTGAAATTTTGTGGTACACCCTGACTGATCAAAGCTACAGAGGTAATTAATGACAGGGGTAATAATATATACAGAGTTGATTTGGTTAGATCGACCCAGAAATTACCAATGGTTTGAGTCGTTGAACGGCTAAATCCGCGAATAAGCGCAATTACCACTGCGATACCGGTTGCTGCAGATACAAAATTTTGTACGGCCAATCCTGCCATTTGCGTGAAGTAGCTCATTGTTGTTTCACCGCTATAGCTTTGCCAGTTAGTATTAGCTACAAAACTGATTGCGGTATTAAGGGCCAGATCCCAGCTTAATTTATCCAAATGCTGCGGGTTAAGTGGCAATCTGTTTTGTATTATCTGGATGATAAATAGAATTACTATTCCGAATAAACTAAATAGTAATAGGCTAATTGCATATTCCTTCCAGTTCTGTTCATCTTTATCAGAAGTTCCTAGTATTGCATATATTGGTTTTTCGATAATAGATAAATATTTGGTCTTATTCTGAAAGACATTTGCCATATATTTGCCTAGTGGAATCGATAAAATAATCAATATAACCAGGTAGGCAATCAAATTTAATGAAATTAAGTTCATGATGATTCTTTTATTAAAATTTTTCAGGGTTAAATAATGCAATAAAAAGGTATACAAATACCAGTGTGGCAATTATGCCGCTAATGATGTATAGCCATTCCATTATTGTTCTCCTTTTAATTTATCTAATGCCAGATTCAGGTTAAGTACATTGACTCTGGCTTCCCCAAAAAATCCGAATAATGGGTATCTGGTATTTCTATCAACCAACTCCTGAAGCTGACTTACGCTAATATGTCGGATTTGTGCTATACGCGGCATCTGATAATATGCGGCAGCAATACTGATTTCAGGATCAAGCCCACTTCCTGATGCAGTTAGCAGATCAATGGGGATTTGTGTGTTATTGTGGTTGGAGGTTTGTAATACTGTAACGCGTTCCTTAACAGCTTCCACTAATTGCGGGTTTAACGGGCCAAAGTTAGAACCACCGGAAGCAAGACTATTATATGCGTAGTTGCCCGTTGCAGATGGACGTGACCAGAAATATCCAGGCTGGCTAAATTGTTGTCCAATTAGCTCTGAACCAACAGCCTTACCATTTTCAACGATAATACTGCCATTAGCCTGATATTTAAATAGGATTTGTCCGATACCATAAACCACTAATGGGTAAATAATTCCAGTTATAATTGTCAGAATTGCAAGAGCAATGACCGACTGACGTAATGTTTTCATTATAATATCTCACTAAACTAAATGCAGCATCTGCAAAATAATATCAATTAATTTTATTCCAATAAATGGAACAATAACTCCACCTACACCATAGATCAGGAAATTACGACGGAGTAAGCCGCTTGCCGACATTGGTGTAAATTTAACACCTTTTAATGCTAACGGGATTAACGCAATAATGATTAATGCATTGAAGATAACAGCTGACATGATTGCTGATGCTGGAGTAGCCAGATGCATTACGTTTAATTTGTTTAGTACCGGATAGGTGCTGGCAAAAGTTGCCGGGATAATTGCAAAATACTTGGCAATATCATTGGCTATACTAAAGGTGGTTAAAGAACCGCGGGTCATTAGCATTTGTTTGCCGATTTCCACTATCTGGATCAGTTTTGTTGGTGAAGAATCCAGATCAACCATATTTGCTGCTTCTTTTGCCGCCTGGGTTCCACTATTCATAGCAACGGCTACATCTGCCTGAGCAAGAGCTGGTGCATCATTTGTTCCATCTCCCGTCATGGCTACCAGATGACCTTTTTGCTGATATTCACGAATTTTGGCTAATTTGTTTTCTGGTGTAGCTTCAGCAAGAAAATCATCGACACCTGCTTCAGCAGCAATAGACGCTGCAGTGAGGCGATTGTCGCCAGTAATCATGACAGTTTTAATGCCCATCTGGCGAAGTTCCATGAATTTTTCTTTAATACCTTCTTTAACGATATCTTTAAGTTCAATGATCCCAAGAACACGATTGTCTTGTGCTACTACAAGCGGGGTTGAACCGCGTGATGCAACCATATCCACAATTTGTTGGGTATCAGATGGATAATTCCCTCCATCAAGTGTTTCCATTAATCGTTTGATGGCATCAGCGGCACCTTTACGGATCTGTTCTGTGCCCAGATTTATTCCTGACATACGTGTTTGTGCAGTAAATGGAATGAATTCCAAGCTATTTTGATCAATATCATTTTCATTAAAACCATACTTTTGTTTGGCAAGTAAGACAATACTTTTTCCTTCTGGAGTTTCATCTGCCAGAGAAGACAGAAATGCTGCTTTAGCAAGATCCTGTTCATTAATTCCATTTACCGGATAGAAATTATTAGCTTGACGATTACCGTAAGTGATTGTTCCCGTCTTATCAAGAAGCAATACGTCAACATCTCCTGAAGCTTCAATTGCCCGCCCTGAAGTTGCTATAACATTAGCTGACATCATTCTTCCCATACCTGCAACCCCAATTGCAGATAGCAGCCCACCAATAGTTGTTGGAATCAGGCAGACCAGAAGTGCCACCAGTACGGTAATGCTGATTGGGCTACCAGAATGATTGGCACTTACACTATAAATCGACATTGGTAATAAAGTCACAGTTACCAGTAAGAAAATAATTGTTAATGCTGTAAGTAGTATTGATAGAGCTATTTCATTTGGAGTTTTCTGGCGTTTGGCACCTTCTACCATACTAATCATGCGGTCAAGGAAAGACTCTCCAGGATTAACACTGATTTGGACAATAATCCAGTCAGATAATACCTTAGTTCCACCAGTTACCGAACAAAAGTCACCGCCAGACTCGCGAATTACCGGGGCTGATTCACCGGTAATTGCACTTTCATCAACGGATGCACATCCTTCAAGTACTTCACCATCGCCTGGGATAATGTCGCCTGCTTCAATCAGGACAATATCACCTTTTCTAAGGCTACTACTGGATACAGAAGTAATTTCGGTTTTATTTTTCGGGTTATTCAGTTTTTTGCTTTGAACATCCTTTTTTGCACTTTTCAGGCTTTCTGCCTGAGCTTTTGATCGACCTTCCGCAAGTCCTTCTGCGAAGTTTGCAAAAAGCAGGGTAAACCATAGCCAAATTGCTACACTAGTAATAAAACCAGTAGAGCCTCCGGCATCATGACCACTTGCTGAATATACTGCAAGAATGGAAGTTAGAATGCTACCTATATAGACTACAAACATAACCGGATTTTTAGCTTGTGCCATTGGATTGAGTTTTTTTACACTTTCAATAAGTGCAGGGATTAATAGTTGTTTATCAACTAGGCTTAAATTGTTTTTTTTCATGTTAAATATTTTTAAAAATTAAAAGTATTGCAGCTACTTTACTGTAAGTAATAGCAAATAGCATAGCATAAATTTGAACAAGTAATCAGCTTAAATGATTATACACAAAAATATGAAATATTTTGATTAATATCATTAGCTTATTTGAGGAGTTGCTCGAAGACTTAAGTAAAAACTTGATTGGTTCTGGAATTAGGATTTGAAGAAATTAAAGTGATTTTAGAGTTAAAATTAATAGTTTTCATTGTTTACTGATATCTGTTATAGATATCCCCAAAATAAGGAAGCTGTCATTCTATCACCGTTAGGTTAGTTTGTCAATGATAATTTTGAAATTTTAGTGCGGCGCAACATAAATTTTCTTCTCCCGGTTTAAAATCAGATTTGCATCCTTTAAACTAAAATATTTATCATTAATGGGTTTCAGGATGCATTATAATTAATTATGTTTTAATATTAAATCGGGTATCCAGGATGAAGAAATTAGTAATGTTATGCTTGGGATTGATTCCTATTGTAGCGCAGGCTACTTTAGGTGAATCTGCAAATAGTGTTAATAGTGATAATAAAGCTTTGGCTTCTAGTGTTTCTTTGATAGTTGGCAAATCAATCAATACTACAAAATCAGACGGGCAAAATCAGGTAGTATATAATATCTCAACGATCAGAACACCAGAAGGTATTACTATCAATGAATATGTGGCAAATGGTAAGGTGTTTGCAATTAGTTGGTCTGGTATACGAAATCCTGACTTACAGCAGTTAATGGGGCAGTATTTTCCTCAATATAAATCTGCCAAACGCACTCAATATGGTTTAAGCGGTGCTGAAACCAGTACTGGTGATCTGGTTGTTAGTACCTTTGGAGTTATAGGTGATTTTCATGGTCTGGCATATATTTCTTCATTGGTACCAGATGGGCTTAATCCACGTGACTTGTCAAAATAGGATAGTGAGAATATGAAAAATTTATTGCGATTACTTTTATTATTATCTACTGCAACTAGCATGGTTTCTTGTAATAGCGGGAGTTCATCCAGCCCGGCACCGACTCCGTCTCCTACTCCCACTCCGACGCCAGCCCCGAGTCCAACACCAACACCTATGCCAACTCCGAGCCCGACACCTGCTCCTTCTGTTGCAAATACAACTTCAGTAACGGTTGGGTCAGGATATAATGGGAACAGTCGTAATGCTCCGTATATAACAGTTACTGTTTGTCAGCCAAATACGACAGTTTGTCAGACGCTCGATTCAATTTTACTTGATACTGGCTCGGTTGGGCTTAAAATTGACCAGTCACAACTTTCAATCAGCCTGCCTGCCATTAACCAGACTGGAAGCAGTTTGCCACTATCTGTTTGTAATCTTTATGGTAGCGGCTATGCTTATGCAACTGCTAATTATGCTGATGTCTATATTGCGGGGGAAAAAGCCGCCAATATTCCGATACAAGTAATTGATGACAGTTCTACTCAATCTGGTGTTCCTTCAAGCTGCAGCAGCCAGGGGCAGTTTGCATCTCTTGCAAATGCTGGTGGGCGTGGGATTATCGGAGTAAATCCGATAGTGAATCTTTCGAATTCTGTTAATTATATTTATACTTGTAGCGACGGTTCCTGTACGCCAACAACAAGTGGAGTTCCAGTCCCTTATCTAAATGTCAACCCAGTTGGATATTTCGTACAGGATAATAATGGTGAGATAATCTCGATTCCAAATGTTCCTGGCAATAGTAGTACCAACATTACTGGAACTATTACTTTTGGATTAGACACTGAGAATAATAATTCAGTTCCTGGAAGTGTAAGTAGTGTACTTGGAGACCCTACTGATTTTATTGGTAGATTTATTGCAATTAGCCAGGGAGTATCTTATAAGTCTATGTATGACAGCGGGACCAATCATTGGTATTTCTATGATTCTTCTATCCCGGTATGTCCCAGTACTGTTTATTGTCTGCCTAATCCGGTAACTTGGCAGTCGACTGTATCCAGTTATAATGGAAGCGGTTCGCCAATTACCATTAATGCCTCAATAGCAACTCCTACACAAGCTTATGCCTTAATGCCTTTTTGGGGAGTACAATCTAGTCAGGGAACCGGCATTTATGGCTTGCCATTTTACTATGGAAAAACGGTTTATCTGGGCTTTATTAATTCGCAAACAACTATGGGTAGTGGGCCAACCTGGGGATTTGTAAACAACCAGCTATAAGTATAAAAACTGGATCATACCCAGAATTCAAAGACTTTTTAGTATCTGTTTTGAAGTATTTGGACTCTGGGTGTGAGGCATTGTTATGAAAAAGTAAGGTAGTGTATATAAAAGCGTCTCAGGAGCTTTTTATGACGTGCGCAAGTCCGGAGGCAAATAATGTTACTGCATTTGGTCAACATAGCGTTCAACAGCCATGGCATCGACCAATCGTCCACCTTTACCTGCGCTATTTAAGAACGCCATTGCTATTGGGCGATTATCAACTACAGCATATAATACTAGACAATGGCCAGCTTCATTGATGAATCCGGTTTTGGA
>Ga0206101_1000334_pt1 | contig 10470 bp, 9 predicted proteins | sample 1B0metagenome_FD_148613 | JGI IMG/M metagenome (GOLD analysis project Ga0206101, IMG submission 148613) | Enriched microbial communities from leaf-cutter ant dump, University of Wisconsin, Madison, United States - 1B0 | ecosystem: Environmental > Terrestrial > Nest > Insects nest > Nest dump... | reverse complement strand
GCTTTCCCGGTTTCACAAACCACTCATTATCGCCGGCCCCTGTAGTGCCGAGAGCGAAAAACAAATGCTGGAAATAGCCGGCCGACTCGACCAGGATTATGTTCAGGTTTTCCGTGCCGGGATCTGGAAACCGCGTACCAAGCCCAATTCTTTTGAAGGAGTCGGCGCGATCGGGTTAAAATGGCTTAAAAAAGTCAAAGAGGAATTCGGGTTCAAAACCATAACGGAAGTCGCCACCGCCAACCACGTAAAACTCGCACTTGAAAATGATGTTGACTGGCTTTGGATCGGGGCACGTTCAACTGCAAATCCGTTTACTGTCCAGGAAATTGCAGAAGCGCTTCACGGCACGGACAAAATCGTTCTGGTAAAAAACCCTGTAAATCCCGACCTGGATCTGTGGATCGGAGCGATCGAGCGTTTAGAGGCGCAAAACATCAAAAACCTGGGGGCCATCCACCGTGGATTTTCTACTTATAAAAAAACAAAGTACAGGAACAACCCGCAATGGCAAATCGCACTGGATTTTATGGACAAAATGCCCGGAATTCCTATGATTTGCGATCCGTCACACATCTGTGGGAACCGCGAAGGGATTTATGACGTGGCACAACAGGCATTTAATTTCGAGTATGACGGGCTGATGATCGAAACACACAGCCACCCGGATGAGGCCTGGAGCGACGCCCGGCAACAAATCACACCGGAAAGGTTGCTGGAAATCCTGCAAAAAATTGAACTCAGAAAAAGTGATGACGAAGACGCGATTTACCATTCCCGGTTAAGTTTACTGCGAAGCGAAATTGATGAAACCGACCAGAATATCCTGGAAAATATGGCACAGCGAATGGCGGTTTCGGTTCAGATCGGTGAATTAAAAAAGGAACATAACGTGGCCGTTTATCAACCTGAAAGATGGAAGCATATTCGTGAAAATGCGGTAAAACAAGGTGAAAAATTAGGCCTGTCCGAAGAATTCATCGACAAACTGCTGAAGGCCATCCATCAGGAATCTATCCAGCGCCAGAACCGGATCATGAACAAGGAAAATTCATTTAAACCTTGATGAAAGGTACAGTCACCAAATCTACAGGAAGCTGGTATTTTGTCCGAGCAGAATCAGGGCAGATTTTGAAAGCACGGATCCGCGGTAAATTCCGTTTGGGAAACATTCAGCATACCAATCCTGTTGCAGTTGGCGACATCGTTAATTTCGAAGTCGATAAAGACGGACTGGCCGTGATAATCAAAATCCATGAAAGAAAGAATTACATCATCCGCCGTTCAGTAAATCTATCTAAAAAAACACACATCATTGCTTCCAATATCGACAAGGCTTTTCTGATTGCAACAGTCAACAATCCCAAAACTTCGTTCGGTTTTATTGACCGGTTTTTGGTTACCTGCGAAGCTTACCACATTCCGGCTGTAATCGTAATCAATAAGATGGACACTTATGACCCGGAACAATTAAAACTGGTCGAAGAATATAAATCAATTTATCAAAGAATCGGATATGATACGATTGAAATTTCCGCACATACCGGATTCAATTTAGACGAATTAAAAAAAGAATTGAAAGGAATTACGAGCCTGGCCGCAGGGCATTCAGGTGTGGGGAAATCGACCTTGCTCAACAAACTGAATCCGGAATTGAATTTAAAAACTTCCAAAGTTTCAGATTTCAACCAGAAAGGACAGCACACCACGACCTTTGCGGAAATGTATGAATGGCCGTTCGGCGGATTTTGTATTGACACGCCGGGCATTAAGGAATTCGGGTTGGTCGATATGGAAAAAGAGGAAATTCAAAATTATTTTCCCGAAATTTTTGGGTTGAAAGGCGAATGTAAATTTGACAATTGTTTACACCTGAATGAACCGAAATGCGCCGTCATTGACGCACTGGAAAAAGGAGAAATTGCCCCCAGCCGGTATGAAAATTATATTGGATTCCTGGAGGAAATTGAAGAATAAATAGTATGTTTTACGTTTCAGGAGAGCATTAAGCAACAATATAATTAAAATCTGAAATAAATGAAAGTTGTCATCCAAAGAGTAAAATATGCGAGTGTGGTGGTTGATGAAAAAATCATCGGCAAAATAGCCGCCGGATTATTGGTTTTGGCCGGATTTGAAGAGAACGACACTTATGGAGATTTTGAATGGATGGCCAGTAAAATTATCCAGATGAGGATTTTCCCGGACAAAAACGGCGTGATGAATGTTTCCGTTGAAGACATAAAAGGTGAAATTCTCGTAGTCAGCCAGTTTACGCTCCATGCCTCTACCAAAAAGGGAAACCGCCCTTCTTACATAAAAGCATCTAAACCCGGGTTGGCAAAAAATCAGTACGAAGAATTTGTTAAAGTTTTGCAAAATAAATACCTTAGCCCGATTCAGACCGGTGAGTTTGGAGCCGATATGAAAGTAGAACTGCTCAATGACGGCCCGGTGACCATCTGCATAGATTCAAAAAACAAAGAATAAATATTACCAAAACTTAATGAAGTGAAGAATTTGCTCACCATTTTCTCAATAATTGCCTTTTTTTATCCCATAAGCGCACAGGATTTCAATGTAAGTTCCATCCGGGAAGAATTAATGGAAAATGCTTATGCGGTCATAAGAAAAGATGAAATTTCGGTAGAAATACAATCACTAAACAAAGTTATTTTAACCCACGATTTTGTTATAACCGTCATGAATAAAGCCGGAGACAAATTTGCGCAGCCGCATGCCCAATATGACCCGGATAATAAAATCAGTTTCCTGGAGGCTATTTATTATGATGAAAACGGGAAAACCATAAAAAAGTTCAAAAGCAAAGATTTTATTGACCAATCCTATATAACCGATGGCCAGATGTACACGGAAAACAGGGTCAAATATTTAAATTATTCACCTGTACAATATCCATATACCTTACATTTTAAATCGGTAATTAATCTTTCGAGCACCTCGATTGTGTCATGGAATCCCATTTGGGGGCATAACCTGGCAATTGAAAATTCAAGTTATACATTAAATAATTTAATAAATCTTAAAATTCATTCCAAAGAATTAAACTTAAAGGAATATAACATAGAAAGCCAAAGCACAGCTCAACCGGTCATTCATTATGAATTAAAAAATGTTAAAGCAATGGAACGCGAAGAACTCCTTCCATTGTACCGCGATATTTTTCCAAATGTTGAATTTTCGGCACTGGAATTTGTCCGGGATGGCGTGAAAGGAAGTTTCTCTAATTGGGAAGAAATGGGAAAATGGTACAAAGGTTTGCTTGTGAGCACAAATGATTTAACACCTACTCAAAAAGCCTATTTCCAAGACCTGGTAAAGGATGCCCGATCTGATAAAGAAAAAGTAAGCATTCTTTATAAACATTTACAAAACAAAACCCGGTATGTCGGGGTTCAACTCGGGATCGGGGGCTTGAAGCCATTTCCCGCTTCTTATGTTGAATCAAAAGGTTATGGAGACTGCAAAGCGCTGACCAATTATATGAAATCTATTCTGGATGCGGTTGGAATCAAATCTTATTACACGATTGTCCAGGCAGGAAAAAGAGAAGATTTTTATACAGATTTTGCAAGCATCGCCCAGGGAAATCACGTTATTTTATATGTGCCGCTGGCCGAAGAAGATATTTGGCTTGAAACCACAAGCCAGCAAACGGCTTTTAATTATTTAGGAAGATTTACTGATGACAGAAACGCTCTGTGTATCTTTCCTGAGGGTGGGAAGATCATCAGAACACAAAAATTTCCAACCGAAAAAAATACGGAAAACACAAAAGGAAATTTCGAAATTCTCCCGGATGGGAAATTGAAAGGAACTATTTCATCAATTTATTCCGGAATCCAATATGATATGGTGTACCCGATCAAATTTGCCGGAACCAAAGAACAGAAAAGAATCCTGAATAATTTTTACGAAAATTTACCTAATCTGACCATTCTTAAATATAACCTTGATAATAATTGGGATGAAGCGGTTTTTACCGTGAACATTGATTTGGAATCCCAACAATTTGCCAAGATTTTTGGAGAAAATATGATGTTCAATATTCTTCCGGCCGGACATTCTACCACCAATCTGAAAAAAGACGATAACCGCCGGCATCCTTTTGAAATTAGTTACGGAAATACAGATGATTTTGATTTTGAAATAAAAATACCGGTAAATTATAAACCGGAAGGAAATTTTGAACCGGTTTTATTGGAATCTGAATTTGGGTTGTATCAATTATCCGTAACCAGTCAAGGCAACAATATGCTCAAAGTAAAAAGAAAATTAATTATTAAAAACGGGATTTACCCCAAAGAAAAATTCAATGATTACGTGGAATTCCGCAGAAAAATTTCTTCATTTGACAATGCAAAAATATTACTGGAAAAAATAAATTAATGAAATTATGAAAACTCAATTCACCATTATCTTACTGATATTAACCGCCATTCTACAGGCACAGGATTACCGTTTCGGAAAAGTGAGCAAAGAAGAATTAACCAAAGAAAAAAGCGCCATCGACCCCGAATCTCCGGCCGAAGTCCTTTATGAAAAGATATATATCAATCTTGAATTTTCACAAACAGAAAATAAGCTTTATGTAACCAAAGAGGTAGAGGGCCGGATCAAAATTTATGACAAAGACAATACCGCAGAACACCATCTGAAACAGGAAGTAGTTCTCTATACGCCTAATTCCGCCAAAGAAAAAATAAGCGGGTTTAAAGGCGTTACTTACAATCTGGAAGGAGGCAAAATTGTGGAAACAAAAATTAAAAGCTCCGACATATTCCATGAAGAAAAAAACAAATACTGGGATATGGAAAAATTCGCATTTGCCAACGTCAAAAGCGGTTCCGTACTCGAATATAAATACACGATTCAATCTCCTTTTTACAGAGAAATTGAACGCTGGTACTTCCAGCAGGATATACCGGTAGCCTACAGCGAACTTGAATTCAGAAGGCCGGAATTCATGGTTTACAGTCCCGATGAACGCGGGGAATTCAGAGGAAGGATCAATTCTTCCCGTATGCCGCTACCGGGTTATAATTTCAGCAATGCCGTGTCAACTTACATTTACCAGAATGTCAAACCACTGAAAAGAGAACCTTTCGTTTTTAATCCCGATAATTTAAAAGCTTCGGTAAGGTTTGAGTTGATGAAACTGGAATATCCGGGCATCATCACCGAAAATTATTCGACCACCTGGGCGCAGATCGGGAAAGACCTGAACAGCCACAGCGATGTCGGCGGACAGTTAAAAGGAAATAATTTTCTGGATGAAACCGTGGCTTCACTAACGGCAGGCCTGGCCACACCGATTGAAAAAACACAGGCCATTTTTGATTTTGTAAAAAATAATTATACATGGAACCATTACAATTCCTTTGTTGCGGAAAACGGCGTACGCAAAACATTTAAAGACAAAACCGGTAACGCTGCCGACATTAACCTGCTGCTTATCGCCATGCTGCAAAAAGCCGGGATTGATGCCAACCCGGTTGTCCTGAGTACCGTTAACAACCTTATGATCAACTATACATTCCCTTCTATTACCAGCCTGAATTTCCTGATCGCAGGCGTAGAAATCGACAAACAGCTTTACCTGATGGATGCTACCGAAAAATTAAGCAAAATCAATATGCTCCCACTCAGAGACCTTAATCACAGAGGATTTAAAGTTACAGGGGAGGGAAAAGTCCAGGAAATTTCACTTACCAATCATTCGTTAAGCAATATCAAGGAAATTATTGGTTGTGAATTAAGCGCAGACGGAACTATTTCCGGAACTTACATGGAAACCAGGGACGAATATTTCGCTATGACCGACAACATGGACAGGAAAGAAGACCCATCTGAATTTGAAAAAGATTACCTCTCTGATTTTGAATTTGATATTGAAAGTTTCAGAGTAGATGAAAACCTGGGCAAAGGAATTGTACGTTATTCCTTCAAATTCCATGACGCCCCGGGCGGCGAAATCATCGGCAATAAAATCCTGATTAACCCGTTGTTATTTACACAGTTAACTGAAAATTCATTCCAGTACGATAAACGCAGTTATCCGCTGGAATTCGGGACTTTAATTTCAAAATCCAAGACCATTAAAATCAAAATTCCCGAAGGATACAAAGTCGAATCGTTGCCGGAAGCAAAACAATTTGTAGTAGAGGGAAATGCCGCCGGTTATCTTTATAAGGCAGAAGAGCAGGACGGCCATATTGTACTGACAACCATTTACCAGATTGGCCAGAGCGTATTGCCCGCTTCTTTTTATGCACCTATGAAAGAATTTGAGAACCAGCAGATTAACTCTGAAAGCCAGCATGTGGTATTGGTGAAAATATAAAAATATGAGTATCAAAAATTTACAGGCAGACGTTGACAACTGGATTCAAAACCATGGTGTCCGTTATTTTAATGAACTGACCAATATGGCCCAGCTTACCGAAGAGGTAGGCGAAGTCGCCCGCATCATTGCACGGCGGTATGGTGAGCAATCGGAAAAGGAATCTGATAAACAAAAGGATTTAGGTGAAGAACTGGCCGATGTGATGTTTGTGGTGCTTTGCCTTGCCAACCAAACCGGAGTTGACCTGGAGTCAGCATTTTATAAAAAGTTAGAACTCAAAACCAAACGCGACCATGACCGGCACCAAAATAATGATAAGCTGAATTCTTGAATTCGATTTTATTACATAAAAAACCGGGGAAAGTTTCCGGTGAAATTTTCATCAGCGGCTCCAAAAGTGAAAGTAACAGATTATTGATTCTCAATCATTTATTTGACAATAAAATCAATATTGAAAATCTCTCGGATGCTGAAGATACCCGTTTGCTCCAAAAAGCATTGCAAAGCAATTCTGTTGAGATTGACATCCACCACGCCGGGACGGCTATGCGTTTTCTGGCTGCTTATCTGGCGATTCAGGAAAACCGTGAAACAATTTTAACCGGTTCTGAAAGGATGAAGCAACGGCCGATCGGGATTCTCGTCAATGCTTTAAATTTGCTTGGCGCGGAAATTTCCTTTTTGGAAAAGAACGGATTTCCACCATTGCAAATCAAGGGTAAAAAAATCACAAAAAGTTTTGTGGAATTGGATGCCGGCATAAGCAGCCAATTTATTACAGCACTTATGTTAATCGCTCCTAAGCTGGAAAACGGATTAAAGATAAAATTAAACAGGAAAGCCACTTCCCTGCCCTATCTGGCCATGACTGCGGAAATAATGAAAAAGCTGGGAATTAAAATCGAACAAAATCAAGGGGAATTCCATATTTTTCCAAAAACTGAATTGGGAAGCCATAAGTTTATGGTAGAATCCGACTGGAGTTCGGCATCTTATTTCTATTCGCTTGCCGCTTTATCGGAAACAGCTGAAATCAAAATCCATTCATTCTCTAAAGACAGTTTGCAGGGTGACTCGGAAGTTGTGAACATTTACCGGGATTGTTTCGGAGTAAATACAAAATTTGAGGAAAATACGGTTATTTTAATAAAAAATCCTGACAGGGAACTAAAGCCCGTCAGGATTGACCTGAACGGGACTCCGGACATTGCTCAGACCATTGCCGTTACCTGCGTCGGTTTAAAGATAAAATGTGTGTTGACCGGGCTTTCGACCTTAAAGATCAAAGAAACCGACCGGTTGGCAGCTCTGAAAAACGAACTAAAAAAAATCGGTGCGCTGAGTAAAATTACAGATGATTCATTGGAAATTACCGGCTTCAGAGAACCGGACAGAATCCCGGTTATAAAAACTTATGGGGATCACAGGATGGCCATGAGCTTTGCTCCTTTTTGCCTGTTGAGCGATCTGGAAATAGAAAATCCTGAAGTGACGGACAAATCTTATCCGGCTTTTTGGGAAGATTTTTTCCGGATTGTAGAAGAAAACTGAATTTCCAGGTTTACTTAAAACGTCACTTTCCCGGATTCTCCTCCTTTTTTGGCTGTGAAACTCTTCCTTACGCCATTCACATCAAAAGTAACCAGATTCTGCTGATCCGGATAAGCTTCAATCAGCATGGCGTTTTTCACTTCCATATCTTTAATTCCGGACACATTATCAACTTTCAGGTAAATACGGGTAGATTTATCATTGGTCTGTGAACCCACATACGTCAATCCCACGGGGTTGCCGTTTATTTTCACAGTCAATTTTGAAGCAGCATAAGATTTTGCTTTTGCATCAAATCCATCCCGGGAGGAAACGGAAGCGCCTACGGCTTTTTCAAGGTCGGAAGTGAAAAATTTCGCGGTAAGCTTTATAGTTCCGGCTTCATATTCCACTTTTGTGGTTGAAGCATGAAAATCCTGTGCCAGGGATTCTGTAAAAAATCCCATTAAACATACGCACATTATTACACATAACTTTTTCATATTTAAGTCTTTTAAGAGGTTGTCCATACAAAGTCGGTGCCAAATATCTAAACGGTTTGTTAAAGTCGGTAAGTGCTGCAATTTAGGAAAAATCCCGTAACCGGGAAATATTTTGGTTTTATCAGGTTTCTTTACAAAGTTTTTTCAGCACAGAAAGCCCTCTTGACTGAATGCCCGGTGAGCTCAATGGTTCTGCCAATACCATTTCTATAGCCGTTTTCAGCTCGGGTTTCAGTTCGGGGAAATGCTGTGAGAGATTGTACAAAACGGACATGGAAAACGCCCGGATGGCAATTTCTTCTTTCGGGTTTCCAAGAAATTCGTAACAACGGGTGTAGAGTTTTCCCATCCATCGCTTTTCGATTTCAGTAAATTGGAGTACGCGGAGAATGTTCCTTTTCAGGGCAGAATCCGGGTTCGGCCGGCCGAGGTATTCAATCAGTTTTTGCCGATACGGAAGAATCAACGCCGGCTGTTTCTCAAAAACAAGCGAAACAGTATGGGCTGCCCGTTGTGGAATGCGATAACCTTCTTCCTGCATGAAAAAACATTGCATCAGTTCGGCAAACAATTGCGGGCTATCACCAATATATTGCACAATTTTCAGCGAATTTTCTTTGCTGTAAGAATTCCTTAATTGTGCTTGAATATCCATTTAGAAAGGCAGGTCGTCCGGTTCTCCGGCATCATCTAAGTAATCTTTTGACACAGGCGGCAAATCCGCGTATTCATTGATTGACGGAGTTTCAACGCCGGTTTTTTCCAAACGCCAGCCCTGAATGCTGTTGAAATATTTGGCAACGCCCTCGGGATTTATCCATTCGCGTCCGCGCAGATTGATGGAAACCCTTATCTCATCGCCTATGGAAAGCGGGTTCAGTAAATCTATTTTATCTTGTGTAAATTCTATCAAAATATCCTGCGGATATTGTTCCTGCGTTGTAATAACAATTTCTCTTTTCCTGAATCCGCTTGCAAATGACTGTTCTTCAAAAATTTTTTTGATTCTGCCGCTAACTTCCATAATTCTTTGCTTTTGAGCAAAAGTACGGGAAATTGACAGAAGCAGAAAATTGGTAAATAAAATTTGTCAAAAAATATTTTGGTGTATATTTGCAATCCTTTTCTGCGGATGTGGTGGAACTGGTAGACACGCCAGACTTAGGATCTGGTGCCGCGAGGCGTGGGGGTTCGATTCCCTTCATCCGCACAAATATAAAGCCTTAAAAATTAAATTTTTAAGGCTTTGTTGTTTTGAAAATATCTGAATTCCTTTTTAGAAGTTCGTCCAGGTATTCACGGTTATTGGCCAGGCGGGGTACTTTGTTTTGTCCACCTAATTTTCCGCGTTCTTTCATCCATTCAAAAAATAAATTATTTCTCGCCACATTTAATTTCAGTGGATTTAAAGTGATATTCTTATAACGTTTGGCTTCATAATCAGAATTCAATTCCTGAAGCGATTTATCCAGGACAGCTGAAAATTCTTCCATATTTTCCGGGATTCTTTCAAATTCGATCAGCCATTCATGCGCGCCTTTTTCATTTCCTTCCATAAAAACGGGAGCAGCGGTAAATTCCTTAACAATTGCGCCCGTAGCGCTGCATGCTCTTTTTAATCCTTCTTCTGCGTTTTCAATAATCAGTTCTTCACCAAACGCATTGATGTAATGTTTTGTCCTCCCCGAAACGACAATACGGTAAGGGTTTTTCGATGTAAATTTAACGGTGTCTCCAATGATGTAACGCCATAGCCCTCCGTTGGTTGTGATGACCATTGCATAATTTTTTCCGACTTCGACTTCCTGCAACGGAACCGCTTGGGCATTGGATGTCCCGAACCGATCCATCGGAATGAATTCATAGAAAATCCCATTGTCAAGCAACAACAGTAAATCCTTGGAATGTTTTTGGTCCTGTATCCCGAAAAATCCTTCTGAAGCATTATAGATTTCATAGAAATTCAATCTTTTCTGAGTCAGTTTGCGGTAATTTTCTTCATAAGGCTTGAAGCTGATCCCACCATGAAAAAACACTTCCAGGCCAGGCCAGATTTCATCGATGTAATTT
>Ga0206101_1000332_pt1 | contig 10503 bp, 5 predicted proteins | sample 1B0metagenome_FD_148613 | JGI IMG/M metagenome (GOLD analysis project Ga0206101, IMG submission 148613) | Enriched microbial communities from leaf-cutter ant dump, University of Wisconsin, Madison, United States - 1B0 | ecosystem: Environmental > Terrestrial > Nest > Insects nest > Nest dump... | reverse complement strand
ATCATTGATTGCTTTATTTTAACATTGGTAGATATTGTGTTTTGCAATAATTCATTGATAAGTATAAATATTTATTTATATAACAAAAAATATTACATAAATAATCTAACTATGTTAGAATATGTGCTTGAAGGGTTGAATGACCTAATTTAATTATAAGGTATTTTAATGGAGGAAGATATGTACTCAAAACCGAATAAGCTGTTAATTGCAGTTCTGGCAGGGGTTGTGTTAGTGGGGTGTAATGGTGGGGGCAATACAAATAATGGTAGCTTGTCATCCGGCGCGCAAACAGCAAATAATGTTTTACGGGAAAATATTAATGCGAATGGCATTGAGGGTACTATAACCCCTGGTAAAATTAAAGACTGGGCAGTTGGAACTGCAAAAGGTACGGCTTCTGCTAATTTGTATAAAGATTTTCTGGATGCATATAACGGCAATAGCCAATATGGACCTGTAAGTCCCAATGTGAGGAAAGAATTATTAAATAATTTCTTTAAAGGTACAGCTGTTTCTCTATTGCAAAATGCTATACAAGCAGGTGCAGAGACCTTTGGCGGTAAATTTGCCGGTTCTGTGGCCAAGTTAATTTTGGGTTTTATTTTTCCTGGTGCTGCAGCAGCACCCGATATTGAGAAAGTTCGTTATGAAAATATAATGAGCCGCTTTAATGATATCAGTAACCAGATTGCAGGGGTTCAACAGACAACTCTGGATTTGTTTAGTATGAGCGCAGGAGAATTTCACCGGCCATATGACAGCACGCTTAGCGATATTGAAAATGATATTAATCAAACAAATACATACATAGCCAGGGTTCTAAAACAATTTACAGATAAAGATGGTAATAACCTGGGAGTGCAGTTTGATAAAAACGAGCTTGATTTTTCAGTCTATGATCCGGGTACTCAAGAGTATAGAGCTAATGATGATTTTATTGCGGCATTGGTTTATGCTGCAGCACCGGAACATCGCTTGTTTAGTTCTTCAAATGGTAGTGGTTCTGGCAGTGGGCGGTTAAGTACTGACCAAATGCAAAAACTGGATGATTATCTGGTTGCTTTAAGTAATCTGGGGGATGATAAGGCTTATCCGATAGATGCAGCTAAATTGCATGCTCGGAGTAATCCACCAGAGCTTAGTCTGTTGCCTAATTATATTGAAACCCTGGCAACATTTATTAATGCGCAATATGATGCAAAGAGTACTGGGGCAGATCCAAAATATCGATATGATCAGAGTGGTAATGTAGCAATTCAGAATAATAAAAACTTTTTAATTCCAATGGCACTCTTTTATCGTACTTTGGGAGATACTGAAGCTAAAATTATTAGCAGTATGGGACAAATTGAAAAATTCCAGCAAATGGCTATTTTCTTACGTTATGCTGGTGCTGATACAGGCATTGCTGTGCCGGCTGCAATAAACGACACGTATAAAAATGCTGAGCTGGAGGCTACACGGGCAGCCGAAGCAGGTGACTTTAAGCAAGCTTATGAGATCCGTCAGGATATTTACCTGAAAGCTATGGACGAGCTTAAAAACAGTTACCAGAAAAGAATTCAGCATGTGGTAGAAGTATTTAATGATACTAGCTTGTATCCACAGTTTACGGAGAATCAAATTCCTGTTGATGTTTCAAGCACATATATGTCTAATAATTATTTATTCAAACCAACTCCAGAGTTTCTTGCCGGTACGCAAGTTACCCTGCAAAAAGGTACTTATGGTTTAGACGGGGATCAGGAGCTTCAGTATAGTCTGGCAGAGGCAGAGAATTTGCTTAAGAATGGACATTTATATTGGGATAGGGAGTATTTTCGTACTGTTTCTATAAAGACAAATGCAGGTACAATAACACATAGAGATCCGGAAACTGGCCGACCAATTGAGTTAGTATATGCTGAGATTACTGATGGTTTGTGGATGATGCAAAACTTGAAATATGTTTGTAAAACAAATGGCGATGGTGTATATCCATTAACCCTCCTTAGAGCGAATAATAAAAACTCGCTTAAATGTGTTCCAAATTTTGATGGTGGCCAAGGTAAAGGTGCCCAAGCAGGACAATATGAGCTGTCAAATGGTGATAAAACAACAATTACCGATAGTTACTATGGTGATGGAAAGAGTCACGTGATGATTGAAATAGATGGGTCTAAGAGTATGCCCGAATATACGAAGAATAAGATTGCTGAGAATATTTGTGCCGGAGTCAGTGGGGCGTTGAGTTGCAGTTACCGTAGCAACTCTTATGGGTACCATCGAGAATGGTTAAATACTAGCAACGGAACTACTCATATTGAATATCCAATGGGTGATAAGGGGCTCACAATTGATTATTCGAATGGTCATGATTTATCAAGTGTTCCGCTGGAGTATGCTCCTGGTGAATTGTTCTTCAGGCAGGGTGATTGGGGTAAGACATGGGATGGTAAGCAAGTTTTTTATAATTACTTGGGTAAAAACCCTCGTGATATGTATTGGAAGCCTGGTTTCTACTCTGGCTTAACTGCAATGCCTGTTGATGATGCCTGGACTCCAAAAGCACCTGAGTGGCACGGTACTTGCAAAGGGGCCATAAATGTATATGGCTCTGGAAAAGGTCGGCAACTGGTGATGGCAAAGTGGGGTAATAATCCGGGAGATGGACAAAATAATGTAGAAGATTGGATGAATATTGTTGATCATCAAACTCTGGTGACCAGCGGAGCTGGGTTACACGAGTTTATTCATGGCGATAGCTGTAATTTTGCATATAATCCTGATTTACCATATTAAATTATAACTAAACCTTTGGCTGGATAAAATTGGTTAATAATATTGGAGGGGGGTATTTAGGTCTGCTCTTCATTTAATAGACGGGTTTTATAAAAGAGTCTTTTGGTTTCTGTGATGGCGTTGATATTTTATCGATGTCATCACACTTAAATTTCTTCCTCAATGGCTGTGGCAATTTGCTTGGCCATTTTTTTTTTGATCTTTATCCAGTCATGGCTTACCTTGGTTGTCCAGGTTGGAACACTATCCATAAATAGGATTAGCTCATTAGAGTAGCTTTATGAATTCTTCATGCTTGGGCGATTTGCCTTTGAATCCAGTCTTCTGAATCAAGTAATACAGCTTTGATCCAATCGGCAACATGTTTGTCGCGTTCAGATTTATGCTGTACTTCAAGAGCAATTTTTTGGACTTCAGTTAGTCTGGCTTATTTTTATAGGGTTTTTTTACCAGAGTTTATTAACTTATGTTGAAAAAATCATGGGGTTTAATTCGTTGGGATGTATGTTGCTAATTTTGATAAAACTCTTTGTTGGGGATGTATCTGTTTCTCAGAAGTTAGTAATAGTAAAGAGTGTAAATAACACAAAATTTGATTGTGATGATAAAATCATGGTTTGAATAATAAATTACAAATCATAGAGGTTGTTTTGGCATCAAAAACGATTAATAAGGAAGTGGTATGTAAAGCCGCTTTAGAGTTAATAAAAGAAGATGGGATTGAGCAATTGACTTTGCGCAATGTTGCTAAAAAAATTAATTTACAGGCGCCGTCACTTTATACCTATATGAAAAATAAAGAAGATCTTTTGGCGATGGTTCAGGCTTATGCTTTTAAAGAGTATCAGTTATATCTTGCTTTTAATCCACCAGCTGTTACATGGCAGGAGTATGTTGCCAGTATTGCCAGAAATATGCGAAAGTCTTTTCTGGAAAATTCCTGGATGTACGCGCTTTTTGCTACGTATATTTCTAATTCTGAAGAGTCACATCAGATATTTGAGGAATATATTCAAAAAATGGAAGCAGAAGGATTTTCTTTTAAAAGTGCAGCTTATATTGCCCGATTGATACGAGTTTATGTAAGTGGGCATGTTATGTTGCAAGTTAATGAAAGTGTGGATAAATCTGACTATCCGCATCTTAATGATGTAGAGGTGAACTATCCTAAAACCTATAAATTTTATGTTGGTATGGGGGGGTATTCCCATGATGAAAGTTTTGAATTTGGATTACGTGCCTTGGTTATGGGGTGTGCAACTTTTTTAGAACCGGTAAAGTGATAGTATTTGTCCTGAATTATTAATTTTTTCAATGTAGAAAAGCCACCTGGTAGATTCCAGGTGGCTTTTTAATTTGGTTTTCTAGCTAACTTCATTCTTGTCGATACTGTTCTGGTAAAAAGTTCTACTGTGTGATATTTGCATACAATTCTAACTATGATAGTAAAAATTTCTTATGTTCAAGTGATTTTTATTTAATATTTATTTTATATATTATATTGTTTTAATTGATAAATTGATGGGAAAATGTTAAGTGATGGTATTGAGTTTTATAATTGTTTTGTTAAATATATTCTAATTATGTTAGAATAGTGTGCGGAATAATTGTGATTGTTTTAATAATCTTGAAATAATTCCGTGAGTTTATTGATCAAATAATTTCTATTTATGTTAGAGAAGTTATTGGTTGTTATTTATGGAGAAATATATGAGGATGAAACAAGATAAAAAAATAAAGATGGTATTACTGGCAATTAGTAGTGCTGCTTTTGTAGGGTGTAACGGTACAACAACAGGAGGGCAAAACCTGACTGGAGCGCCATTGGTAGCTCAATTAAGCAAAAGTCTGTTTGCTACAAACGGTTGTTTGACTGGTAAAGTTAATTTTGCTACAAGTGATCTGTGGTATGTAAATGGTAATATGGAAATTACTAATACATGTGATACTGCTGTTGATTTGGCAAAGCAGACAATCAGTTTTACAGCTCAGGATCAGGCGGGTAGCGGAGTCCGTCTGGATAGGCTGGATGCCTGGTGGGTTTCTGAAAACCAGACTGATTATAAAATAACTTTTGTGAATGGTAATGCCAATCAGGAAACCGGTACATTTAGTCCTGGGGATAGTAATAGTGGTACTGGTAGTACATTGATTAAGTCTGGTCAGACAATAAAATTTGAAGGTGGGTTCAATCTTAAGGGAGTCAGGTTTAACAATAGTTTGGCACAGTCAAGTCTATCAATTAATGGAGAAGCTCCAGTACCGGCACCTACGCCAGCTCCGACACCTACACCGGCTCCAAGCCCAGTTCCAACGCCAACACCAACCCCTGGTCTATGTGATGGTATAGAAACCTGGAACAACACTAAAGTTTATAATCCGGCAGGTATAAAGGTACAATACAATGGGATTGAATATGTAAACAATTGGTGGTCACAAGGACAAGATCCTTCCAGAAAAGAAAATAGTGGTCCTGCAGATGCTTATAAGGTATGGACAATTTTAGGTAGTTGTAGTAGCACACCAACACCAACTCCTACACCAGCACCAGCTCCGGTTGGTAGTTTAAATGTGGTGGTTGATACTGCTAATGCTGGTTGTAGTGGCTCTAGTTGTGGTACAGTTACTATAAATGTAGTTAATTCCTCTGGTAATACAGTACAAACCTTTCAGGTGCCTGCTGCTTCATTGGGCGGAAAATATACTCAACCCATTACCGGGCTAACTGCTGGTAGCTATACTGTATCTGGTTCTGTAATTGGTAGTACAACAATTGAATATAATCCTGCGGCAACCGTAAGTATTGCTGGTAATAATACTACATCTGTAACTATTAAATATAATAAACAAAATCCTGTCGTATTAACTGGTAAGGCTACTATCAACCTTGGGAATTATATTTCTGCCTATACAGATTCCTTAAACGTACAGGTAATAAATACTAAAGCAGGTAATGAAGTGGTGGCTAGTGGCCAGCTTAAGCAGGGTGGGGCATTTACAACTCCAAATTTACCGGTAAGTGATGAATCACATGTTTATCAGGTTAAATTAGCAACTGGAGTTGCAGATCCCAAAGCTGGTGATTATTATATAGAAAGTGGTGAGCCGGTAATAAAAATCAGTAAAGATGTTACAACTCCATTTAATCTGCCACTGACTAAATCATTACTTGCAACAAAAGCCGTTACGCTGGCAATCAGTGGATTATCAGGTAATGATGCAGCTGGAGTTGCTTTTGGTGATGGTGGAAATAAATATAGTTATGTTGGTTATCCAAACCAGACTAATGGTAATGTTTCATACTGGGTAGAGAGCGGTTTAAATCTTGGTGTATCAATAGCAGCGGCAGGGACTAACTACAAAGTTAATCCAATAATTGTTACTCAGGTTATTTCTGCTGATACTACGTTAAATGCCAGATTTGAATCAAATTCATTTCCTGTTGGAGCATTGCCAATCGTAAATAAAACCAGTTTTTATTTACATTTGAAGAATGATTCACCAAACAGCACATGTCCAAAAATAGTTGCCCCAGGCCAAAGTACATATGCAATGGCACCTGGTGGTAGTGGGTCATGGTCAAACGCATGTTATTACCTTGTATGTACTACAAAAGATTTTAATAATGACCGGGGATGTCTGGAAAAGGCTACAGATGGAAGTTTAGCTGAGGGTGGTTATTTGGCATGGATGAATTTAAATCCGGATCCTAAATATACGGCTGCATCACGGTGTCAGATACCTGGTTATGACAATGGAACCAATACCTTTAGTTGTAATATAGATGCCAATGGTAATTTCAGCTTTGATTTTAGGGCTAAAGATCAGAATTATTCTGCTGGGAGTAAAAAAGGGCAGAGCGTTGCTTTTGACAAAGTAATTCCTGCTGGTTATACAACGGCACCAGGTTTAAAGTATCGTGGAGTTAACATATCTGGTTATGAATATGATGGTACTCTTGGTGATGCAATGTACCAGCGTCCTAGTCGGGTAGAATTTAAATATTTTGCCGAGCAGGGTATGAATACAGTGCGTCTTCCAATTCGTTGGGAATATGTTGTAGCTGATAATACTGCGGGCTACGATAATATGATTACACATACAAAAATGGTGGGTGACGTTCATTTAAATAGCATGTATGTTGCGGGCCTGAAAGATACAATTACAGATTTGTTATCACATGGTGCTAATGTTATTGTAGATATGCATAGTTATTTGCGAGATTGTCCGACAGGAGCTAATGGTACTGTGGATCGTGGGCAGCGCAATGAACCAACTGATCCGCCTAGTAGTAGTCAATGTAAAATTGTTACAGCTAGTGAAGCCTCTTATGTATGGGGATTGTTGGCTAATGAGCTTAAGCCGATTGCCCAGCAATATAATATTAATGGTACGACGCAATTAATATTTGGTTTACAGAATGAACCATTTTCTGATGCCGCTAATGGTGCACCGTTAAAAACTCAGGATGTATTTAATATTGAAGTTGCTGCTTATAAAGCAATACGCGCTACAGGATTGAATAATCTTATAGTTTTTAGTGGGAATTATTGGGACCCGTTGCATGGTTTGGTAGATTTTGTGCCGAATGATGGAGCGGCTGATCCTGTTGATGTACGTGAAGGTAATTCTAATGGGAAAATCTTTACTAAAGCTAATCTGGAAGCTGCTGGTATTAATATGAGTGGCATAGCTTATGAAGCTCACCAATATTTTGATTCCGATTATAGTGGTCGTAGCGAAACATGTGTAAATTATGCCAGTTATGATGACTTTGTGAAGAAGCTTGACTTAACTGCAATTCCTAAATGGATGAACGATAATCATATGCGTGTAATGGTGAGTGAGTTTGGGGCAGCTGACAATGCTACTTGTAAAACTGACTTGGGTTATATGATGCAGTTTATGGAGAAATATGCCCTTGGACAGGCAGGTCAGGAAAATGGTGGTTTTTATGGCTGGCAACTGTGGAGATCTAATCGTCATAACACGCAAACTGGTTATGGTGCATTTAGTTATCTGGATCAGGCTAATTATAATGTATATGGCGGGGCTGGTACAAAAACGACATCAGAAGCTGGAACTGGTATAAATCAGGGTGCAGCTAATGGTTTAATGGGAACATTGTATTTTTATCACTTAACTCATAATTAATGCAAATATTGTAATAAATGCACCGCATATCATTGATATTGGAATATCAGTTAATTTGCGGTGCTATTTTTTTAGATTTTTATGAGTGGCGGAATGAAATTAAAGAATAAATTGGGCTTTTCACTGATAGCTTTAACAATGCTATCCAGTTGTGTTGGAGGTACTTGTTGTGGTTGTGGCTCTACACCTGTGCCAACCCCAACTCCTAGTCCTACGCCTACTCCTGGTCCGACCCCAGTTCCTTCATCTGCTGCTTTTTTAGCAGAAATTAAAGAAGGGGTGCCAGGTGGACAGTTTAATGGTGGCTGGGATAATTTGACAATTGAGAGTGCAGCATTAGGAAGTATTACATACATTGTTAGAAATAATGGCAATGCAACAGCTTTGGGTTTGTCTGTAATTGATGGAATTCTTCCTGATGGATGGGCATATGGTATGGGAACGTGTCCTATTTTTCCTTTTACTATTAATCTTGCTTCAGGAAGTAGTTGTGCCGTAGTAATTGATACAAATAATGCAGGAGGTATGCAGAATATTCCCGAGAGTTTATTTTATCTTGCTGTTTTTTATAAAGACCAGTCAAATTTGGATGGTTTGGTACAAACCATTTCAATAACTACTCCAGCATATATAATAAGGCGGCCACTTCCTAAGAGATACATTTTTATTTCTTCTGCGGTTGTTCCCGGTAATATAGGTATTACCAAAGCAAATGAAGCTTGCCAGGCTGATGCGCTTAGGTTTGCAAAACATGCTGGTATTTACCGTGCACTGTTACAAGGAAATGCTGTGGCTGTTTCCGGTCGCGAATATTATGATGATTATTCAGGGGCCTTGGCTGTGGTAGCTAATGGTACTTATATTGAGTCAGATTTTAAGGCGCCGGTAAGTAATGTGGAGACAGGTAATATAATTAAACAGTATTTCTGGTCAGGAGGTGTAACCAAGTTACTTGATTATAACTATGCCTGCCCACTTGTTGAAGAAGGTAAACTGATAGTGCCATGGGGGTCAGATAGTACTCCTCTTTCTGGTGTAATCATTGGTGCATTTAATGATGGAACAGACAATAATTTAAATTATAGTAAAGATATATCAGGTTCCGTAGGGTGGAATAATGCAGGGGATCCGTCAAGTTATAGCTGTAATATTAATTTGCAATTGTTGTGTATTGAATCAGATTAATTGAATAGGAACTCTACTAAAGTGGACTTTTTTTTAAAATCAGATATAAGTATAATCATACCATAAACAAATAAAGGGGATAAATTATTATGTATCAAAAATTTTCAAAATTATTCGTAGTTTTATTTGCAGGAGCTGGGTTAGTGGCCTGTAATAATGGTAGTGGTTCGGCTAGTGGAGGGGGCTTGCAGACGGGCCGCTTGAATACAAAACAAGTTGCTGCTAATTGCAATAATATTTCCTGTGAACCTGGTGTCTATTTGATTGAAAGTGCAGGAGAGTTATTTCAGTTAAGTGAGAAATTGATTAAACAAGATCAGCAAAGTGATCAATGGTCAAACAACCATTATGCAGTATTGGTTAAGCCTGGTACATATAATGTAACAGGTTCTGATGGTGCTCCATATGCGTTTAATCTTGGTTACTATACCCAGATTTTAGGGGTTGGTAAATCAATGAATGATACTACCTTGATTCCTGGAGTTCAGGCTTATAACTTGGGAGGCAATCTAAAAGGAGCACCAAGTTGTCCTCCGGGGAATAATAATCCGTTATGTACAACTGTTGGTGGCTTAAATAATTTCTGGCGGGGAATTGAAAATTTTTCAATGGATTATTCAAATCTTGGGCATGCTTTAATTTATGCAGTATCGCAAGCAGCACCAATAAGAAGTATTCATTTTCATGGCGGTAGCCAGCCATTATTGTTATGTGATTATAATACTCCGGGCTGGGCATGCGGTTTTACCAGTGGTGGGGTAATGGCAAATTCAGTAGTGGATGGCGATTTTACTCCTGGTTCACAGCAGCAATGGTTAACGATGAATTCTAATATAGGGGGCAAAGCAGGTAATGCAATCTGGAATAGTATCTCGGTTGGTACACAGTTTAGCCAGCCTCCAGTAGCTGGTTCCGATCAGGCGTATCGTATGCCAGCGGATAATCAATGGTCAAATTTTCCAGTTTCAAATATAAATACTATTTCCCTATACCGTGGTAAGCCGTATTTAAGCTGTGATGGAGATTGTAATGATTCAGCCGATAATATAAAATGGAAAGTATTAGTACCTGGCCTTCGTCAAAATTTTACTGGAACTGATACTGGTACTCCTGCTGAACTTGATGTTAGTAGTCAGTTTTTTATTATTTCTCCTGAATTGGGTACTACTAGTACAACTAATGTCACGACTCTTGATAAGGTCGCCATTAAGCAGATTAATGATGCTTTGGCCAATGGCAAGAATCTGATTATTACGCCTGGAGTATACGATTTCGATGGCGGTTCAATTAATATTACCAAAAATGATACTATTGTGTTAGGACTAGGGCTTCCTTCTCTAGTTTGTACTTCTGGTGATAGTTGTATTAACGTTTCAGCAG
>Ga0206101_1000329_pt1 | contig 10522 bp, 11 predicted proteins | sample 1B0metagenome_FD_148613 | JGI IMG/M metagenome (GOLD analysis project Ga0206101, IMG submission 148613) | Enriched microbial communities from leaf-cutter ant dump, University of Wisconsin, Madison, United States - 1B0 | ecosystem: Environmental > Terrestrial > Nest > Insects nest > Nest dump... | reverse complement strand
ATCTGTCATCATATGTACGGCATCAGACTGAAGGGCAATAGATTTTATAAGATATCCACCAATACCTTCAACCAGAGAGAATGTAAAGGTAGCAATAAGGCACCAGAATAAAACTTTTCCATTTGTTTCCCGAATCATCTCTGCATGATTATGACTGTGTTCATGCGCATCATGGCTATGATCATGATTATGATGATTATGCTCTATATTATTATGGGTAGCATCACTATGTACTTCATGTCCATGCTCATCATGAGCTAAAAATTTACTATGCTTGGCCGTCACATTAATACCTCAAAATTATCCTTCTTTAGCATGATTAATTGTATATTTTGGAATCTCAATTATCAAATCCTCTTCACCCACTTTTACCTGACAGGAAAGCCGCGACACGGAAGTAAGCCCCCAAGCCCTGTCCAGCAAATCTTCTTCAATCTCATTTGATTCATTTAATGAGTCAAAACCGGCTCTTACAATGACGTGGCAAGTTGTACAGGCGCAAGCCATATCACAGGCATGTTCAATATCTACTCCATTTGCAAGTAATGCTTTACAGAGATTATCATCCTTATTTAAACTAAATTCAGTACCCGTTGGGCACACTTCTTCATGTGGTAACACCTTAATTTTAGGCATTTGATCAGCTTTCCATCAATAATATTCACAGGCCCAATTATATCACAAACATAGTTTACTAATTTACTCAACTAATTCCCCTGAATAAAAATCCACTTTAATAATGATCATGGTTTATGCGATAATAGACTTATTATAATCAACCACGCTAAAAAATTATTAATATGAATAAAAAAGATCTGCTCAACTACTGTCAATTAGCATTCATAAACGGTGTCAGTGATGCCATTTCCGTAATTATGCTACATAAGGTTTTCGTAGTATTAATGACCGGTAATATTATTTATTCAATGACAGCCCTTGCTACGGGATTTCATTTTAGTGATCTGGTAAGAATAAGCTTGATATTTAATTTTATTATCTCAGGGATTATTGTTCACACTATAATTGTTAAAAAATCAGTCCATTTTCGCATTATTCTTACGCTTGTTTTTGTCGTCCTTTATCTATCTTCAGGAGTGACAGCTTTACATGACAATCTGCTCGGAGAAGATAGCATCTGGTTTTTAATTATTGCAAATATTGCAACAACCATGAGTGTAATAACAAATAATATTTTCTACCGGATTAACTCTACCAAGTTTAACCTGGTGGCTTATACAATGAATCTGTTAAATCTTGCGCATATGATAGGTGAAAAACGGTTTACTGATGCAAAACTGTTATCCATAACCATAATAAGCTTTGCCATAGGCCTACTAATAGCTTCATTTTTAACAATCTATTGGCATTTTTATACAATTTTAATTACTATTCCTGTTCTGGCACATCTATTTATTACCAATTATGACCAAATTAATAAAAAAATAGATTGACAAAATCTAATCTGATAAGATACAATTTATCACAAGCAACTAATTATTGCTGAAAAATTATATCTAATTTAACAAAAGGAAGTAAAATGATACATCATTATGATTATCAATCAATCCAGCCGAATGAAATTCTCTCTAAAGAAAGTTTCATGTCTATTTCTGCTTCTTCTTTGTTCACTTCTTGTTGTTGCTGCTAATCCCCTCATTTTTATTTTTCAAATTTAATTCATAATTAATTTACTTATAACATACATAATTCTTGGCATCTGATTGCCTGAATCAATTAGACTTTATTGATATTCCTGTTTATCAATCATTATAATATCAGTATTACTAAATATACTTGCTTCAAATCAGATCTCAAGAATTAGCTGGTGTATATGACATTTATTAATTGTTATACACTGGCTTCATTTTGAGGTTTAATCATGCATCAGCATAAATCACTATCATTTATCTTAAATCCTATTTTTAACTGGTTTAGTATTCAAAAATCAACAATCCATGGAATGGGATTATTTAGCCGCCGGGAAATACCACAAGGTGCATTTCTTGGGGTTGCAATGATAAAGAAAATAGCAGCGAATAATCACCATGAACATCTAATTGAAGGCTATGGTGCCAGCAGTGATGATGAATGGTTGCGTGTTATTGGCGCACGCTTTATTAATCATACCAATAAACCAAATATTCGTCTGGAATATTATGGTACACAAGTAGTTGCATATGCCCTACGCAAAATAACTATCGGTGAAGAAATTACTGCCAATTATATTGATATTTATCAACAAATTAACTTACCAATTCCTGAATTCTGCCTGGCATCAGCATAATAGGTTGTTATAAATTTTTGAAATATATTTTTATGAAAAGAGTAATTTAATGAATATAGAATCACTTTTAATCCACGGCGGAATCGATGGTGACGAACATACTGGTGCAGTTAGTGTACCACTTTATTTAACTTCTACCTATAAACAGGATGGCATTGGACAACATCGGGGTTATGAATACTCACGAACAGGAAATCCGACTCGTGAAGCCGTTGAAAAGCTAATTGCCGAACTGGAAAATGGATACAAAGGCTTTGCATTTGCATCAGGAATGGCAGCAACCACTGCGGTAATGATGCTATTTAAAGCAGGAGATAAAATACTGCTTTCGGCAAATGTTTATGGCGGAACTTTTCGGGTACTAGATAAGATCTTTAAAAACTTCAATATTGAATACGAGCTTGTAGATACAACAAATCCGGAGCAAGTCAAATTAAAGATTGACTCACAAACTAAAGCAATCTTTATTGAAACTCCAACTAACCCATTAATGAATGTAACGGATATAGCAGCAATAAGTAATCTATCCCAAAAACATAATTTACTAACTATTGTCGATAATACTTTTATGACTCCTTACCTACAGCAACCAATCAAATTTGGTGCAGACATCATTCTGCATAGTGCAACCAAATACCTGGGTGGACATAGCGACTTAATTGCCGGGCTGGCAGTCGTTAATAATGATAGCCTTGCTGAAAAATTGCATTTTATCCAAAATGCTACAGGTGGAGTATTATCACCTTTTGATTCATGGCTATTAATTCGAGGGATAAAAACTCTGGCCGTACGGATGGATCGACATATTGCCAATACCAGCCAGATCAGACAATTTTTACAGAATCATCCAGCTATAACCAAAGTTTACTACCCGGGAATAAATAACCCTGCTGAAGATATCGTTCATAAACGGCAAGCTATTGCAGGTGGCGCAATGATTTCTTTTGTACTTTCTAATGATTATGATGTAAATCAGTTTCTTACTTCATTAAAGACAATCACATTAGCTGAAAGTCTTGGGGGTATTGAATCACTGATTTCACACCCTACAAGTATGACTCATGCCGCAATACCGGTCAATATCCGGCAGCAGCTGGGGATAACAGATAACCTGATCCGCTTATCTGTGGGAATCGAAAATCATGAAGATTTGATTAATGATTTAAATCAGGCATTAATAAAAAGTTTAAAGGCAACTGCATGATGGGCTACCTTAATGATATTCGCGAGTTAATTGGTAATACCCCATTACTTAAAATAAATAATTTTGGGATAAGAAATGAAATCAGCCTGTTTGCCAAACTGGAATATTTTAACCCTGGCGGAAGTGTTAAGGATCGTATTGGTCTTTCCATGATTGCCAAGGCCGAACAGGATGGCTTATTAACTCCCGGTTCCACAATTATTGAAGCAACTGCCGGCAATACAGGATTAGGTGTGGCCATAGCAGCATTGAACAAAGGATACCGGGTAATTTTCACTGTTCCAGAAAAATTTTCACAGGAAAAACAAATCCTGATGCAGGCACTGGGTGCAGAAATTATTGGTACTCCACGCGAAGAAGGTATGCTTGGCGCAAGCCGCAAGGCACAGGAACTATTAGATAACATACCAGGATCAGTCTCCCTCAAGCAGTTTGAAAATGAAGCAAATCCGGAAGTACATTACCAGACAACAGGTCCCGAGATTTATCACGCACTAAATGGACAGATTGATTATCTGGTAGCAGGTGCCGGTAGCGGAGGAACCTTTACCGGTGTTGCAAAATATCTGAAAGAGCAAAACCCCAAGCTCAAAACAATCCTTGCCGACCCCGTTGGTTCAACAATGGGTGGAGGTGAGGCAGGTTGCTACAATATGGAAGGAATTGGCAATGATTTCATCCCACAAACAATGGATATCAACATTGTTGATGAAGTATACAAAGTTAATGACGATGAAGCATTTACAACCGCCAGATTATTAGCACAGAAAGAAGGAGTAATAGCCGGCTCATCCTCTGGTGCCGCAATGGCTGCTGCACTAAAATTGATTAGACAGTTAGACTCAGGAAATGTAGTTACTATCTTTCCTGACCGGGGGGATCGTTATTTCAGTAAAAACCTTTATATTAATTAGCTTCCATAGCTACTGCAATGCACAATATTTTAAGATTTAAAGAGTTTAATTATGATATAATCAAAAATTAATTTTCAATCTTGTAATGGGTGTCAGAATTATACTTATAAAACAAGCTTATAGTTATAATTTTTGATAATATTAGTCATAGCTTAGAAGCTCTGATTAGATAATAAATCTAAGGAGGATATATGCCATCATTTGATGTAGTTTCAGAAGTCAATAAAGTAGAACTCAATAATGCAATTGATCAATCAAATAAAGAAATAGGCAATCGGTTTGATTTCAAAGGCAGTGACGCTAAAATTGAAATTAAAGAACTTGAAGTTACCTTATATGCTGATAATGATTTCCAGCTTGATCAGGTGCGGGACATTCTTATTGGGAAGCTAACAAAGCGGGGAGTTGATACCCGTTCACTAGCGGAAGGTAAACAGGAAAAAGTAAGTGGAAACAAGCTAAAGGAAATCATAAAAGTAAAAAATGGAATTGAACAGGAACAGGCAAAGAAAATCACCAAGTTAATTAAAGATAGTAAAATCAAAGTACAAGGATCAATTCAGGGAGAAGCAGTGCGTGTAAGTGGGGCTAAACGTGATGATCTTCAGGCAACTATTCAGTTATTACAAAAAGATATAACTGACTTACCTTTACAATTTATTAATTTTCGCGACTAGTCATGATCAAGATTGAAAATTTAACTAAAAGCTATAAAACCAAAGGTAAAATTATCAAAGTTATTGATAATATCAACCTGGACGTAAAAAAAGGTGAGGTCTACGGTATTATCGGCCGTTCCGGAGCAGGTAAATCAACCTTGCTTAAATGCCTTAACCTTCTTGAAAAGCCTGATACTGGAAGCGTAATTGTTGATGGAGTTGACCTAACCAAAATCAGCAAACGGGAATTACGCCTTGAACGGCAACAAATTGGAGTTATTTTTCAGCATTTTAATCTGCTTAATTCCAAGACAATTTTTGAAAATGTAGCATTACCCCTAAGATTGCAAGGAAACCACAATCGTAATGAAATAACAATTGCTGTTGATGAAATGCTCAAACTGGTAGGTCTTACCGAATTTGCCCATAAATATCCTTCAAGCTTATCTGGGGGACAAAAGCAGCGTGTGGGAATAGCCAGAGCCTTAATTACTAAGCCAAAGCTATTACTAAGCGATGAAGCAACTTCTGCCCTTGATCCGCAAACAACGGCAAGCATTCTAGACCTGCTTCTCGAAATCAATGAGACCCTTGGCATAACAATAGTGTTAATTACTCATGAAATTGAAGTTGTACGCAAGATTTGCGATAAGGTAGCAGTTATTGATGGAGGGGAAATCATTGAAGAAGGTAAAGCCTTTGATGTTTTAATGCACCCGAAACAGCCACTAACCAGAAAACTGATAATTGAAGAGAGTTCAGATAAATATCTGGAACAGGTACGCCATTTCTATAAATTTGAAAAGAATTCAGGGAAGCATATTTTATTATTGTCGTTTGTTGGTGAAACTACCTATCAACCAATTCTGAATACTATTGCGCGCCAAACTGATATGAACTTCAGTATTTTGCGGGGGGAACTTGATCGAATCAAGAAAATGCCTTTCGGTCAGTTACTAATTGAATTTAATGGTGATCATAACAGCCTTGGTAAAGCCTGTGAAATCATGCAAAACATGGGCGTACATTACGAAATAGTGCATTAATCTAAACCATTTCTGGAAAATTTAACATGTCTTTAGCTATAATTAGCGATGCTCTTAATACTCTTGACTGGAGCGAAATAAATCAGGCAACCCTGGATACATTATTCATGTTGGGGTTTGCCGTATTTTTTAGTACTATAATTGGTATCCCGGTAGGGTTATTACTTTTTCTTACCAATAAAGATGGCGTATTACAAAATAAAGCTGTTTATAGCAGTCTCTCTTTTATTGTAAATGTCTTACGCTCAATACCATTCATTATTTTATTAATCGTAATGATTCCTACAACAACTTTTCTCGTTGGAACATCTCTGGGTGCTAAAGGCACAATTCCACCACTTGTAGTAGGAGCCTTTCCTTTTTTTGCAAGGCTGGTAGAAAATGCATTAAAAGAGATTGATAAAGGTATCTTTCATATGGCTGAATCATGTGGTGCCAGTACCTGGCAGATTATCTGGCATATTTTACTACCGGAAATTATGCCAAATCTGGTTGCCAGTATTACCGTAACAGCTATTGCTCTAGTATCATATACGGCAATGGCTGGAGCAGTTGGTGGCGGGGGACTTGGTGATCTGGCGATCCGTTATGGGTATCAGCGTTTTCAAACGGATGTAATGCTGGTAACTGTTGTATTAATGGTGATAATGGTTCAGGTAATTCAGTTCCTGGGTGATTTTCTGGTAAAAGTAATTCGCAAAAAATAATTTATATGGGGAAATGTACTATGCGCAAAATTTTATTCACTTTATCTTTACTTTCTGTTTTTGGCACAAGTTTTGCTACCGAAACAATTACAATTGGGGCATCTCCAGTACCACATGCCGAAATGCTAAAATTTGTTAAGCCAACTCTGGCTAAAGAAGGATATGATCTGAAAATTACTGAATTCTCAGATTATATTACACCAAACCTGGCTGTCATCCAGAAACAATTGGACGCTAATTTTTTTCAGCATCAACCCTATCTTGATCAATATAACAAAGATCATGGGACTAATCTTGTTTCTCTTGTAAAAGTTCATCTGGAACCAATGGGAGTTTATGCAGATAAATCAGCCGAAGCAAAATTCGTTAGCTCAAAAAAAGCAGCTGATATTACAAAAGGTGCAAAAATTGGCGTACCTAATGATCCAACTAATGAAGGTCGTGCATTAAATATTCTGCAAGCTAATGGAGTTTTAAAAATAAAAGCTGGTATTGCCTACCCTACCAAAAAAGATATAGCTGCAAATCCGTATAATATACAGATTATTGAATTGGATCCGGCAATGCTGCCACGCTCATTAAATGCGCATCAAATTAACCTGGCAGTGATCAACTCAAATATTGCCTTACAGGCAGGATTAAAACCAACTAGGGATGCCGTAATTCTTGAAAGTAAGGATAGCCCCTTTGCTAATTTGATTGCTGTACGGCCAGATGAATTAAATCAGCCTAAAATGAAGGCTCTGGCAAAAGCAATGACCTCACCGGAAATGAAGAAATTTATTGAGCAAAAATATAACGGTGCAGTAATCCCGGCTTTCTGATTATGATTAGCATCTTACATGGTAAACTCATCGAAATTACACCACCACAAATTACTATTATCTGTGGTGGTGTAGGCTATGAAGTCGATTTACCAATTTCCCATCTGGCACAATTACCATCAGTTGGCCATGAAATTCAGCTATATTGTCATCTTGTTATCCGCGAGGATGCGCATTTATTATTTGGTTTTAACCAAAAAAGCGAGCGTGACTGCTTTCGCCAGTTAATCAAGATATCTGGTATAGGCCCAAGAATTGCCCTGGCGCTATTATCAACCATGAATAGCCCGCAACTGCAACAGGCAATTGAAGAAGCAGATTTAAATACCCTATGCCTAACCCCTGGTATTGGTAAAAAAATGGGTGAACGGATGCTACTTGAATTAAAAGGAAAATTAAGTAGTAATATTGAATTTGCACCAAATTCCGGTTTATTTATCAGTTCCAAAGTTAGTGATAGCAATATCCGGAAAGATATTGCCAATGCCCTTGAAAGTCTTGGATATAATAACAAGGAAATCGCACAGGTAATAAAACAGCTCCCGGAATTAAATGATTTAAGTCAGGGAATAAAAGAAGCTCTTAAACTGCTTGGCAAACAATAATTATGTACTACGTTTTTGATACAATAATTGATTGTGATTGTCGTAAATCACTAAATATTGTCAAGCAATATAATCTTATAATCTGCCCAAACGAAACTCATTGCGATTTGCCCCTAGATCAGAAATTAAATCTTTATTCATAATTAAATATTATGGAAACAATAACATGTAAAGCTACACTCACAAAATGTGATGAATGCAGAGCACAACTTCCTGCCTATTTACGTTATAATCATGAGTTGGAAGTCCTCGTAGTTAAATGGATATAACGGCCCCCTCCTAAGGGGCAGTTACAGGTTCGATTCCTGTCGGGGGCACCACTACAAGTTACATCAATCACAAATATGCATATTTATGTGAACTTTTACAACTACTACAAAATTTAATCATACAAATAGCTTTAACCTCCCTCAAAAAAAGCAACACCTATCATTGCAAAAAAATCTCTTTAATCATCATAAACTTAATTGACGGACAAAATCCAAACCAGTATAATAGTAAATGGAATAACTATAGATGAGACAACGCAATGTATGATGATATTTTCATGTTTGTCAAACTGGTTCAGATTGGTTCTTTTAGTGCCCTATCGCGAAAACTGGAAACAACACAAGCGACAATTAGCCGCAGAATACAAAACCTGGAAACAGAATTAGGTGTTGCTCTATTTCATCGTAATACCAGAAAACTTGAAATAACGGATATTGGCAAGCAGATATATGAAAAATTTAAAGAACAGGAATCACATCTGGGTTCACTGCTGGAAAATATTATCAATTCAACGCAAGGAATAGCAGGAACGCTCCGTGTCGCATTACCAATAGCAATTTCCCGTACTATCATTACCCCACACCTGGCAAAGTTTTTGGCAGCGTATCCCAAAGTAAACCTTGTAAGCGCCTTCATTACCGGCCAGATTGAACTAGTGAAAGAGGGTTTTGATATTGCCGTCAGCATAGTTTTACCCAAAGCCCAAAATAATATAGTAAAGCTACTGCATAGATTCAGGATTCATCTATATGTAAGTAATAAGTATATCAATAAATATGGTAATATAACTTCGCTTGATGATTTGAGCAAAAATCATACTCTACGCCTGGGAATACTGGCACCTGATGGCAGCATAATTAAAGAAGTTATGGCGCATAACCGTATTACCGGAAAAGATCAATTAGTCGAACTTAACCCACGGCTATGCATTAATAATTTATTACATGCCTATGAAATCGCTCAATCCGGAGAAATAATTGTTGCCGGATGGGATTCATTACTGGAGCAACACATAAAAAGTGGTGAAATTGTTAAGATTTTGCCTGAATATTCTTTTGGTGAAATTCCATGCTACCTTATCCGTCAATCCATGGAAACAAATGCATTACAGGGAGCTTTTATTGACTTTATTGAGCGCTGCTTTGCGTATTATAAAACTGAAAGTATAGTCAGCGATGAATTAGTCCTATAAATTTATAGCTGATAAAAATTTTGAAAACTCACGCTGCTTTTCTATACTAAAACCAGGTTATTTTAACCTGGCTTGACTGGATACTCATCAGACCCAAAACATCATAAACGGCAAAGAATTAGGGGCGGTTAATTTAATTCAAATTTTAATGCCCTAAATTATTGGTATAATAATGGTTTACCCTACATTTATAATCATCAAGAGAATTAACCGATATGTATTATTTACGTGATTTTGTAACCAAGCAACCCGTATACCCTGATAATCTGGTTTTTACCGGTGAAGATACCCCGTGGGAAGTAGTAATGGATCTGGATTCCATCAAAAGCAAAATGAATCTGGATTATTTTCGTCAATCCCCCCCAAGTCTATTAAAATATCTGCCATTATTGCCAATTGAAAAACAGGCTGAATTTATTACCTTGCGTGAAGCAGCAACCCCATTATTAAAAAGTCGTAAACTGGGACGTAATCTGGGAGTTGAACTATTCCTAAAAATCGAAGGAAAAAATCCAACTGGTTCATTTAAAGATAGAGGTACTGCAGTAGAAATATCTGTTGCCAAGGAAAAAGGCGCTAAAGCCATAATTCTGGCATCTACCGGGAATATGGCAGCATCCTGTGCCTGCTATGCAGCAGCAGCAGGAATTCCCTGTTTTATCATGGTACCGGAAGGCGTCCCACCAGGAAAACTTTCACAGGTATTAGCTTTCGGTGGGCATATCGTACAAGTTAAGGGAACTTATAATGATGCTGCCGACCTTGCTTACAAAATTGCCGAAGAAATGGGCTTTTATCTGGCTGGAGATTATGCATT
>Ga0206101_1000328_pt1 | contig 10540 bp, 13 predicted proteins | sample 1B0metagenome_FD_148613 | JGI IMG/M metagenome (GOLD analysis project Ga0206101, IMG submission 148613) | Enriched microbial communities from leaf-cutter ant dump, University of Wisconsin, Madison, United States - 1B0 | ecosystem: Environmental > Terrestrial > Nest > Insects nest > Nest dump... | reverse complement strand
TGGCTTTTACAATCTGGACGATTTTTTCGGGGTCAGTTTCATTAATTTCAATATCAAACACGTCAATGTCAGCAAAAATTTTGAAAAGCAGTCCCTTTCCTTCCATCACGGGTTTGGACGCAAGCGGCCCTATATTTCCCAATCCCAATACGGCGGTTCCATTGGAAATGACCGCCACCAGATTGCCCTTTGTGGTATAACGGTATGCATCCTGCGGATTTTTTTCTATTTCCAGGCAAGGTTCCGCCACGCCGGGAGAATAGGCCAAAGCCAGATCTCTTTGGGTGTCATGCGGTTTGGTGGGAATTACTTCAATTTTCCCTTTCCTGCCGGATTCGTGGTAACGCAACGCATCAATGCGTAATTTATCGTCTTTTTCCGTTCTCATTTTTTCGCCTTTACGGAACGCAAAGATAGGTATCGTTACACGAAGTGCGAAATCCGCACCCAAGAATTTTATCAGAAATACTGAGCGGGTGAATTAATCCCTGTCTTCGATTTTTTGCGGGACAAATGCACATTCTACTTCAAAAGGAATGTGACCGTCTGTTTGTCCGGTAAAATCGGAAACTTCTCCTTTCCATTTAAGACAAAGCGTTCCTGAACTATCTTTGAAGAAACTTAGTTTATTGTTGTCCGCCTCAAAATCATCCTCCAAAAAATTGACATTGGTATAGAAGAATTCTTCTATTTCGCCTTCTTCGTCCTCAATTTCCACATAAGAATCCGGGATTTCAATGGTTTTTCCGTTCAACTCATTGACCGAAGCCACGTTTACCGGGAAATCGTCTATGGACAAAACGACCTGGGGAAAGTCATTCTGGAGCGAATCGTCTTCCACGTGGTCAAGATCTTCGGTGGAATGGATTTCAATTAACAACTGGTGTTGCTTGCCTGAATAAACAACTTTGCAAAAACATTTCTGGATGTAGTAAGTGAAAGTTTCTTCCGGATGGAAGAATTTGATTGTTTTCATTGGAGTATTAAAATCGAAACTTTCAGCGAAGATAAAAAGAGTTGGGAAATTTTCAAATCTGATTTCAGATTTTTGAAGTATTTTTTACATATCTGAATTTTCGGAAGTAATAATTTTTTGACGAAAGAGAATTTAGTGACTCCGAGAGGATTCGAACCTCCGACCAATAGTTTAGGAAACTACTGCTCTGTCCTGCTGAGCTACGGAGCCTAAAAACATAAGGCTACCCCGTGAAAGGGCAGCCTTTTTTATAATAATAATTTCGTATTTAAAATTACAGGCTTACTCTACCACAGGGTCAATGGAAACGTATGACCTGTTGTCCGCTTTTTTACGGAAAACAACTGTTCCGTCCACCAATGCAAACAAAGTATGGTCTTTACCGATCCCTACACCGTCACCTGGATGGTGTTTTGTACCTCTCTGGCGAACCAGGATATTCCCGGCTTTTGCAGTTTGTCCACCGAATATTTTCACACCCAAACGTTTGGAGTGCGACTCGCGGCCGTTTTTAGAACTACCTACTCCTTTCTTATGTGCCATTTCAGTTTATTTTTTGTTTTATTAATCTTCTTTTTTCTTTGCAGCTTTTTTAGGCTCCGCACTTCCGTCCTCTGCCTTTTTCGCTTTCTTTACTTCAGCTTTCGGGGCTTCACCCTCAACTTTCTCTTTTTTGGCGGCTTTTGCTTTCGCTGCTCCAATGGAAACGATTTCAATCTTTGTGAACTGCTGGCGGTGTCCGTTTTTCTTTTTGTAACCTTTTCTTCTTTTCTTTTTGAAAACGATCACTTTGTCGCCTTTTACGTGTTCAACGATTTTTGCTACAACGGAAACTCCGTCTATAACCGGGGCGCCAACCTGTACGGAACCGTTGTCAGTGAGCAATACGCGGCCGAAAGAAACTTCCGCGCCCGCATCGCCCTGCAAACGGTTTACATACAACTGCTGGTCTTGCTCAACTTTGTATTGAAGCCCTGCTATTTCTACAATTGCATACATTATTATATGATTTAATTAATTTTTCGGACGGCAAAGGTAAGGATTATTGTTGAATTCGCAACTTCCTGTTAGGATTTTTTCTTTTTGCCCCTCACTTATAAAATTAAAAACAGTCAATCTTTTAACTCAAAATTATGATTTCTTCATCCGTTTTCGGGTTATGATGAAAATAATCTGATAAAACGCCAAATTAACTATTTATAATCGTTATAAATTGTATAAATTTCTCAAAAAAAAGTAAATTAACCCGACTTTGGCTTTGCTTAACTTGAATAGTTCGTAAATTTACCCGCTGATTTTTTTACAAAAAATGGACACATCAATTGATTATATCCCGATTTTAATATTATTTCTTTTGGCGGCAGGATTTGTTGTAGCAACGATTGTGCTTACACATGTTTTAGGGCCGAAAAGAAGCACGGATGAGAAGCTGGATAATTTCGAAAGCGGAATCGAACAAGTAGGAAATGCCCGCAGGCCTTTTTCCATCAAATATTATTTGGTCGCGATTTTATTCGTTCTTTTTGACGTGGAAGTGATCTTCTTCTATCCGTATGCAGTGAATTTCAAGGGATTAGGCTGGGAAGGATTCGCCGCGGTAGGAACTTTTGTAGGCCTGTTTTTAATTATGTATCTTTATGTGAGGAAAAAAGGCGCTTTGGATTGGGAAAAATAAAAAGCGCTGAATGAAGTTGTTTAATTAAATTTTAAAATCATGATTCACAATAAAAGGCCGGTAACCCACAATACAAATGTGAAAATTGTGGATATGCCGGAAGGATTCCAGGGAGAAGGATTTATGGCCACCCAGCTTTCAAAAGTAGTCGGCATGGCGAGGAAAAATTCCATCTGGCCTTTACCGTTCGCCACAAGTTGCTGTGGAATTGAATTTATGGCAACTATGGGTTCTACTTATGACCTGGCCCGTTTCGGAAGCGAACGTTTGGCATTTACGCCTCGTCAATGCGATCTGCTGATGGTAATGGGGACTATCTCCAAAAAAATGGGGCCCGTTTTGAAGCAGGTATATATCCAAATGGCAGAGCCAAGATGGGTAGTAGCCGTGGGCGCCTGTGCCAGCAGCGGCGGGATTTTTGACACTTATTCCGTTTTGCAGGGAATCGACCAGGTAATCCCGGTAGATGTTTACGTTCCGGGTTGTCCGCCAAGGCCTGAAGGGATCATTGACGGAATTTTGAGAATCCAGGACCTGGTCGAAACCGAAAGCATCAGGAGGAGAAACAGCGAAGAATACCGGGAATTGTTAAAAAGCTACGGCATTTCATAAGCGAAAAATTATGTTGAACAATAAATTTGTGTTTGAGAAACTGACAGAAAAATTTGGGGAGGCAATCATCGGTTATGAAGAAAGTTTTGATTTAATCACCATTCATGCCGACAAAGAATTCAATCTCAAAATCCTTCAGTTCCTTTATGACGAGGAAACCCTGGCATTCCGGTTTATGACCGACCTGACGGCTATCCATTATCCGGATAGTCCCGGAAAAGAGTTGGTGGTTACCTACCTGCTTTACAATATGCCGGAAAACTTCCACGTGAGGTTAAAATTTGCACTGGACATCAGTGAGCCGAACATTTATACCGCTTCACAACTTCATCCGACCGCCAACTGGCTGGAACGTGAATGTTATGATTTTTTCGGCGTAAATTTCATCGGGCATCCGAATTTAATCCGTGTGATGAATGTGGACGAAATGGATTATTTCCCCATGCGGAAAGAATTTCCGCTGGAAGACCAGACACGAGCCGACAAAGACGACGAAATGTTCGGACGGGGCGGGCATTTTAATTTTGGAAATATAACAATTTAAGAAAAGTTGGTAAGAGGAAGATTACAAAATAAGGAAAAAGAGTATCCGTAGCTGATTTAATTTGAATTTCCAACTTCGGATTTCTAACTTCGAGTTTAAATTATGGCAGAAGTAAAACAAAATATAAAATTACCAAAGGAATCGCTGGAGAAAACCACTTCAACACTCAACCTCGGCCCTACTCACCCGGCTACGCACGGCGTTTTCCAGAATATTCTGGAAATGGACGGGGAACGGATTGTAAAAGCAACGCCGACCGTTGGCTATATTCACCGCGCATTTGAAAAAATCGCCGAAAGGAAACCGCTTTACCAGGTTACGCCGCTGACCGACAGGCTGAATTATTGTTCGGCTCCCATCAACAATCTGGGCTGGCACATGACAGTTGAGAATTTTGTGGGAATTGAAATTCCGGCGAGAACCAGTTATTTACGCATTATCATCATGGAATTGGCACGGATTTCCGACCACCTGATCTGTAATTCGATTTTGGGTGTGGATTCCGGTGCCTTCACCGGGTTCTTGTACGTTTTCCAGTACCGGGAACTGATTTATGAAATTTACGAGGAAATCTGCGGAAGCCGTTTAACGACCAATATCGGCCGTATCGGCGGATTCGAAAGGGATTTCAGCGAAACCGCATGGGCAAAAATCCATAAATTCCTGGATGAATATCCGAAAGTCCAGAAAGAATTTGAAGACCTGTTCAACCGCAACCGGATTTTCATTGAACGCACGCAGGGCGTAGGCGGAATCAGTGCGGAAAGAGCTTTGGCTTACGGCTTCACCGGCCCGAATTTACGTGCTGCCGGGGTGGATTATGATGTAAGGGTTCAAAAGCCATACAGCCGTTACGACGAATTTGATCTCAAAATCCCCATTGGTACAACCGGTGATTGTTATGACCGTTTCCTGGTGAGAAATGAAGAAATATGGCAATCACTCAGTTTGATTAAACAAGCCATTCAGAAAATAAATGATTTGAAAGGAGAAGAAGCCACCAAATACCATGCGGACGCACCGGATTTTTATCTGCCGCTGAAAAAGGATGTTTACACCAAAATGGAAGCTTTGATCTACCATTTCAAAATCATCATGGGCGAAGTGGATATTCCGGCAGGTGAAATCTATCATTCAGTAGAAGGAGCGAACGGTGAATTGGGCTATTATTTCATTAGTGACGGCGGGCGCTCCGCTTACAGATTACATTTCAGAAGGCCTTGTTTTATTTATTATCAGGCCTATCCTGAATTGGTGGAAGGCTCTATGCTGAGCGATGCGATTTTGACAATGAGTAGTTTGAATTTGATTGCAGGCGAATTGGACGCTTAATCGAATTATAAATTTTAAATTAAGAATTAAAAATGAGTTTAAGGAGAGAACGTTAAACTTTGGGCCTTAGACTTTAAACAAAAGAAAAATGACAACAGTTCAATTTTCGGAAGAAACATATAAAAAGATACAGGAGCTGATTACGCACTATCCCGAAGGGAAACAGAAAAGTGCGCTGATTCCGGTTCTGCATATCGTTCAGGCGGAATGTGACGGCTGGCTTGATGTTCCCGTGATGGATCACGTAGCGGAAACTTTGGGGATTTTACCTGTCGAAGTTTATGAAGTGGCATCCTTTTATTCTATGTTCAATTTGAATCCGGTTGGAAAATATGTGTTGGAAGTTTGCCAGACCGGGCCTTGTATGTTGAATGGTTCCGATAAGATTATCAGCCACATCAAACAAAAACTGAACATTAAGGACGGAGAAACTACTGCGGACGGGCTTTTCACGCTAAAACCGACGGAATGCCTGGGAGCCTGCGGTTATGCGCCCATGATGCAGTTAGGAAAAACTTATCGTGAAAACCTGACGGTTGAAAAGGTGGATGAATTGTTGGAAGAACTGAAAAAACTCGCTTAAATGGGAGAAACAAGATTATTATTGAAACACGCCGACGTTCCCGGAATCCGTCATTATGAAGCTTACCGCGAACACGACGGATATAAATCGGTAGAGAAAGCCTTTACGATGACACCGGAGCAAATCCTGGAAGAAGTCAAAACTTCCGGACTGCGCGGCCGTGGCGGTGCGGGTTTCCCGACCGGAATGAAATGGAGTTTCCTGGCAAAACCCGAAGGCATTCCGCGCCACTTGGTCGTAAACGCTGACGAATCAGAACCGGGAACTTTCAAAGACCGGTATCTGATGGAATTCATTCCGCATTTATTGATCGAAGGAATGATCGTTTCGTCCTATTGCCTGGGAAGCAATGCATCTTATATTTACATCCGTGGTGAATATGCCTGGATTGCCGAAATTCTGGAAGAAGCCATCGCCGAAGCAAAAGCTAACGGCTGGTTAGGAAAAGATATAAAAGGAAGTGGTTTTGACTGTGAAATTTATGTGCAGCGAGGTGCAGGTGCTTACATCTGCGGAGAAGAAACCGCTTTGCTCGAATCTTTAGAAGGAAAAAGGGGAAATCCGCGAATCAAACCGCCGTTCCCAGCTGTAAAAGGCGTTTGGGGAAGGCCGACCGTAGTGAATAACGTCGAATCAATTGCCGCAGTCGTTCCGATTATCATGATGACCGGAGCTGAATACGCAAAAATTGGTGTAGGGCGTTCGACCGGAACCAAATTGATTTCCGCCTGCGGAAACATCAACAAACCGGGCGTTTACGAAATCGATATGACACAAACTGTTGAAGAATTTATTTATTCGGATGAATTCTGTGGTGGAATTCCCAACGGAAAACGGCTGAAAGCCTGTATTCCGGGCGGAAGTTCTGTTCCGATTCTGCCGGCCAACTTATTGTTGACAACGGCAAACGGAACGCCCCGCTATATGAATTATGAATCATTGGCCGACGGCGGATTCGCAACCGGGACCATGATGGGGTCGGGCGGATTCATCGTTTTGGACGAAGATCAGGATGTGGTTTATCACACTTATACATTGGCAAGATTTTATCGTCACGAAAGTTGCGGACAATGTTCGCCTTGTCGTGAAGGAACCGGCTGGATGGAAAAAATCCTGAAAAGAATCGACGAAGGACAAGGAAAAATGTCCGATATCGATTTACTATGGGACATCCAGCGAAAAATAGAAGGAAATACGATTTGTCCGTTAGGAGATGCAGCGGCATGGCCGGTTGCAGCTGCCATCAGGCATTTCAGGGATGAATTTGAATGGCATGTCCTGAATCCGGAGGAATGCCTGACAAGAAATTACGGACTGGCGCATTATGCCGATCCGCTGGAGGTTATAGAAAGCAGAGAATAGAATATAGAAAACAGATATTTTTCGCAAAGCGAAAATCTCTGTGCAACTCTGTTTCTCTGTGGTTAAAAATAAAAAACACAGAGTTCACAGAGAACCACAGAGTAGAATTAGAAAAAAATTTTTGAACCTTAATTTTTTGAATTTTTAAATCAAAAAAATGGCTGAACAAGAAATACCATTATTCACCGTAACCATTGATGGGCAAACCATCCAGGTTCCTGCCGGGACAACGATTCTCCAAGCCGCACGTATGATCGGCAAGGAAGTAGCTCCGCCTGCTATGTGTTATTACGGGAACCTCGAAGATACCGGCGGAAATTGCCGTACCTGTATGGTGGAAGTAACCAAAGGAAGCGAAGCCGATCCCCGTCCGATGCCCAAATTGGTAGCATCCTGTCGCACAACTGTGATGGACGGAATGGTGGTAGGAAATAAAACTTCTGAACGTGCTTTGACCGCTCGCGAAGGTGTTGTTGAATTTTTATTGATCAACCATCCGCTTGATTGTCCGGTCTGCGATCAGGCCGGTGAATGTAAGTTACAGGATCTGAGCTACGAACACGGAAAAGAAGAAACCCGCTACGAATTCAGACGCAGGACTTTTGCGCCGGAAGATATAGGTGACAAAATCCAATTGCACATGAACCGCTGTATCTTGTGCTATCGTTGCGTGAAACTGGCCGATCAGATTACCGGAAAAAGAGAGCATGGCGTAATGTTCCGGGGGGATCATGCGGAAATTTCTACTTATCTGGGGAAATCTTTGGACAATGAATTCATAGGAAACGTAATTGACGTATGTCCGGTTGGTGCATTGACCGATAAAACTTTCCGTTTCAAAAACCGTGTCTGGTTCCTGAAACCTGTAGATGCTCACAGGGATTGCCCAACTTGTTCCGGGAAAGTTCAGTTGTGGTACCGCGGAGATGAAGTATTCCGTGTGACTTCAAGAAAAGACGAATGGAACGAAGTTAAATATCTGCCCGATGGCAAACCGGGCTGGATTTGCAATACCTGCCGTTACGATAAAAAAGAAACAAAAGACTGGGTAATTGAACAGCCTTCTCATGTAGAAAGGACTTCAGTAATCCGTCAGGGTCATTATGAAGGAAATGTCGGAATGGTAAAACCCAATGAAACCCTCAGGAAAGTAATGAATGGCCGCGACCCGAAGTTATTACTGAATATCCATGATGTGAGCGAAGTCAATGAAGAAGGCCGCGATTTGAGTAAAATTAACCGGCCGCCTACAAGTTTGGATTATAAGGAATAAATTAATTTGAGAATTTGAAGATTTGAAAATGAAAAATAATTTACTCATACTATCCACTTTAGTAATAATTTCTTGTGTTGGTGCTAAAAACTCAAATTTTAGGGATCAATTAATCGGCAGTTGGGAATTTGTTCAAACACAAGATTTGAACGGGAATAAATTAGAAAGCTATGAAGGTAGTTTTGGTACTGTTAATGCAACTGAGCCGAAACTTATATACTACAAAGATTCAACCTATAATAAAGTTTTTACTCCTAAAAATACAGACAAAGGAAAATGGAGATTTAATGAAAAAACAATGACAATCGAACATGATTTATTCATTGATAGCACAAGTTGGGTAGGTCAAGATTTGATTAAACTAGGCTTAGCAGAAAAGAAAAAAGATGGAAACTATTACGAATTGATTGAAGATAAGGTCTTAAAAATTGAAAACGGTAAGATTTATATAGACAACCGAGGATTAATCGACGTATTTAAAAAAGTTAAGTAAGTAAACAAAAGAAAGTGTACTTTGTACATCATACAATTATACTTTTTACAAAATAAAAAATATGAACCCGGAAATTTGGAGTTTAATTAGTGAAAAAGCAGCATTGGCAGGAGCCCTGATTGGGTTGGCTTTGGGGGTTGCCGCTTATTCAACCTGGGCGGAAAGAAAAGTAGCGGCGTTTATTCAGGACAGAAAAGGCCCGAACCGTGCCGGGATTTTCGGACTATTGCAACCGCTTGCCGATGGAGGAAAGTTGTTCTTCAAAGAAGAAATTGTTCCGAAACACGCGCAAAAATTCCTTTTTATTTTAGGGCCGACCATCGCAATGATCCTCGCCTGTATGACCGGCGCGGTGATCCCGTGGTCAACTGCTTTTGAATGGGGAGACAAAATAGTCGTTCCGCTGATTGCCGACGTAAATATAGGATTCCTGTATATTTTAGGCGTATTGAGCCTGGGAGTTTACGGAATCATGCTCGGTTCCTGGGCATCCAACAACAAATATTCACTGATGGGCGGGCTTCGTGCCGCTTCCCAGATCATTTCTTACGAATTACCGATGGGCGTCGCATTGATTACCATCCTGATGATCAGCGGGACTTTACGCCTGGACGGGATCGTACAGCAACAAATGGACGGTTACTGGAATATCATTTTACAACCTGTCGGATTTATCATCTTTTTAGTTTGTGCTTTTGCAGAAACCAACCGTACACCTTTTGACCTTCCGGAAGCTGAAAATGAACTGATTGGCGGTTATCATTCGGAATATTCGTCTATGAAGCTGGGCTTTTTCCTGTTTGCGGAATACGTGAATGTTTTCATCAGTTCAGTCATTCTGTCGGTGCTGTATTTCGGCGGATACGACATTCCGTTTGTAAATGATGCCAAACTTACAGAAAGCCTGGGAATGAATACCATGGCCATTTTACATTTTTTAAGTTTGTTTATTAAAGCCGGTATGTTTATCTTTCTCTTTATGTGGGTAAGATGGACGATCCCGAGGTTCCGGTACGACCAGTTAATGGATTTGGGGTGGAAACGGTTATTACCACTGGCTTTGGTCAATATGCTGATTACAGGTTTGGTAATTTTATGGTTGAATAGTTAGTTAATTTGAGAATGATCTTGAGAAATGAAAGAGCGTTCATTTAAAATTCAAAATTTATAATAATTTAAAATGGGTTTACCGAAAATTATAACAGAAAACATTAACAATCTGAACGCGTTGTGCAAACAGCACAATGTAAACAAATTGTATCTTTTCGGATCTGCCGCTACTTCAAAATTCAATGAAGAAAGCGACATTGACTTAATTGTGGATATTGCAGAAAATGACCCTGTGGAAAAAGGATTATTGTTGTTGAATTTTTGGGATAAGGCCGAAAATTTATTCAAAAGAAAAGTAGATTTACTGACCGAAAAAAAGTTTAACAACCCTTATTTTTATAAATCAATTGAAGCAACCAAACGGTTAATTTATGAACGACAAGGTGCTTAAATATTTATATGACATTTCAAACTCCATCCAATTGATTGAGGAGTTTATGATTGAAATACAGCGTTTTGACCAATATGTAAATGACCTCAAAACAAAAAATGCAGTAGAAAGACAATTGGCGATTATTGGTGAAGCGCTGAATAAAGTTTTAAAAGAGGAACCCGAAATCGAAATTTCGGATTCAAAAGA
>Ga0206101_1000327_pt1 | contig 10545 bp, 10 predicted proteins | sample 1B0metagenome_FD_148613 | JGI IMG/M metagenome (GOLD analysis project Ga0206101, IMG submission 148613) | Enriched microbial communities from leaf-cutter ant dump, University of Wisconsin, Madison, United States - 1B0 | ecosystem: Environmental > Terrestrial > Nest > Insects nest > Nest dump... | reverse complement strand
GCACCGGTATCCCCAACTCCCGCGCCTTCCGGTCCAGCTCATCGCGCGATATGTCGGTGACGAGGAAGGATCCGCGCGCGAACTCGCGCCCGCCCGCCTCGAAGGGCTCCTCCGCCGCCTGGAAGTCCGCCTCCGGTAGCGCGTAGCGGAGGGTGGCCAGCGCGTTGTCGGCGTTGTGGTTGATGGCGTACACCGTCCCCGTGCCGGTCACGCCACCCTCGGGCACTATGCGCCCGGTCACGGCATTCATCGGCGCGGCGAGCATGGCGCTATCCGTCACGCGTACCGCCTCGACCGCGAAGCCCTCCGGGAAGGTCCACCCGGTGTCATCATACGGGTTCTTCTGCGGGTCGTCCGGGGACCAGTACTGATAGTCGAGTAGCGCGTCGGCTATGCGGGAGTACGGCTGGTCCATCCGGATGACGTAGCTACCAGCGGGGAAGGTGCGCGTCGTGGTGGGCGCGCCTGGATCTTCCCTATCGGTGCGCGGGGCCGCCGGAACCTTCACCGTGACCGGGGCGGTGGTGCGATGGATCTCGACCGCCTGCCGCTGCATGATCGCGAGCAGCTGCGCCTGCGAACCAGGGCGTGGGTCGTCGGCTGGAAGCACGTACGCGGCCGGCCCCTCCAGCGTCGGCTTCAGCACCGAGCGCTTCGACTTCTCATAGAAGTTCTGGAGGAGCTGGCGGCGGTTCTGCGCCATGTAGCTGAGCGAGACCAGCACGCCCGTCTGCTCGTAGTTGTTGTTGTTGCGCAGCGACCACCGCACGCGTGGGAGCGGCGGGTTCTGCTTGAACCAGGTACGATCGGTGTCGTTGGGGCCCAGCACTCGCTCCATGGTCTCCGCCGTGCCGCCATTTCCGAAGGTCTCGTACAGGCGACTTATGCCATTGTGCGTCGCGGCGATGAACATGAGGTAACCAGGCGACCATGTATCGAAGCCGCCGTGCGCGAAGACCCCCGGCATGCCGAAGCGCGTCATCTCCTGCACGTTGTTCCAGCCGATCATCTGCCACTCGTTGGTGAGCAGGGGATCCAGCCAGGAGTTGTACGGACCGTCACCGATCGTGTTGTCGTACAGGTACGCCACCGACTCATGCAGGTCGTGCAGCACCTGCGACTTCCAACCCACGTAGGTGTTGAGCACGTTCTGGGTGAGCTTGAGCGTCATGCCCATGGCGTCGCGATTGTTGTCGTGCGCCACGTAATGCCCCCAGTACAGCGCGCTCGGATAGGTCTTCCCCGGATTCTTGACCTTCCAGTTGTACAGGTCCACCACGCGGTCGCGACCATCCACCTCCACCACTGGCGTGATGAGTGTGATGACATGGTCCCGGATGTTCTTGACGTAGGGGCTCTCATCCACGGCCAGGCGATAGGCGAGCTCCATGAGGGCGGTTGGCGCGCCGGCCTCGGTGGAGTGGATCGTACCGGTGATGTAGTAGACGGGCGTCGTCTGTGAGACGATCTGGGCCGCCCTCGCGTCGTCCATCCCGATGGTGCGAGGATCAGCCAGTTGGGCGAGCCTGGCGCGGTTCTCCTCCAGGTGAGCCATGAGCGAGTCGGAGGCCACCGCGACGGCGATCATCTCCCGCCCTTCCTCGCTTGTACCGATGGAGAAGACCTTGACCCGAGGGGTGGCCTTCTCAAGAAGGCGCATGTAGTCGTGCACCTCCTTGGTATACGGTAGCTTGGTGGGCGCTCCGGCTATGTCCCCCAGCACCGCCGTCGGGGTGGGCACCCCCGGCGCCGCGGGCATGTAGTCCACCAGCGGCGACAGGAAGAATGTCTCCGTGGTGTACTCGTGGATCTTCCGCGTGTACTCCTCGTCTATCGGCTGCGAGGGATTCCGCCCGGGCTTGGTCACATCCTGCGCGGCCAGCATGCCTGGAAGGAGCAGGGCTAGAGCGACGATGCATCGCTTCATCGTGGAGGTCCCTGTACTGGGTGGGTGTATAATAGGATGGGACGCTGGCGTGCGATCGAGCAGGCCGGAGCGTGAGTTCCGGTATGTTGGGGCAAGGGGACCGCACTCACAAGAGCGCCGGCATATCTGTCCCGGAGAGCCATGACGCCAATTATCTGGACTATCGGGCACTCCAATCGGGAGCTGGTGGAGCTGCTCGACCTGCTGGAGCTGTCGCGGATCGAAGTGGTGGCGGACGTGCGGCGCTTTCCAGCCTCCCGCAGGCAGCCGCGCTTCGGAGGCGACGCCCTGGAGGGAGCGCTGGCGACTCGCGGCATCGGCTACCACTGGATCCCGCGGTTGGGGGGAAGGCGCTCGCCCCGTCCGGACTCGGTCAACACAGGCTGGCGTCATCCAGCCTTCCGTGGCTACGCGGACTACATGGCGACGCCGGAGTTCGCCCACGGCGTCCAGGAGCTCACGACGACGGCCAGCGATCGGCGCACCGTCATGATGTGCTCCGAGGCAGTCTGGTGGAGGTGCCATCGCAGGCTGATCTCCGACCTCCTCGTCACGCGCGGATGGGATGTGTGGCATATACTCGGCCCCAGGCCCCCCGAGCCCCATCGCCTCGGCGCCCCCGCCAGGGTCGTGAATGGAATGCTGACATACCCCGGCGTACCCCTGGATACCGACGGGATAGAGCGGTGAGCGATCGCGGACCTCCCCCACCGTCGGGCCGCCGTTCCAGCTCAACCCGCGGAGCCCTGCTCCTGGAGCCAGTCGTTCACCAGCGCGCGGGCTATGCTATCGCGCCGCGGCAGGCGGAACTCCGCCGCGTCATCGTCCCACTCGCCAAAGCCCGCCAGATCGGCGGCGGTGAACCAGCGCGCCTCCTCCAACTCTTCCGGATCCACCTCGATACGCACGGAGCCTGCCCGTGCCCGGAAGCCTATCATCAATGAGGAGGGGAATGGCCACGGCTGAGAGCCTCGATAGGCCACCGATTCCACCCGTACCCCGGTCTCCTCCATCACCTCGCGCGCGACCGCTTCCTCCAGACTCTCACCCGGCTCCACGAACCCAGCCAGCGTGGAGTGCGCCCCTCGTGGCAACCTGGCATGACGCGCGAGAAGGCACCGAGCCGGTTCCCCCGCGCTGCCAGGAAGCTCGACGAGCATTATCACGGCCGGATCCGTTCGCGGAAAGATGTGGGTGCCACAGTCCGGATTGGTGCATATCCGTACATGCCCACCCTGTCCCGTCCGCGTGGCGGTCCCACAGCTGCCGCAGAAACGCTGTCGGCGATGCCAGGTGAGCATCCCGCGCGCATACGCCATCAGCGCCGCATCGTCCATGGAGGTGGCGCCACCCACGCGTCGTAGATCAGCGAAGGTACCGCCGGCCGGCGCCACAACGGCCAGCGCCGCCTCCTCCTCCATCACCGACAGGTCGGAGGCAAAGATAGGGATCCCCCCGTCCAGTCCGAGAAAGACCCATCCGCCCGAGTCTGTCGCCGAGGGATCGAGAAGCGGCGCGGGTGGGAGGATCGAGGGGAGGGAGTCCCGCACCTCACTCAATGCGCAGCGGGCCGCCACCACGCTCCCCTCCCGCGACTGCTGTATCAGACTCCTGTCCCGCCACACCGGGACGACCTGGGCATCCGGATGCGCCCTCATCTCCGCGAGCCAGTCGGGGTCACGACGATGAGTGGCAGCCCGGTCCAACCGTCCGCCGGCGTAGTGAAAGGAAGGCATGGCTACCAAGCTAACCGGGACGGCCAGGGGAACCGTCCGGCGTGGGGTGCCGGCGTGGAGATACTCACTCACCCCACGCCAGCACGCCCACCCTCTCTACACCCGATCCTCCGCCTCGACGCTCTCCTCCTCGGCATACTCCGTCTCATCCTCGACAGGGATCTCGCGCGGTGCGAGCGACGGGAGCAGCCAGTGGCGCGCCTCGTCGGTCATGTCGTCAACGGATATGCGAATGGGCTTCATGGAGACGAAGCGGACGATCACGGAATTTCCCTTCACGAGTGCGCAGATAACCTCGCTCTGATGGACGCGGAGACGCGGTGTAAGGGTCACTAGCATGGCTACAACCTCTGGGTAAGACGTCCTGCGCCGGATCACGCACGTCGGGTAAGCGTCGCCGCGTCCGGACACCCGCACGACCTCCCCGGAGCGGGGAGGGTCGCGCGGCCTACACTAAATATAGGCCGAACGAACCCCGAAGTATCAGCCTTGCCACGCGCGTGGTGTCCTATTACCACATCCGCGCTCGCTCAGTCCACCTGTCGGAATGGCTCGGTGCCGGGCCATAAGATGGGAATCATGGGCGATACAGCCATGATCTATGCGCCATAATAGCGCCATCAGGACGCCACTATCGCCACATCAGCGTGGTACGCTGTCGCGCATTCCAACCGGCCGGCCCTGGCCCCCCGACCGACACGCACCGTATCTTGATCTCGCTACTCCGTCCACCGGCCGCCATCTACCCCCTCTCGCGCGCGCGTGCCAGAGCCACACCCCGCACCGATCACGGCGACAGAATCAATTGACGCCACGCACCACTGCCCCGCGTGCGGAACGGCGGTGCTCGCGGACGCGGTCGTGTGTCCCACATGCGGCGCCGTGCAGCGGTATGCGCTTGAACCGCTGACATCGGACAAGCACATAGCTCCAACGCTCATACTCTGCCTGATGCTTGGCGTATTCGGCGCGCACAGGTTCTACACCGGGAAGGTCGGAACCGCCCTCCTGCAACTGGTCACGCTGGGCGGGCTTGGTATCTGGGCGCTGGTGGATGCGGTGCTCCTCGTCACCGGCTCCTTCACCGACGGCGATGGCGATCGGATCGTGGACTGGCTGTAACGCCCTCAATCATGACGCCCGGATTCCCCATACCCCTCCCCATCACGACGACCTTCGAGGCATCGGATCTACTCGCCCTCGTCGCGCATCGCTTCCCCTTCCTGCTGGTGGACCGGGTCGAGGTGGTGGAGGCCGGGCGCAGGGTGGTCGGAACCAGGCGCGTCACCGGTAATGAGTGGTCCACCGTCCTCGCCGGCGACGGTAGCCTCTTCCCCATGCCGGGGATGCTCGTCGTGGAGTCGCTAGCCCAGACCAGCGCCGCGCTGCTGGTGGGACTATCGGGGGGAAGCGAGGAGCTCATCGGATACTTTGCCGCGATCCAGCGGGTGAGGCTCCGCGAACCAGCCGCCGCTGGCGACGCGCTCACCCTCGAGGTGGAGCTTCGCAGCTTCCGGCGTGGGATCGCACGGCTCTCCGGTCGAGCACATGTGGACGGCCGCCTGGTGGCGAGCGCCGAGTTCGTGACCGTGGTCCGCCCGCGCCCCACGGGGAGCATCTAGCACCGTGGAAGCTGACGTGACCGGCATCCCGGTCACATCAGCTTCCGCTGTTGGCCCTGGTGGCGCGCCATTAGCATGTCCGCGCCATGCCCATGTGATGCCCACATGATGCCATGGACGGGCTCGCCTGAGACACTCCCGGCCTGGCCAGAGCTTTCTAGGTTAGTCTGCTCCGGGTACGCGAACCCCGCGAGAATCATCCCGCACGGGCGCGCACCGAGCTCTATCAGCTATTACCTGATGTCCGCACTAGCCGTACCGCCGTCCAACCAGGTTGCCGCCGCCGCTGATCCGTACGCGCACAAGTGGCTCGTGGCCTTCGGAGTCACCCTGGGGTCGGTCATTGAACTCATAGATACAAGTATCGTCAACGTCGCGCTCGAACCCATGAGCGCCAACCTGGGCGTCTCGATAGACGAGATCACCTGGGTCAGCGTCGGATATATCCTGGCCTCGGTCATCGTGCTTCCCATGACCGGTTGGTTCGCCCAGTTCTTCGGGCGCAAGCGCTACTTCGTGGGCTCCATCATCCTGTTCACGATTGCCAGCATGTTCTGCGGTACCGCTGGCTCGCTCGTGTCGCTCACCACCTGGCGCATCGTGCAGGGAGTTGGAGGCGGAGCGCTCATATCCACGGCGCAGGCGATCCTGTTCGACGCCTTCCCGTACGAGGAGCGCACGCTGGCGTCCGCGATCTTCGGGATAGGCATGATGGTTGGGCCGGCCATCGGGCCCACCCTCGGTGGAATCCTGGTGGATCGCTACGACTGGCCCTGGATCTTCTACATCAACCTACCGGTGGGGATACTCGCCGCCGGCATCGTGAGCCTGTACGTGCACGACCGCGGCGTGCAGCGTAAGCCTGGCCGGGTGGATGCGTTGGGCTTCGTGCTACTCGCCCTGGGTATCGGCGCGCTGCAGTTCGTGCTGGAGCGCGGGGAGCATCACGACTGGTTCGATTCGGGGCTGATAACCATCCTCGCCGCCATCGCGGTGGTCGCGATCGCCCTCATGATATGGTGGGAGCTCCGTGTGAAGGAGCCGGTGCTGGACCTGCGCGTGCTGAAGGACCGATCGCTCTGGTCCGGCTCCATCGCGGGCGCGGCGCTGGGGATGGGACTCTTCGGCTCCGTCTTCGCCCTCCCGATCTTCGCGCAACAGATGTTGGGGCTGGACGCGGAGACGACGGGATGGATCCTCTTCCCCGGGGCGGTGGGGAGCGCGCTGGCCATGGTCATCATCGCGCGCACCAGCCGGCTGGTGGACGGGCGTGTGTTCATCGTGCTTGGGGCCTGCATCCTATCCTATTCCATGTTCCTGCACTCTGGCTTCACCCTCGATACGGGGCGGGGCGACATGATATTGCCCATCGCGCTACGCGGATTCGGCACTGGGTGCATGTTCGTCCCGCTCACCACCGCGGCGATGGCCGGGCTGCACGGACGCGACCTGGGGCAGGGAGCCGCGATCTTCAATCTCTCTCGACAGCTGGGTGGCAGCGTCGGGATAGCGGCACTGGCCACCCTTCTCACGCGCTACCAGGCGTCCTACGGCGCCCACCTATCCGAACATATGGGGAGCGGTGACCCGGAAGTGATCCACCGGCTCGGCGCCCTCACACAGGCATTCCGCGCGGCGGGGGCTGATTCCACCACCGCCGCCGCGCAGGCGCTCGCGATGCTCGACCGAACCGCGCAGGGGCAGGCGACTCTACTCGCCTTCGAGCAGATATTCCGCCTGGTGGGGATCGTGGTTCTGGCGATCATCCCGCTGGTATTCCTCCTCCGGAAGCCGAAGGGTGGGATGCCGGAAGGCGCGCACTGAGCGGACGGGATCGCGAGCATCACCGGGGCCCGAGTCCGTTGGAGGTGGCATGTTCGGGAGGGTCGCACGCAAATTGCCACCACCTGGGCACGCGCCCCGATATACTGGTTTCGACGAACCCTGGATCGGGAGATCGCGAGAGTGGCTCGCGCGACGGAAGGCGATAACCCCTGCACAACGGAGACAGCCATGCGCAAGCATCGGATGTTGACAGTCGCGTCGGTTGCGAGCGCCGCGCTCGCGTTCGTGGTGCTCGCTTGCGCGCCGGCGGAGGTTGAGCCGAGCATGCAACCGCTCGACGGACGCGACTGGACGCTGGCCGCGCTACGAGGAGCACCCACGGTCCGGGACTCCGTGACCTCGCGCGTCGCCATGTTGCGGTTCGATGCCGACAGCGGGCGGGTTTACGGCTCTGGTGGGTGCAACCGGATCTCCGGTCCATATACCCTGGTCGGTGACACGCTCACCTTCGGGCCGATTGTATCCACCATGATGGCATGCGTGGACGAGCGCGTGGGGCGACAGGAGTTCGACTTCCTGGCCGCGCTCGACAGCACGCGTGGCTTCCGGATAGACGCGGACACACTCACCCTCATCGGTAGCGAGGGGGAGCTCGCGACGCTGTTGGCGGCGCCGGATGAATGACCACCAGCATGGGTTGAAGGAGTAGTCGCGGCTATCATGTCCAGAGCTTTCGTGAACGAGGACGCCGGCCACTGGGGTGATCCTGGTTGGCATGTATCGCTACCGCCACGCGACGACCCGGGCTTCGACGCGGCAGCGGCGGAGGCGATGCTCGAGGCCGCGCGCGAAGGACAGACCGGGAGCGCGGAGTCGGCCACCGGCTACTACTGGGGCGAGGCTCGGCTCCGCCCTCACGTCCGCCGGATCCTGGAGCGAGCCCGCGCCGAGGGGGACGACAGGCTCGAACAGTTGGCCATGCGCTTCCTCCGCTGACCGGCACCGCTTGCCCACGGTTGGGGGGTTGGTAGCTTCCAACCTCATGCGCTCGACCACTCGCCCGGTCCACCAGCGGAATCATGCGCGCACTCCGGCCACCCGGAGCGCGCGGACGTGACACGCCTGGGTCTCTCACGCTTCAACACCGTCGCGCTGCTCACCGCGGCCGGCATGGTGGCTGGCCACTGGATCCAGCCAGCCCCTGGAGTGGTAATATGGCGCAGGGGGATCGTATTCCTCGGCGCGATGGCCCTCGTGGGCGCGCTACGTGGATGGCGGGAGAGCGTGCTACACAGGCCGCCGCCATCCAGACGACATACCCTGGTACTCGCCGGGGGCTACGCCGCGGGCGCGGTGCTGCTGATGGCGGTGGGATACATCGCCTTCCACGGGATCCCGGGGTGAATTATGGACGGCGTACGGTCGGGTCCCTCCGTGCGTCCTCCAGTCGCGAACCTTCCCGGCCCGCGCCCTGCGATCCTCCGGTGGTGAGATGCACACTCTCTACATAACCCTGCGCTTCCTGCCGCTGGCGCTCTCCTTCCGACGCGACTTCAGGCGTTGGATCTTCTGGGGAGCGCCGCTGGAACGCACGCCGTCCTTCCACCGGCGGCGGGCGGCACGCATGGTCACCACCATCACCGCGCTGGGACCCACGTTCGTGAAGCTGGCGCAGGTGTTCGCCGCCCGGGCGGACCTGGTGCCGGAACCATATGTTGGCGCCCTAGGCATGCTCCTGGACCGCGTGCCGACTCCCCCGTTCGAGCGCGTCGCGGCGGAGATCCAGGACGCGTATGGCGAGCCGCACACCACGCTCTTCGAGAGCTTCGACGAGACGCCGGTGGCGGCTGGATCGCTGGGACTGGTGTTCCGCGCACGCTGGCAGGGGCGCGACGTGGCGGTGAAGGTACTCCGTCCCGGGATAGAGCGGATCGTGGCACGGGACCTGGCATCGGCGCGTAAGATCGTCTCCGTTGTGGAGCGCTGGTGGCCCAACCCGCACGTGCGCGGCTTCCGCATGACAGTGGAGGAGTTCGGTCGTCGCATAGACGACGAGATGGATTTCCGCCTGGAGACCGAGCACGCGATAGAGATCCGCGAGAGCTTCGAGGATGACCGGCGGGTGATCGTGCCGCTCGCCTACCCGGAGATGGCGCGACACCGGGTGATGGTGATGGAGTTCGTGCATGGAGAGCGCGTGGATCGCATCTCCCACCTGCTTGCCGATGGCACGGTGGACGCTCGGGAACTGGTTCGTGGCGTGATGGAGATCTACGTGCGCATGATGCTCATGGACGGTCTCTTCCACGCGGACCCGCACCCGGGGAACCTCCTGGTCGCGCCCGACGGACGCATCGTCCTGCTCGACTTCGGCATGTGCGTGAGGGTCTCCGTCGCGCAACGCGCCACCCTGGTGCGCACGGTGATGGCCGCCATACGCAAGGACCCCGAGGGTGTCGCGGAGGGCTTTGACGCGCTGGGGATCGTGGATCCGAGCGCGGACAGGGAGGAGATCGTGCGCCTGGTGCGGGTACTCCTCCACCTCGCCTACTCCGACGCGGACGCCAGGGAGAAGGCACGCGTGGTGGCGGAGGAGGTCATGCGCGAGCTGTACGACTGGCCCATCGTCCTGACGGGTGAGATGGTCTACTTCGCCCGCGCGGCGGCGCTCATCGAGGGGTTGGGCGCGCGCTACGTCCCCGACTTCAACCCGATCACCTTCGCGTCGCCGATCGTGGTACGCATGCGCCGCCACATCTTCGCCACCCTTCAGATGGATGGAGGCACGCTGCCATCCAGCTGGCCCGACGCGCTGGGTACGCTGCTGGGCCAGGCGACGCGGATCGTGAGCGATGCCGGTCGTGAACTCGTGGCGGTGGTGGGTAGCGGTCTGGCGGAGCTGTTCTCGCGCACTCCTCTCGGAGCACCGCCACCGCGCACGGGAGTATCAGGAGCTATCACCCCGGGCGAACATCCATCCCACCTCTCAGAGCGCCAGGCGCCGAACGCCCTGCGCGATCAGCAGCAGCACACCCAGCGGAAAGAGCAGGTGGAAGAGAGCGCCGTGAACACCGAGGGCGAGAAAGCCCACGATCCATACCGCCAGCGCCAGGAATCCAACCGCTCCCAGCAATCCGATGCGTTGCGCGTACATCCTTCCCTCCCTTGAACTGGTGGGCACGCGCATGGCCGCGCGGGCCACCTGGTACGGCATGCAACCGGGGTGCCACCCAACCATTCGGATGCCGACACCCGCGCGCCACTGCCAGCACACCGTCACCTGACCCGACTCCGGAGCCCACACATGTTCTTTGCCCTGCTGCTGGTCACCTTCGCGGTAGCGCTCTGCGTCTGCTGGATAGTCGCGCGGCTGTTCACCGAATCCATCGGGCGCATACTGGGGCTGCTCGTCGCCAACGATCTGAGCGCCGCCTGGCATCGCTATGTCGTCTTCGCACTGTATGTGGTGGGCATA